>Ga0105049_10002981_pt1 | contig 20073 bp, 16 predicted proteins | sample MAT06_FD_78087 | JGI IMG/M metagenome (GOLD analysis project Ga0105049, IMG submission 78087) | Freshwater microbial communities from Lake Fryxell liftoff mats and glacier meltwater in Antarctica - MAT-06 | ecosystem: Environmental > Aquatic > Freshwater > Ice > Liftoff microbial mat | place...
GGCGGGCTGCGCGGCGGAGTCCAGTGGGACCACGGCGCGGATGAGGATCGCGGACTGCGGCGTGTGGATGGCTGGCGGCCTGAGGAGCATCATCGCGGCGGCGATGTTCGCGCCGTTGCTGAAGCCGACGGCGGTGATCGCGGCGGGATTGAGGGCGTATCGCTGGGTGGCCGCGTCGATCCATGTGGCGAGGTCGGCGGCGCGACGGACCACGTCCTGGGCGTCGAAGACTCCTTCTGCGAGTCGGCGGAAGAAGCGCGGCATGCCGCGCTCAAGGACGTTGCCGCGCGGCGAGAGGACCGCGGCTTCTGGATCGAGCATGCGAGCGAGTGGGAGCAGGTCGCGTTCGCTGCCGCCGGTGCCGTGCAGCATCAGCAGTGTGCGAGGGCACGCGGACTCGGAAGGGACGAAGATGTGCTCGTGGATGCTGAGGGACATGGTGGCTCTTTGGGAAGGGGTTGAGTGGTTGAGTGGTCGTGTGAGAGGAGAAGCGTTGGGCCCGATGCGCAGGCTCAGAGCCGCGGCAGGAAGGACTCGATGACGCTGCGCCGGTGCTCGTACATTGCGGGCAGCTTCAGCGATTCGCCGAGTGACTCGAGCGACTCGTCGATGGCAAAGCCGGGCGCGTCGGTTGCGACCTCGAAGAGGACGCCGCCGGGCTCTCTGAAGTAGATCGACTTGAAGTAGTTGCGGTCCATCTGCGGCGAGACGTTGCGGCTTTGTGCGACGAGCTTGGCGTGCCAGGCCATCTGCTGGAGTTCGTCGCTGGCGCGGAAGGCGATGTGGTGCACGATGCCGCCGCCGAGCTTGCCGATTGCAACGTTCTCGTTGACGACGATGTCGACGTGGCGGGCGGTGGCGACGTCGGTGTGGATGGTGGAGAAGCGATGGCGGGTGAGGCCGCCAGCGTTGCTGGTCTCGCTTGCAACGCGGCGCATGCCGAGGAGATCGGAGAGGAACCGTGCGGTGCCGTCGAGCGAGCGTGAGACGATTGTGGCGGAGTGAAATCCTCGGATGGCGTGCTGGATCGGAACTGGGGGGAGTGAACCCGCTGCGAGCGCGTCGGCGAGGGGATTGGCGGTCTTCGTGGTGATGGTTGCGGCGCGGGCGGGGTCTGCGCCTGCATCCTCGATCAGTTCGAGGCGCATTGCGTCGTGGTCCTCGAAGGGGAGGACTCGCGTGCCGAAGCGAGTGGTGATGGAGCCGACGACGACGCCGACCTCGCGCGGGAGGGCCGCGAGCCGGTTGCGCCAGAATTCGAGGCTGTGTTGAGCGACGGCGAAAGCGGTTGCGTTGAGGAAGCTGGCTCCATGGTCTCCTCGCTTGACGTGCGGCCAAGGGAAGAAGGTCATGATGGTGCCGGGGCTTCCCGGATCGTCGCCGTAGTAGAGGTGGTAGGTTCCGGGGTCGTCGAAGTTGACGGTCTTCTTGATGAGGCGGAGGCCGAGGACTCGGGTGTAGAACTCGATGTTGCGTGCGGGGTCGCTGGCGATGGCGGTGATGTGGTGGATGCCGCGTGTGGCGTGGCTGGTGGGTTCGGACGCGTTCATGATGGGTCTCCTTCGGGGCGGGGACGCCTTTTCCTGTATGGACAATCTTTGTTTGAACAGTATATGTAGAATTGGGAGGCGGGTCTAGTTCGCGTGAGTGGCCCTGCGTGGAGCCTCACCGGGCGTGCGGCTTGGCCGCGACGCCCGGCTACTGACACTTGCCGCTTTGCGGCATTGGAGGTGTGCGTGCCTCTTCGCGGCGGTGAACTTGTGCATGTTCACTCGCGACTTCGCGCATGCGCTCATGGGCAAGTTTTGGGAGCTTTGACGAGGCGTTGCGATTTCCGACCGAGGGCATTCATCAACCCCGAGGCGAGTCGTTCGATTGCCGGGGAGGTCTCCTGGGGCCGCGGTAGCTGAGCGCCCAGATGAAGATCTCGCGGGAGATGTCGCGTGACGCCGCGGGCTTGATGGTTCCTGCGCTCTTGAACATCGTGCGAGTGCGTTTGAGGAGCTCGGGGAAGGGCTCGCCCTCGAGGACCTTCATGCAGAGATTGCCGCCGACGCGGAGGAGGTGCGGGCAGAGGTCCAGGACGGAGTCGCAGAGGCGAGCGGAGAGGAAAGCGTCGCCGTGGCCTGTGGTGTTGGGTGCCATGTCGCTGATGACGGCATCGAAGAGCCAGACGTGGTCTTGGGGCAACTGGCTGATCTGCCAGGCGCCTGCGTTTGCTGGCGCGGGAGCCGCGGGATTGGTCGATGCGTCTGGCTGTCGCGATTGACCCAACCCGGCGGCGTCGAGAAGTTCGGCGGGGTCGAGCTTGAAGGCATCACCGACGAAGGTGCAGATGGTGGGTCCGAGGTCGGCCTTGATCTCTTGAAGGTCGATGCCGACGGCGCGGCCTTCGTGTCCGATGACATTTTCGACGACCTGGAGCCAAGAGCCGGGCGAGCAACCGAGATCAAGGACGCAGTCGCCGCGCTTGAAGATGCGGCGTTTTTGGTTGATCTCGATGAGCTTGTACGCGGAGCGCGCGACGAAGCCCTCGGCCTTGGCCTTCATGAAGTACACGTCGTGCAACACTCTGGGCTTGGCCAACGCTGGCTCCGAGATCTGGACGTGGTGGAGAACCTGACTTGGCACGCCCTTGCGATCAACGTTGCACGCTAGTGCGGGATCTCTTTGACGGCGTTGCGGTTCCACGCGGGAATGCGCACGACGATGGGGCCGCGCTCTTGCTCGATGATGCACTGGCAGGAGAGGCGGCTGTTCCGCTGGAGTCCGGGCGCTTCTTCGACGCGGTCTTCTTCGGCTTCGGTTGCTTCGGCGAGGTCCTTCTCGCCGCGCTCGATGTAGACGTGGCAGGTGGAGCAGGCGCAGACGCCGCCGCAGGCGTGCTCGATGTTGATGCCGTGCTCCATCGCGAGTTCGAGGAGGCTCTCGCCCTTGCCGCCCATCAGCTCGATCTCGCGCTGGTCTTTGCCGGTGAGCGAGAGGGGGTCTTCCATCACGAACTTGACCGGCACGACGTCTGGGCCATGCTCGCGGTCGGAATGCTTCAGGTGCATCGAAAGAATCTCCGTGCGAAGCACCGGGGTTGGCCCGGGTTCGGCTGGATCGATCCTAGGGACGCCGCGCTCCCCGCCTCGGAGTTCCTACGCTGGGCCCATGCCTAATCCTGCGCTCCTCGAAGCCTTCCCGACTCCTGCCGAGCAGCCCTTTGTCATTGAGCATTCGGCCGACGAGTTCACGAGCGTCTGTCCGAAGACGGGGCACCCCGATTTCGGCGTGATCACGGTGCGGTTTGAGCCGCGTGCCGCGAGCGCGGGGGGCGTGTGTGTTGAGCTCAAGAGCCTGAAGATGTACTTCCAGAGCTTTCGCAGCGAGGGGATCTACTACGAGGCCGTGACCAACCGCATTCGCGACGATCTCGCGGCGCTCATGAACCCGGCGTGGCTGCTGGTGCGGAGCGACTGGCGCGGGCGGGGCGGGATCCGCTCGGTCGTTCGTGCCAGCCATGGCAATGTGCCGGTTGAGTGGCGGGCGTAGGCGGCCAGATGGTTGGGCTCAGTGCTCGGCTGAGTGCTCGGCTCGGCCACACGGGCGGCCCGCCGGGCTGCTGCGGGCAGATGCATGATCAAGACATGCGGCGTTCTTTCCGGGGGTGTCGTCGCTGCGCTCCTCCACCGCCCGGCTACGAAAGTAGAGGGCTTCGGCCTCAAATAAGCACGTCACGGAGTGACGTGGTACCCGGGAGAAAAACCACGTCACGAAGTGGCGTGGTACCCGGGGCAGCGGAGCGAGGTGGTTGAGCGCGAGCGAGGCTGGGCTTATTCAGCTTCTTCGAGCCGGCGCGGTGCGACGCTTGAGACGAGCCTGATCGTGGGTGTTTCGAGGTCGGTCTTGAAGCTGGCATCTTGGAAGTCGTTGGGACGGATGTTGAGGTCCACGGTGGCGCGTTCGAGGCGAGGGCCGATGCCGTACCGGAGCGTGAAGCGGGCCTCGACCACGCCGGTCAAGAGCGGGCGCTCGATGACTGCGGTCTCTGCGCCGTTGATGAATGTGGTCTGGACGTACCAGAGCTCGAAGGGTGCCTGCGAGCCAGCGGGGGCATCGCGGCGTTCGACGCGGACGATGCGACGCTCGAGCGTTGCGGGATCGTCGAGGGTCACGAACTCGATGGCGGTAGAGTCAACCGGGTTCTGGTTCGGATCGAGCACGTCGCCGGGGAATGGACCGAACTCGGTTCCGGTGCGGATCATCGCCATGGTGCGGGCCATGACCATTCGTGCGACGACGTTGGTGCTGGCGGACTCGGTCGTGAGCTTGTAGCTCTTGTACGAGGTGTCGAGTGCCGCGAGGGTCGCGGTCAGGAGCGTGCCGGTGATCGCGAGCGCGATCAGCACCTCGATGAGGCTGAAGGCTCGTGCGGAGCGCTGTGCTCGGAGGTGGTTGGCTCGGGCGTGAGTGGCTCGGGCGTTGTTGGTGCGAATGGTGCTGGTACTCATGGCCTGCCCTCCCGGTACGTGCCCGCGACGGGGACGGTCTGCATCGGGAGCATCACGCCGTCGGGGAGCGTCATGCCTGGATTGAAGCGGATGGTGATTCGGCCAAAGCCGTTGAATGGAACGGCGGCGGAGTTCGCGGGCTGCGGCTGGGTGTGGGCCACGTCGGCCAGGCCGTCGCCGTCGGTGTCCCAGCCGACGATCCGCACGCCGCCGACCACGGGGAGCGTGAGGGGGTCCAGGGCTTCGCTGTCGCCATCATCAGGACCGAAGTAGCCGAGCGTCGTGTTGAAGGCGGCGGGGTTGCCGATGGGATTTCCGGCCGAGTCACGCATGGGGCCCTCGCCCTGCACCGGCGCGTAGGTGAGCATGAGCGAGCCATCGACGCTGACGTTACCGCGGGCATCGAGCACGCCCGCGATGATGGCGCCTGAGAGGTTGAGGTTCTGCGCGGGCGGGCTGTTGAAGGAGCCCACATCAACCGAGTAGTTCGCGAGCATCATGGAGCTCTTGGCGATCTCGGGCTTGTCCTGGCTCTCGGGATTCAGGCCGGCGTTGTCGGGCTGCGTCGGGTGCTTCTGGAGGAAGCGCGTCGCGCCGGTGAACTGCACCTTGTTGCGGGTCTGCGTGAAGTTGGTCGGCACGTCGGAGACGATGGAGCCGACGAAGAGACAGCCATGGAAGCGGATGTTGTTGGAGATCGACTTGGTGTCCGTGACGCGCCGACCCGCGATCACGAGCGGCTCGGGGAGCGCGTTGTATCCGGGGCGGGTAGTCTGGGTTGAGGGGACGTCGCCCTTGTCCAGCGGCGTCACGGCCATCAAGAGCGGCTGCGCGGGCGGGATCGCGGTCGAGGGGAGCATCGTGGGATATGCGGTGCCGGTGTAGATGAAGCGCGGTGCGACGAGCGTGGGCACGTTGCTGGCGAGCGTGACACGCCCGAACTCGCCCCAGAGCACGTGAGTGTTGGCGGCGATCGTGCGGACGTACGTCACGCCGATGAATGTGCAGTTCACGAAGAGGCCGTTGCTGCCAGCGGGGATCTGGACGTCCTTGAAGGTCATGTTGTGGTAGACCGGGCGGAAGTAGACGTCTGAGTAGCTCGGGCTGTTGAAGGGCATCTTCTCCCAGTAGGCGGTGGCGGCGTTGGCGGGGAGGCCTGTCGCGTCGTCGTTGGCGTCCAATCGCTGGAACCAGGGCGTGCTGGCGTCTGCGGGGCGGGCCTGGTTGTATGTCGGGAGCTGGCTCACGGCGACGCCAAGGTTGGAGGCGACCTGAGTGCTGAAGGCCTGACCGTCGGCTGCGCTCTGGAGTGCGGTGCGGGAGGCGGAGAAGACGGTGGTGTCAACGCTGGGAAGGTCGGTATCGCCGAGCCCGAAGGAGCGCGGTGAGGTTCCGGTGGGAGGCGTTACGGGGCCGCGCAGCTTGGGATCTACGTTGCCTTGCGCGGCCGTCCATGCTGCTTCGGTGGCGCGGAACTTGAGGCCGCCAGCAATCTTGGAGTACTGATCGCGCCTGTCGATGTATCCGTCGCGGTACCCCAGGATCTGATCGCGAGCGCTGCCGTCGGTGGGATCGATGTCGAGCATCAGCTCGCCGTTGTTCCAGTAGCCGTTGTTGTTGGCGTCCTGAAAGCCCTGAACGCCGTTCTTGTTGCGGTCGGGATTGTTGCTGTCGATCAGGATCGCGAGATCCTCGTCAACCGCATTGCCGGTCGAGTTGACGAACTCGTTGGCGCCGCCAGCGGCGGAGGTGCCCGCTGTCAGGGCTGGCGAGAGGCAGACGCGTCCGTCGTCGTTGGAGTCGTAGTGGCGGATGAAGATATCGAATTCATCGACGTAACCGTCGCCCGTCGCGTCGGCGAAGGCGTTGTCGGGCTGGCCGTCGCCGTCGTAATCGGTGGTGCCGGAGGGGATGGCGGCGCCCTCGGTGGGGTGACCGACGCGCAGGCGATTGTCTCCATCGACGTCGTACTGCGTGACGTTGGTAAAGAAGTCGGTGAGCTTGCTGTCGAGCGTCGCGTCCATGCCCACGAAGTCCGAGCGCGTCAGGAGCGGATCGGCGTTATTGAAGCTCACGGCCGTGAATCGCGTGCCCACATCGCCTTTGATCAGCACGTTCTTGCCGATCATGACGCGCGAGGAGGAGACGATCGCGTGCTTCACGCCCTTGCGCAGCCGGAAGTCCTGGCTGATCGTGCGCGAGATGGGTGTTCCGGCTCGGGTGTAGCCAAAGTCAAAGCCGGTTGAGATGATGCGGATGTCGGTGCCGTTGGCGAGCGGGGCGTAGGTGACCTGGTACGCGAGTGCGGGGTCCGTGCCGCCGTTGGCGCTGGCCTCAACGGCGATGCCGGGCGTAAAGACCCAGTTTCCCGCGGCGTAGACGCTGGCATCCACGCCCGCGAGGGCGTTGCCGATGGTCGGCGTCGTGATGCCCAGGCTTGTCACGATGCCGGCGTCGGCACCGTGGAGCTGCACGAGCGCCGCCGCGAGGCTCGCGGGGGAGCCCAAGTCCTGCCGGCCGGTCTTGGGCGGCAGGGTGGTGACGGAGCCGAGCTCGGCGAGGTTGCCCTGCCAGAGCGCCTCACCAAAGTCGGCGTCGACGTTGCTGCGGCTGACGACGAAGCGTGCCGCGGACTCTGTGAGGCGGGCGCGAGCAACCGCGAGGCCGGTTTCTGCGGCGGAATGGGCGCGGCCGACGTGCAGGTGCGTCGCGGCGGTCTTGACGTTGCCCGTGCTCGCGACGGCCATGGCGGCGGCGAGCGAGCCGAACAGGATGAGGAACATCATGGCCAGCACGGCGGCAACGCCGCGGCGCGTGCGGACGCCACGGAAGATCTGACGCGCAAGTCGCATGCTCCGACGCGTCGTAGGTGGTTTGATTGTGATCACCGCTCGCCTCCAGGTCCACGCTCGACACCCGATGCTGTGCAGGACGCTCCGACCGATGCGAAAGAGACGGGCTTACGGAGGGATGATCCAGGTCAGGCGCGTGATCTCCTCGGGCTGGCTCACGCCGTCGGGGGTGAAGTCGACGACGACGGTCACGCGGATGGGGAAGGAATCAACCCGAATCCGCGGGAGCTGGCCGGACGCATCCTGCTCGTAGGAATCAGCGCGGGTCTGGCCGAAGTTGTACGGATCGATTTTCTCGACGCTGACCAGCTGGCGCCAGCCCGCGAGCGGGACGATGTTCATCGCATCATCGAGGATGAGGTTGCCCTGCAGGTCGATGGCGGGGACGATGCCGCCGAAGCCGTCGATGGGTCCGACAAAGTTGCCACCCGCGCCGAAGACCATGCCGTCGAGATCGTCGAGATCGTCAAGATCGTCGACGGCGATCTCGCCGCTCTCGGCTCCCCAGCCCGTGAGGACCGCGGACATGCCCGAGCCCTGCAGCGTGAGGCCGGTGACGGGATCGTGCCGCGACATGTGGCGAGAGAACTCGCGCACCTCATTGGCCAGAAGCATTCCGGTCGCGGCCTGGCTCGACCAGTTGTTGCTGCGCATGAACGCGCCGTGGGCATCAACAAAGGCCAGGATGCCGACGCCGATGATGACCATCGCCATCATGGACTCAAGGAGCGTGAAGCCCGGCGCACCCGCGCGACCTCGTAGCGTTCGTGCGGAGGTTCGTGCTGAGGTTCGGGTGCTTGCCCGTGCGTGTTCGGTTCGCTGATTGGTTGGAAGGTCCGAGGACATATGAGACTCCGGGCGCGGTGCCTCCAGCGGGCGGCGTCCACGGATAAAGATCGGTTACTTGACGATCTGGCTCATCTTGAAGATCGGAAGGATGATGGCCATGGCGATGAACCCGACGACTGTGCCCATCGCGAGGATCATGATGGGCTCGATCATTCCGGTAACTGCCTTGATGTTGTCCTTGAGCTGCTTGGAGTAGTAGATCGAGATCTCGTCCAGCACCTCGCCGAGCTTACCGGACTCCTCGCCTGCGGCGATCATCTGCACCACGGCTCTGGGCAGCACGTTGGCCGCCTGGAGGGGCTGCGTGACCTTCTTGCCCTGCTTCACGCTGCTGTGCACCTTGCGCCAGAGGCCCTTAAAGATCTGGTTGCCCGAGATCTCGCCCGTGATCGCGAGCGTGTCGAGCATCGGCACGCCAGCGTTGATGAGCTGGCCCATCGTCTGGAGCGAGCGTGAGATGTAGAGCGAGCGGAACATGGAGCGGATGATGGGGACCGAGAGCTTGAACTTGTCGAACCAGAACGAACCCACCTCGGTCTTGAGGAAGGCGTAGAGGACGCCGCCGAGCGCGCCGATGCCGCCGAGCAGCAGGTACCAGTTAGCGACCATGAATGCCGAGAGGCCCAGCAGGAACTTGGTCGCCCAGGGGAGGACGTCCTCCTTGCCCTCAAAGACGCTCGCGAACTTTGGCAGCACGAACGTGAGCAGGAAGATCGTGACGCCGACGGCGAGGGTTCCGATGATGGCCGGATAGATCGCAGCACCCAGCACCATCTTCTTGGTCTCGAGCTGCTGCGTGATGTACCCCGCGATTCGGTCGAGCATCTTGCTGAACGAGCCCGACATCTCGCTGGCCCGGACCATGTTGATGTAGAGCGGGTTGAAGAGCTTGGGATAGCGCGCGATGGCCTCGCTGAACTGCTTGCCACCCTCGACATCGGCCTTGAGCTGCGAGATGACGCGCTTGAAGCCGATGTGGGTCGTCTGGTCGGCGATGCCGTCGAGCGCGGCGCGTAGGTTGATGCCCGCGCGGATCATGACGGCGAGCTGGGTCGTGAAGTCAAGAACGTGCTTCTGGTTCGGCCTGCCCGCGTTAAGCTCGCGGAACTTGGCCAGGAGTCCGGCCGCATCGAGGCCCGCCGCGACCGGCGAGAGGGAGAGGACGTGCGAGCCCTGGTTGCGCAGGATGGTGGCAGCGGTCGCTGCGGTCTCGGCGGCGAGCACGCCAACTTGCGTCTGCCCGGAGCTGTTCTTGATCTGGTAGCGATAGTTGGGCATAGCTTCTAGAAGGCACTAGGCACTTGGCATCAGGCACTAGTGGCTTTCATCTCCTGTACGTCTGGTCGCAACCTGTTCAAGTCACACTCGCGGGCTCTCTGAGATCTGGCTTCAGTTCTCAGTACCAGGCGACTTCATTACGCCGCCAGCTGGCGCTCGAGCTTGTCGGGGGAGGCCGCCTGAGCGATCGCGTCCTCGCGGCTGATGTGCCCGTTGAAGTAGAGCTCTGCGATCGAGCTGTCCAGGCTGCACATGCCGATGGCGCGGCTCGTCTCGATCACGTTGGGAATCTCGAACGTGCGTGCCTCGCGGATCAGGTTGCGCACCGCGGGCGTGCATAGCAGCACTTCAACGGCGGGGATCATGCCCGGTCGATCGATTCGAGCAAAGAGCGTCTGGCTGAGCACCGCCTGCAGCGTGCTGCCGAGCATCGAGCGGATCTGGTTCTGCTGGCCGCCCGGGTACATATCGATGATTCGCTCCACCGTCTGGCTCGCGTTCACCGTGTGCAGAGTCGAGAGGACAAGGTGGCCGGTTTCCGCGGCGGAGATTGCCAGCGCCGTCGTCTCGAGATCGCGCATCTCACCCACCAGGATGATGTCAGGATCCTGACGCAGCACGTGCTTGAGGCCGCTGGAGAAACTGGGCATGTCCTGCCCGAGCTCACGCTGCTCCAGCACGCACTGCTTGCTCTCAAAGACGTACTCGACTGGATCCTCGAGCGTGATGATGTGCTTGCGGTAGCGCTGGTTCATCGCCTCGATCATCGCGGCGAGCGTAGTTGACTTGCCCGAGCCCGTGTCGCCCGTGACGAGCACGAGGCCGCGGGGCAGGTACGTCAATCGCGCGATGACCTCGGGCAGGCTGAGGTTCGCGAGCGCGGGGACCTTGGTCTTGATGATTCGCATCGCGAGGCCAACGGCGCCACGCTGCATGTGGGCGTTGACGCGGTATCGCGCCAGGCCCTCGGCAAAGAACGAGAAGTCCGCGTCCTTCTGACGCTCGAACATCGCGAGGCTCTCGGGCGGTGCCATCGTCTCGAGGAACTTGCGTGCCTGCTCCTTGGTGATGAGCGGCAGCTCCATCGGCGTCATGACCTGATGGATACGAACCACCGGCGGCAGCCCGGCGATGAGATGAATATCCGAAGCATCGGCCTCGTATGCCGCCTTGAGAATCTGGAGTAGGTCCACGCGCAAGCTCCCTAGAAGATCGTGTCGGGTCGCGCTCTTGGATCGGCCCGATATGGGTGGCGTTCCAGCCGACTTGGTTGTTCAAGGGCAGTGACGAGCAGAGTCTCGCGCGGCACAAGCGGCATCTGCGTCATGCGCGATACGCGCGGCAACCGCCTCCCACGCCTCACAAGTTGCCTCATCCGGCACCCGTCGCCCGCGACAAAGGACGGGCAGCTCCGACAATCAATCGCGATGGTCCCAGAATGTGTCACTTGAGCGTGTTTCACGCCAAAAAGGGGCCGTCTGAACTGGGCACCGGCGAAAATCTGAACAAAGTTGTCGTTTGGGGACTTGCGTTTGTGAGGCGAGGTGCTATCTTGTTCGTCGAGAGACAAGTCCGGCGATTCCCGTCGGACCATATATGGAGAGAGACCCATGACGACCCACTTCGTTTCGTGCGCTGTTGTTCTTGCCGCTGTTGCCGGTTCGGCGATGGCACAGACCTTTACCGTTGGCTCGCCCACCGACCTCGTCAGGACGGCTTCCGCCGGCGGCGGGACGAGTGGCGGGTTCACCAACCGAGCCGACTTCAATGTCGATGTGAGCGGCCGCCGCTCCTGGGATCCGTTCGGCGACTTGAGCAATGACGTGATCCTCGTCGACGTTGCCGCGGCTCTTGGCCTCCCCTCGGGCTCTGCGGTCACCGTCACCGGCATCGGCTGGGATGTCGAGATCGCCACGACCCTCGCCGGCCCCTTCGGCGGTTCTTGGCTCAGCGAGGCTCGCTTCACCCTCGGCAGCAACCTCGCGTTCAACCAGATCGGCGTTCGCCCGGGCGTCGCCATCAACGCAGGCGGCACGCAGCGCTTCACGGCCCCCGTTCTGGACTTCTCCTCGGTCCCCGTTCCCAATATCGCGCTGGCCGATGGCGTGCTCCGCATTGAGTTCAACGAGACCTTCGACGACGCCCCCGACCAGATCGACGCCGACTACCTCGCCAACTCCTTCCTCACCGTCCGCGCCGTCCCCGCTCCCAGCGCCCTCGCGCTGATGGGCCTGGGTGGCCTGATCGCCGGTCGCCGCCGCCGCTAAAGGGCACGGTCCGAAAGATCCAACGCAACGTGAAAGGGCCCGCCAAACGGCGGGTCCTTTTTTTATTGCTGGGACCTCTGTTGGTGGAACCTCTGCTACTGCGTCCGCGATGCTCATCGCGTCGCAAACTGCCGCGCGGCCTCGACCGCGAGCTGATCGCACCGCTCGTTCTCCGGATGCTCGTTGTGGCCCTTGATCCAGTGGAAACGGATCGTGTGGCCTGATCGGAGCGCATCAAGGCGCTCCCAGAGATCCTGGTTCTTGACGGGCTTCTTGTCGGCGGTGCGCCAGCCGCGAGCCTTCCAGGCGCTGAGCCACTCGCGCAGCCCCTTGAGCACGTACTGCGAGTCGCTGTAGAGATCGACCTCGCTCGGTCGCGTGAGCGACGTGAGGCCAGCGATCACGGCCATGAGTTCCATGCGGTTGTTGGTCGTGCCGGGCTCGCCGCCGCTGGCTTGCTTCTCGGCGCCGCTGGCGGGATGGCGCAGGATGAAGGCCCAGCCGCCGGGGCCTGGATTGCCCGAGCATGCGCCGTCGGTGTAAAGGTGGACGGTGGGGCGCTGATCTCCAGAACTCGGATTCAACCAGTCCCCCTCAACGCCGAGCGGCGGATGTAGTCCGACACGGAGCGGAAGCCCGCAATCCGGGCACGCTCCTCGATGCGCATCTTCTCATCGATCGTGAGCCGGATGTTGAACTGGATCTCGCGCTTGGATTCCGACGCTGGCGCGGGAGTGTTCATCCCCGCATCGAGGAGCGCCTCGACGGAGGCGATCAACGCGGCACGAGTATCGGCGACGCACGCGGCCTCGGTCTTGCCGCTGCCGAGCACCAGCGGCATCTCGACCGCGCATCCCGCGAAGCCGCCACCGGGTCGAGACTCGATCACGAGACGGTACAAAGACGCGATTTCCGAGGCGGCGGCGGCATTCGGCGCAGCGCGAGCGCCGGACTTTGCGGCTTTGCTCGCGTGTGCCGCTGAGTCTTTGGTCGAGTGCTTAGTCGAGGAGGCCTTCTTCATCGAGATATGCCCTCACTTTCAGGGCGTCGTATTCGTCCACGGTATTGTCGCGGACACGCACGTTGAGCAACGGGATCGACGGCTGGACGTAGATCCGCCTTTCCTCACCGAACTTCTGGTCATAGACGTTCAAGAGCCGGAAGCCCGCGCGGGTGAGCATTCGTTCGAACTTGGACAGATCCATCGCGTGATTCCTGCCCACGAGTATACGGTCGCGACGCAACCTGTCAAGCACTTTGCTATACAGCCGATTGCGCCCGCCCCTCGCCCGGATCCGTCCTCACTGCGTGCGGCGCCAGTTGGTTCGCCGATACCATCGCGACGCCAAGGTCCGGGCCGCCAGCCTGGATGGACTGATCTCCCTGGCAGCGTGCGAGCGCGAGGTCGTGCGCCGTGTGATACGCGCGGCCGAGGCGTGCCCAATCAAAGTCCCAGCTCTTGCGATCCACCTCGTTGCGCAGCGCGATGCGGTCGCGGCGCTCGAGGCGGCAGAACTCCAAGAGATACCGCGACAATTCCGCCGCGACATCGTGGTAGCCGCGACCGCGACGCTTCAGCACGAGCATCCCGAACTTCTCGGGCTCCTCGTAGTTCTCCTGCACGAACTTCCCGAATCCAGCGAGGTCGCTCGTCACGGCGGGGACACCCATCGCCGCGCACTCCAGCGGCGTGTATCCCCACGGCTCGTACACGCTCGGGAAGATCCCAAGGTGGCAGCCACGCACGAACTGGTCGTACTCGATCCCCCACAGGCGGTTGTGCGGGTTGATGAAGTCCGGGTGGTACACCACCTTGACGGGATCTTCCTCGCGATTGAGAAGCCCGAGCATCCGGATCTGGTTGAGCACCGGGTCGTTGCGATCATCCTGTAGCAGGTGCGTCACGACCATCGGCAGACCCTGGTGCCGCAGCGCCTGCTGAGCGCGGCGATACCGCAGCATCCAGTATTCATCCACGAGATCATCAAGGTGCAGCTTGCCGCCCATGGCCGAGCGCGTGAACAGCCGCGGCCCGACGCCCGCCACGATCTTCTGGCAGACCTCGTTCAGCTCGTTCAGCACGCCGCGCTTCTCCATCGCGAGCGGGTTGATCGAGTGCGTCGGTCGCTTGGTCACGATGAAGAAGACAACGTTCTTGCCAAGGTTCGCGGCCTTGAGGTCCGCGTTCAATCGCGCCATCGCCTCAAGGCACAGATCAAAGCCCTTGTTCTTGGGCTCGAATCGACCGCTGGTGAAGAAGTAGAGCGTGCGATCAAGGTCCATGCCGTACGACGGGAAGAAGTGCCCCATCGTGAAGCGATGGATGGTCTCCTTGTACTCCCCGTGCAGGCGCTGCTGCTCGTGCCCGGCGTTGTAGAGGCCGATCGTCAGCCCATTGGGCACGACAAGGTCGATGGGCCGCCCGAGCAGCGACGCGCACTCCTCGCCAGTGATGCTGCTGACGGTCGTGAAGACATGGCACCCGTGGGCCGCGGCACGCTCGATGGTGTGCTGCGCGACGCAGTTGTACCGGCGTGCCTCCTCCATGTGATCAAGCCACGGCAACTGGTCGTAGAACGCCTCGCGATTTCCCGCGATGCATCGCCCCAGCACCGTGGCGTGCGTCGTGAAGACACTCGCCACGGGCAGATTCTGGCGCCGGATCATTGGAATCGCGGGCCCCGCGAGCCACTCATGAAAGTGCGCCACAATCGGCGGCTCGCCCTTGTTCTGAGCCGCGGGCTTGAACTCACAGATCGCCTCTACCAAGCGGCGCACGGCCTCCGAGAACGACACGACAAAGTCGATCAGCCCATCGCCGCCGGGCGATTCGATCTCGTGGTGCGCCCAGAGCTCATACTTCACCGCCGCCAGCCGCTCACCCGAGAGCCCCCACTCCAGCAGCATCACGCGCGGCCGCCCCGGCACGAGCCATCGCCCGTAGTGGACAATCAGTCCTCGCTCCTTCAGCGCCGCGAGTGCGCGCGCAATCCAACCCGCCGGGCGCGACTCTTCAAACTCCACCTGCGCCTTCGAAGGATCCCACGGACCCACCAGGCAATAGCGCTCACCCCACCGCTGCACCATCAGCGGCGCCTTGCTGCGAATCACCTGATAGATGCCGCCGACCTGGTTGCATACCTCGGTCGAGATCTCAAGGAGCATCGGCCCCGCTGGCGCCCGTTGGGTTCCGGCTTCCAGCAGTGGCGCAGCGCCAAGGGTGTGGTCACTGCTGGCGGGATCGGTCTGGAGCGAGCGTTCGGACATGGCAGGACTGTACCAAGCAGGAGCAATGTGCGCCGCGCGGCACTGGCGGTTGTTCCAGCGGGCCGAGTTCCGTCCGATCCTTCCCCCACGCCGCCAGAACCTACACTCGCGCGTGCCAAGCCAAACCCCCTCCACCCCCTCCATCCCATTCCCAAACAGCATCGCCAGCGACCCGACGCGGGTGCACCGGATCGAGGTCCGTACGCAGGCGGGCCATGACGATCCGCGTGCCGCGGCGGTCCTTCGCCATGCACGCGACATGGGCTTGGCCCCCTCCGCCGCGGCGTCGGCCCGGATCTATCTCATTGAGGCCGCCCTCTCCGAGACCGACCTTGCCCGAGTCGCTGCGAGGTTGCTCGCCGACCCCGTCGTCGAGGCCAGCACGATCGGCTCCGCGCCCGCCGCTGGCCAGATCGTCGAGGTTCATCCTCTTCCCGGCGTCATGGATCCCGCGGCCCAGTCCGTTCGTGAGGCCATCCGCGCCCTCGTCGGCGTCGACGCCGCGATCTCCACGGGCATGCGCTACGACATCTCCGGCGTCACACCCGAACAGGCCGCCACGCTCGCGCGAACCAAGCTCGCCAACCCCGTCGTCCATCAGCTCACCAGCGGCCCGTTCCATCCCGCCTCGCTGCCGCACGGCGCGGCCACGCCCTTCGTTCTGCGCAGCGTGCCGATCCGTGACCTCTCCGAAGAGTCCCTCGTGCGTTTCTCTCGCGAGGCGCATCTCTTCATGTCCCGCGATGAGCTGCTCGCGCTCCAGGCCCACTACCGCGAGCTCAATCGCGAGCCCACCGACATCGAGCTTGAGACTATCGCCCAGACCTGGAGCGAGCACTGCGTCCACAAGACGCTCAAGAGCACGATCCACTACCGCAACGAAGCCGCACCCCAGCCCAGCACCCCCAGCACCCCCTCCACTGCACCGATCCCAACCAGCACCAAGCCGCATTCGCCAGCACGGCCGCCGCAGGTGAAGGTCGACTTCGCCTTCACACCAACAGGCCGCGCCTCGGAAGCACCAGCGACGCGCGAGCGCGTCCCAAACCAAGAGTCCGGCGTGGTCCCCGCAGCGGGACGCATGCACGACGCCATCCAATGGGAAGGGCGGCCCTACCACGAAGTGCACGAAGATGGGTCCGTCATGATCCACAACCTGCTCAAGGCCACGGTCGCCGCGGCCACCTTCGAGCTCATCGACGAGGGCGCCGACTGGGCCCTCTCAGTCTTCAAGGATAACTCGGGCGTTGTCGAGCTCGACGATGAGTATGCCGTCTGCATCAAGGTCGAGACCCACAACCGCCCCAGCGCCATCGAGCCCTACGGCGGCGCGGCCACCGGCATCGGCGGCTGCATCCGCGACGTCATCGGCACCGGCCTCGGCGCCAAGCCCATCGCAAGCACCGACGTCTTCTGCGTCGCGCACCCTGATCGCTGGACCGATCCCGCCGCCGCACCAAGCGCGACGTCCCCAACGCGCCCGCTCCCGCCCGGCACGCTCCACCCGCGCCGCATCCTCTCCGAGGTCGTCGCGGGCGTGCGTGACTATGGCAATCGCATGGGCATCCCCACCGTCGCTGGCGGCGTCCACTTCGACGACCGCTACATCGGCAACCCCATGGTCTACTGCGGCTGCATAGGACTTCTGCCGCGCCATCTGATCCACGGCAAGGTCCACGCCGGCGACCGCATCGTCGCCCTCGGCGGCCGCACCGGCCGCGACGGCATCCATGGCGCCACCTTTTCCTCCGCCGAGGTCGAAGCAACCCACAAGGACGAATTCGCACACGCCGTCCAGATCGGCAACGCCATCGAGGAGAAACGCGTCCTCGACGCAATCCTTCGCGCGCGCGACTTCGTCCACCCCATCGGTGGCCAACCCCGTCCTCTCTACAACGCCATGACCGACTGCGGCGCTGGCGGCTTCTCCTCCGCCGTCGGCGAGATGGGCAAGGACCTTGGAGCGCAGGTCGAACTCGAGAACGCGCCGCTGAAGTACGCTGGCCTCACGTACACCGAGATCTGGATCTCCGAAGCGCAGGAGCGCATGGTCCTCTCGGTCCCCGCCGACAATCTCTCCGCCCTCGCCGCGATCTGCTCTGAGGAGGGTGTTGAGTGGGCCGACCTAGGCGTCTTCGGCACGCCAGACGCCGATCTCGTCCTCCGCTTCAATGGGACCGAAGTCGGCCGCCTCTCGATGCACTTCCTGCACGAGGGGCTACCGATGCCGATCCGTGAGGCCGTGTGGCGGGGGGAGGGTAAGTGGCAAGGCACGCAGGCAGGCAGGCAGGATGAAAGCAATAAGACTGTCCATGAGATGCTTGTTGCATTGCTATCTCATCCTTCTATTGCGAGCAAGCACTGGATCATCCGCCAGTATGATCATGAGGTGCAGGGCAACACCATTGTGAAGCCCCTCGTCGGCCCCGGCGGGCGCGGCCCTTCCGATGCCAGCGTCATCGAGCCCCGCCCCGGAACCGGCCGCGGCGTGGCCCTCTCGCAGGGCCTCGCCACCAGCATCGGCGACGCCACCCTTGGCGGCGACCCGTACTTCATGGCCCTCGCCGCGATCGATGAGTGCGTCCGCAACCTCGTCTGCGTCGGCGCCAACCCCAGCCGCATCGCGATCCTCGACAACTTCTGCTGGCCGAGCTGCGAGAAGCCGGAAAACCTCGGCAGCCTCGTCCGGGCCGCCGAAGGGTGCTACGACGGTGCGAAGGCCTACCGCACGCCCTTCGTCAGCGGCAAGGACTCCCTGAACAACCAGCTCCGCTACACCGACCCCGCCACCGGCGAGGCGTGCGTTGTTGAGATTCCGCTCACGCTCCTCATCACGGGGCTTGGAATTGTTACCAACATCGCACGATGTGTTACAATGGATGCTAAGAAGGATGGCAACATTCTTCTCATCATCGGCGCCACGGGCCGCGAGCTCGGCGGCTCCTATTTCCAGGAGCTGAGCCCCGCGCATCGATGCTTTCGCAGCGATCCGAACGCCGCCTCCATGCCCCGCGTTGATCTCGAAGTTGGCCCCAGCACGGCCCGCGCTGTCGCTCAGGCCATCGCCGACGGCCTCATCGCCAGTGCCCACGACTGCTCCGACGGAGGCATGCTCGCCGCCGTCGCCGAGATGCTCATCGCCACAACCGGCAACGCGCCCGACGCCGCCGCCAGCCCAACCGGAGCCACCTCCCTCCTCGCGGATCTTCTCCGCGGCAAGGGAACCACGCTCGCCCCGCTCGGCGCCGAATTCACAATCGATCCCGACATTCTCGAGCTCGAACAGCTCGCCTTCGCCGAAACGCCAAGCCGCTACATCCTCGAAATCTCGCCCGACAAGCTCGCCGCGCTCAAGACCGTGCTCCGCGACCATGGCGGCATCTCATTCGCCATCCTGGGAAAGCTCACACGCTCCGGCCGCCTCGTCTGGGCCCAGGCCGATCTCGATGCGAGCGTGGAGGAACTCACCGCAGCCTGGCGCGGCCCGCTCGACTGGTAGCAACCAGACCCCGCCACCCAAGCGTGTCACACGATCCACAAACGCTCCCCTCCCGCCGCGGCGTCAGCACGACTCATCCCGCACGCCCCTTTAAGGAACTCGCGATGACTGCAACCTCGGCAAGCCACCCGGCCACTACACCTCCGGCTCCTCGCGCGAGCTCAGCATCCCCGGACTTTGCACCCGCCCAGCGCCTGATGCGCGAACAGCGCGTGGACGCGTGGCTCGTGCATGATTTTCGCGGCAGCAACCCCGTCCTCGCCCGACTCTTTCCCGGCCCCGCTGGCAAGAAGCGGCACCTCACGCGGCGCGCGATGCTCCTCGTGCCTCGCGATGGTGCCCCCACGCTGCTCCACAGCGTCCTCGACGGCCCGGGCTTCGGCGATGTTCAAATGGCGAAGGTCTCGTACGTCTCTTGGCAGGAGATGCACACCGCGCTCGGGAAATTGCTCGCAGGACGCCAGCGCGTCGCGATGGAGTACTCACCCGGCTGCGCACTGCCCATCGTTGGCGTGGTGGACGCGGGCACCATCGAGCTCGTCCGCTCCTTCGGCGTTGAAGTCTCATCATCCGCGGACCTGATCCAGTCCACGATTGCGCTCTGGGGCGCAGCGGCGGTGCAGCTCCACCTTGAGGCATCCTGCACCGTGGACCGCATCAAGGACGAGGCCTTCGCGCTCATCCGCTCGGCCCACGTCTCGTCGCGCACGATCTCGGAGTTTGACGTGCAGTCCTTCATCATGGAGCAGTTCGCGGCCAACGGACTCGAGACGCCCGATCCACCCATCGTCGGCGTCAACGCGCACAGCGGCGACCCGCACTTCGAAGTCTCACGCACGAATCCTTCGCCCATCAAACCCGGCGACTGGGTGCTCATCGATCTCTGGGCCCGCAAGCCCGGCGACGACAACATCTACAGCGACGTCACATGGACCGGCTTCTGCGGCAAGGTCGTGCCCGCGCGTCACCGCGAGGTCTTCGATGCCGTCGTGCACGGTCGCGACGCGTCGCTCGCACTGGCGCAGTCGCGATGGAAGGATCGCCGCGAGGTGCGCGGGCACGAGCTCGACACCGCCGCGCGTGAAGTGATCGTCGCGGCCGGACTCGGCCAGTTCGTGCGTCATCGCACAGGCCACTCCCTCTCGCAAGGGCCGATGGTCCATGGTAACGGCATGAATCTCGACAGCCTCGAGACCATGGACACACGCCTGATGCTCCCCGGCATCGGCTTCACGATCGAGCCCGGCGCGTACCTCCCCGAGTTTGGCGTGCGCTCTGAGATCAACGTTTACGTCGATCCCGAGAAGGGACCAATCGTAACAAGCGGCACGCAACGCGAGCCCATCCTGATCGCGTGACCAGAGCGTGATCAGCACGTGATCGGCACGTGATCAGCACGTGATCACCACGTGATCAGCACATGATCAGCGCATGATCAGCGCATGATCGGAACACCATCAGAGCGTGCCGCGATCGTGCGCGCCGCCGCACCACGATCGTGGTCTTCGTTCACACCCCCCTCACCACTGTCCATTGCGAACAGCCGCGAGCCAACAGACGGAGGA
>Ga0105049_10002982_pt1 | contig 20073 bp, 30 predicted proteins | sample MAT06_FD_78087 | JGI IMG/M metagenome (GOLD analysis project Ga0105049, IMG submission 78087) | Freshwater microbial communities from Lake Fryxell liftoff mats and glacier meltwater in Antarctica - MAT-06 | ecosystem: Environmental > Aquatic > Freshwater > Ice > Liftoff microbial mat | place...
GTCAGCAGGGCCTGGAACACCGGCATGTCGTCGTCGTAGTTGCCAAGCATCGGCATGCGGCCCGCATCGGCGAGCAGCAGGGTCGCCGCCCCGCGCTCGTCCTGCACGCCCTTGGGTTTCAGCGCGATTTTCCCGAGTGCCAGCTGTGCCGACTCGTAGCGCCAATTGGCGAACACACCGAGCGCCGTGATCACCGCCTCGCGTACGCTGGCGTTTTTGTCGTCGAGCATATCGACTAGGCCGGCGACGGTCGCCTCGCCGGCGAATACGCTCTGGGTGCAGGCCAACGCGGCGTTTTCCCGCACGGTGGGCGATTCTGCCTTGAACGCGCGGGCGACGATCTGCCCGGCCTGGGGACCGCCGATGCGCAGGAGTTCGCCCCAGGTGTCGGGTTTCTTTAGCGCGGCGTCGGCCTTCTTGGTGTCAGTCAATCCTTTGAGGAACTTCTCCTCGTCGACGCTCAGCGGGATCTGTTTGTGACGCAGCGCGTCCATCCAGCGGCAGACATCTTCGCGCACTTCCTTGTGATCGAGGATGTTCACATGGCCACCGCCATCAATCTCACGGTAGACGTACTTGTAGCCGAGCGAACGCAACGAGCGGCGTAGGTTGCGCGAGCCATCGACACCTACATCCGGATCCGCATCGCCGTGTACCAAGTAGTATTCCGTCTGCGTCGCCGCTGCGTCCTTCACCGTTGGCGCGGTCGGCGGGTAGCCGCAGTAACGGGCGATGCCGGCGATCAGGTCCTGGTGTTTGCCGCCGAAGTCGCTGACCATCCAGCCGCCGTTCGACATGCCCCAGATGAACACCCGGCGTGGATCGATGGGATATACCGACTTCACCCAGTCGATGGTTTTCAGGACGTCGCTCTCATCCTCTTTAGCCCAGCCGGCCCCTTTCGACTTCAGACTGATGACCAGGAAGCGATCAGCGACTCCGGAAGCCTTCATGCTGTCGTAGGCGAAGGTGAAATGGGTCTCGTTGCCGGTGAAGCCGTGAAAGCAGACCAACAGCCCAAGATGTTTCTTCTCCGGCAGTTTCTCCGGTGTCCACATCAGGTACTTCATGATGAAGGCCTTGGTGGTGGGATGTTTCAACTCATCCGTGACCTTGCCGATTTTCACCGGACGCGGGTAGGTGCTCCAGTCGATCGGCGGTTCGATCAGACCACCGAGCGCGTTGCGCTGGACCTCGCCTGCTTGGAGCGGAGCCAACGTCAGGCACAACAACAGTGCAAGGAGCAGGCGACGCATGGTGGTCTCCAGTAAAAAACACTGAACCGGCAGGTGCCGGTGTTCAGCGACGTGGTTCGGATTTTTCTTCGGCGGGCGCAAACAGCTCGCGGTACCAGCGCCGCCACTGGCTTACCGCTTCGCGGCGCTCAGCAGTCGACGCGGCAGGATCGTAGGCGAAACGCGCGGGTTCGACCGTGGGCAGGGTGTCGATCGCAGCGGCGCGCAAGGAGACGTCGTCATCCTCCAGCAAGTGTACCAGCAACTCGTGGATAAGCTGGTTGTCATGCCCAGGGGAACAGCGGAAGGCGATCGCGCTGGTCAGCGCGCGCACCACATCTAAACGTTCACCTGCGCCGTTCGTGCGCACACCAGCAAAGAGGCAGAGCGCGGCCAAGGCATCCTGATCGTTCCAATCGGCTGCCCGTTGTAGTGACGCGATCACTGCGGAGCGCACGCCGACATCCTTGTCGTTCAGCAGACCGGCAAGCAGTTTCGCGGCACCGGGCATGCTGGCAGTGCGTCCGAATAGTTTCGCGGCGGAAGCGCGCACCTGCGGATTCTTGGAGCGCAAGGCGCGCACCAGGATCTTTTCCGCCGGCAATCCGCCGATGCGCACCAGCGTGGCGGCGCCGTCATCGCTCAGCAGCAAGCGTTCAGCGTCATCGCGGTTGGAGAACGACGCCAGGATTTTTCGGTCGGCGTCGGGCAACGGCATGGTCTTGTGACGGATGCGCGTCAGCCAGCCGGCAAGATCGCGGCGGGTGGCTTCATCGCTCCAGACATCATGGCCGACGCCGGGCAGTTCGCGGTAGACGTAACGGAAGCCGTTGGCGCGCAGCGTCGCGGTGATGCTGCGCGCGTTCTTGACATTGACGTCTTCGTCAGCGGTGCCGTGCACGACGTAGTATTCGAAGCCGGTTTCAGCAGCGTTGCTGGGGCGTTTGACCGGCGCTTCGAAACCGTTGCCACCACACAGCGTCACCACGCCAGCGACCAGTTCGGGATGACGCGAGCCGAAGTGGCTGACCATCCAGCCGCCATTGGAGACGCCCTGGATGACGATGCGACGGGCATCGATCGGATACGTGCGTTTTGCCCAGTCGATGAAGGCGAGCACGTTGCTCTCATCGTCGACTGCCCAGTTGGGGCCCTTCGATTTGAGCGCGGCCACCACCATCTGCACGTCACCTTGGCTGTGTAGGGCCTTCAGCATCGGATCGGCGAGCCATTTTTCGTTGCCGCCGGCGCCGTGGAAACACAGCAGCAGGCCGAGACCGGCGCCGCCGGTGTGGTTTCCCGTTTTGTCCGCGCCGCTGGCCGCCTGCGGTGCACGCAGGGAATAGCGCATCACCAGGTTGCCTTCGGCGTCCTTGAGCTCGCCATCGACGCGGTCGATCTGTTGGGTGGATTTTTTCGCTGTGGTGTTTGCTGCAAGCATCACCGGCGGCGTGGGCTTGCTGGCGGTGGTTGCCGTTGGTGTGGTCGGCCGTGGTTTAGCGGGTGCAGTATCCACTGGCTCGATCACGAACTCGTCGAAGACCTGGGCCAGCGTCGTTCGTTCGTCGACCGCCAGCGGCACCGGCAGGATTTCCACCGGCGTGCTCGCCGGAGTGTTCACCGTTGGTGCTGGGATCGGAGCCGGCTTGCTGATGATGATCGGTGCGGGTTCGTTGGTGCGCTGTCCGGCGAGGTGCAGCGCCGCTATGGCAACGAGCGTCACCATCAATGCCGCGGCGATGCCGCTGGCGATCGGCAACCAACGGATGTTTGACGAGACGCGACGCAGGCGCGTGGGGCGCGGTGTGGTCGGTGCGGTGGTGCTGATGGTCGGCAGGCCGCGAAAAAATTCTGCGAGATCACATTCGCGTTCCGCTGCGCGAAACAGGCGATCAGCGAGTGTGGGATCTTTTTCGATGAGTTCGCAGAGCTCAGCGCGATCTTCCGCGCTGGCCATGCCGCTTACCCAGCGATCGATCAGGCGGTCACTCATGGAAGGTCTGGCCCATCTTGCGACTGACGCAGTCTTCGAGCACGCGGCGCGCGCGGCTCATGGCCATGTCGACGGCGTTGGTCTTCATGCGGAAACGATCGGCGATGTCCTTGGAGGCGAGTTCTTCCTGATATTTCAGCGTCAACATCGCGCGCACACGTTCCGTCAATTCACCCAGACAATCCTTGAGTGCGCTCAGACGCGATGGCTGCCAATCCGGATCGATCTGGCGATGTTCGGCTTCAGCAGCGACGGCCTCCAGGCGTTCGACCACTTTATCACCCAGCGGAATCATCTGGCGCTTGGCGTTGCGGTAGTGGCGGAACAGCAGATGCCGCGCGATGCCGCGCAGCCACGCGCCGAAGGGCTTGTCGCGGTCGTAATTGTGCTGGCTGGTGATGGCTTGATGGAAAACTTCCTGCACCAGATCGTCGGCCGCGTTGCGGTCGCCGGTTGAGGCGAGAAAATACGCAGTGAGCCAGCGCTGATTCTGTTCAATCAGTGCGCGCGCCCACAAGTCCTGATGTCCATCATCTGCCATGCGTCGGGAATTGCCTGGGACGGGGGCGACCTGACAAGCGATCGGCGTAGGCTTTATCGCGGGTGTGATGGCTGGGCGCGATTTACGCGCAGAGGGATCGTTGTGGACCTCGCTAGTGAGCTTGCGGTTGACCACTCGCCAGACGCGCCACAGCGTGCTGCGGGGACCACTGTGACTGCCGACGCCCTTGTGACTGCTGCCAAAGCCTGTTCTCGCACTCTCGGTGGCCTGGCCTTCGCCGCACCGATCACCCAGGTCTACAATCCCCTGGTCTACGCCTGGGACCTGCATGCGGCCTACCTGCGTCTGGCGGGGAGCGGTAAAAAAAAGGTGGTGTTCCTAGGGATGAACCCAGGCCCCTTCGGCATGGCCCAGACCGGGGTGCCGTTCGGCGAGGTTGCCGCCGTGCGCGATTGGATGGGGCTCAGCGGCAGCGTCGGCCATCCCCCGGTGGAGCACCCCAAGCGCCCGATCACCGGCCTGGCGTGCACCCGCAGCGAAGTCAGCGGGCGTCGCCTGTGGGGCCTGTTCGCCCAGCGTTTCATCACGCCACAGGCTTTTTTTGCCGCGCATTTTGTTGCCAACTGGTGCCCGTTGGCCTTCATGGAGGAGGGCGGCAAGAACCACACGCCTGACCAATTGCCCAAGGCCGAGGCCGCGGCGGTAGAGCAGGCCTGCGACGAGCACCTGCGCGCGGTGGTCGCTGCCCTCACGCCGGAATGGGTGGTCGGTGTGGGACGTTTCGCCCACCAGGCGGCGGAGCGCGCGATTGCGGTAAAAACCGTGCGTTTCGCCACCATCCCGCACCCCAGCCCGGCGAATCCCGCGGCCAACAAGGATTGGGCTGGCGCGGCGACGCGGGCACTGGTGGAGCAGGGGGTCTGGTAGACGGCGGCCGCGAGGTCGCTTCGCTCCCGCATCGAGGTCGCTTCGCTCCCGCATCGAGGTCGCTTCGCTCTCGCTGCGAGCTTCGCGCATCGAGGTCACTTCGCTCCCGCGTCAGACCTGGATTCCGCGTTGTATTGCGCCGGCTTTGCCGGCTCGCGGCGCGTGCGCCAAAGGCCCGCTCGTTGCGCGAAGCTCGTAGCGCGAAGCTCGAAGCCGTCGTACCGCTGCGTGGCCCAACGTTCCCAACGCGAGAAACTTCTTGCGCATTGGAAGTCTTTTATATCTTGCGCCTCCCCACCCACGTACGGGCCGACAGTCGGCTTGGACCTCTGGGGGCTGCAAAATCGCGACAAGCCCCGCGAATTTGCCCGGAAAAGCGCCCGTCGGCGACTTTTCACCCGGTGTAAAAACCCAGGTGAAGAGTCAGGTTAAAAGCCAGCCCAGGACGCCGCTCCAAGTTCCAGGGCCCACCTCAGCACCTTGTGCTGGCTGTGACTTCGGTCGCAGTGGAGGAAATTGTGAAAGAGAAAATCAAGATCCGTCTTGAGGCATACGACCATCGTATCCTCGACAAGGCCGCCCAGGACATCGCGGACACCGCGAAGCGTACGGGTGCCAAGGTCGCCGGGCCCATCCCGCTGCCGACCCACATTGAGCGCTTCACTGTTCAGCGCTCCCCACACGTCGACAAGAAGTCCCGTGAGCAGTTTGAACTGCGCACCCACGTCCGCGTCATCGAGATCCTTGAGCCGACGGCGAAGACCAACGACGTGTTCTCGAAAGTCGATGTGCCCGCTGGCGTCGATATCACCATCAAGCAGACGGTGAGGTAAGCCATGTCCGTCGCCGCCCAATCCGCTGCCGGCAAAGCAGCCGTGCCAACGTTCGGCACTACTATCTTCGGCACCAAGGTCGGCATGACCCGCGTGTTCGACGGCAACAACTCGGTTGCCGTGACCGTGATCGAATGCCTGCCAAATGACATCGTCGAACTCAAGACCGTTGAAAAACACGGTCATGCCGCGATCAAGGTCGCGGTCGGCGCCAAGCGCCGCAAGCCGACCAAGCCGCTCGCCGGCGAGTTCAAGAAGGCCGACGTCGCGCCCCGCCGCTTCCTCCGCGAAGTGCCGGTGCCCACCAGCCTCAAGGCTGAAGACGTCAAGCTCGGCGCCCGCCTGCAGGTCTCGCTGCTCGACACCAAGAAATTGGTTTCGGTCACTGGCGTGATCAAAGGCCGCGGGTTCACCGGTGTGATGAAACGCCACAACTTCAGCGGTCATAAAATGACCCACGGTACCATGGGTCATCGTACTCCTGGTTCGATCGGTTGCCGCATGGACCCGGGTCGCGTCTGGAAGGGCAAGCGCATGGCTGGCCACTACGGCAACGAACAGGTCACCATTTCGAATTTGAAGATCGTCTCGATCGATGCTGAGAGCCACTTGGTGGTGGTCGCTGGTGCGATCCCCGGACCCAACGGCGGCCTCGTCGCCATCAAGCAGGCCTAAAGGGAAATAGGGAAAGAGACCGAGCCATGACCCAAATCACCATTTATAACGCCCAGGGCGCCGAAACCGGCAAGCTGGAAATCGATCCGGCCTTGTTCGACAAGACCGTGCGCCGTGCCTTGCTCAAGGAAGCGCTCATCGCGCACCTCGCCAGCAAGCGTCAGGGCACGCACAAGACCAAGAAGCGCGACGAAGTCGCCGGCGGCGGCAAGAAGCCGTGGAAGCAGAAGGGCACCGGTCGTGCTCGTGCTGGTTCCACCCGCTCGCCCGTGTGGGTCGGCGGCGGCCACGCCAAGACCGTCGAACCACGCGACTACGCCTACCAGCTCCCGGTCGGCCAACGCCGCACCGCGCTGCTCTCGGGCTTGCGCTACCGCATGGAAAAGGGCGGACTGTCGGCGGTCGAAGGCCTCGATGGTATGAAAGAGCCGAACACCAAGGCGGTTGCCGCCTTCCTCACGAAGATCGGCATCGTTGGCAAGGCCACCCTGTTGGTCAGTGAAGGCCATCAGGAAGCGTTCTACTTGAGCGCCCGTAACATCCCGCGCGCGGCCGTGTCGGAGCGTCGCAATCTCAACGCCGGCACCGTGCTTCAGCACAGCAATGTGGTCTTCACCAAAGCGGCGCTCGACGCCCTGGTGAAGGAACTGAAAGCGGCCAGCAAGAGCGGCAATAAGGAGAGCGCATGAACCCGTACGAGATCGTCCGCCGTCCGCGCATCAGCGAGAAGACGGTGCACCTGCAGAACAAGTTCAGCGCGTACACCTTCGAGGTGCACCCGAGTGCGAACAAGATCCAGATCAAAGAGGCCATCAAGGCGCTCTTCAAGGTCGATGTGGTCGCGGTCAACACCATGAACTGCCGCGGCAAAGACCGTCGCATGCGTAACAACCGTCAGCCCGGCGTGACCGCAGCGTGGAAAAAAGCCATCGTGAAAATCGCTGACGGTCAAAAGATCGAGGGGGTCTAACATGGGCTACCGCAAACTGTTCTCGGGCAGCCCAGGTGCTCGTCACGCGACCATCCCGGACTTCGCTGAGCTGACCAAGCACACGCCGGAAAAGAGCCTTCTCGAAAAGATTCATTTCCGCGCCGGTCGTAACAGCGCCGGCCGCATCACGGTCTGGCACAAGGGTGATCGCCACGCGCGCTTCTACCGCGTGATCGACTTCAAGCGCAGCAAGATCGACTTGGTCGGCACCGTGGTCGGCATCGAATACGATCCCAACCGCAACTGCCGTATTGCGTTGGTGCACTACACCGACGGCTCCAAGGGCTACATCCTGGCCGCCAAGGATCTCGTCACTGGCGCCAAGGTCACCAGCTTCAGTGGCGCGGGTGAGCCGAAGGTCGGCAACGCGATGCAGCTCAAGCACATCCCCCAGGGCCTGAATCTCCACAATGTGGAGCTGCAGCCTGGTCGTGGAGGTCAGCTTGGTCGCTCGGCCGGTACCTTCGTCCGCCTGATGGCGATCGATGGCAACTTCGCGATCATCGCCCTGCCCTCTGGCGAACTGCGACGCGTGCACGCTGATTGCCGCGGAACCATCGGTGAAATCGGCATGTCCGACGCCAATGTCCGTTCGATCGGCAAGGCCGGCCGCAACCGCTGGCTCGGCATCCGCCCGACCGTTCGTGGCAACGCCATGAACCCGGTCGCGCACCCGCTCGGTGGTGGCGAAGGTCACACCAACGGTGGTCGCCAGCACTGCACGCCGTGGGGCGTGGTTGAAGGCACCAAGACCCGTACCCGCAAGAACCGTAACAACGTGTTCATCATCCGCCGTCGCGACGGCAAGACCCTGACCGCGGAGTAATACAGACATGAGCCGCAGCTCCCGCAAAGGTCCCTACGTGGACATCAAGCTCCTCGGCAAAGTCGAGAAGCAAAAACAAGCCGGCGAAAGCCGCGTGCCCATCAAGACCTGGGCGCGTGCATGCACCGTGGTGCCCGATTTTATCGGCCACACGTTCTCGGTGCATAATGGCAAGTCCTTCACCCAGGTGTTCGTGACCGACAACATGGTCGGCCACAAACTGGGCGAGTTCTCCGTGACCCGTCGCTTCACCGCCCACGGCGGCGGCGAGAAGAAACCCGCTGCGTCCACCCCGGCCTGACCGAGAGCACCATGAGCACCATGCAGTTCACGGCCCTTGGCCGCAATCAGCGCATCAGCCCGACGAAAGTCCGCCCTTCGGTGGACCTCATCCGTGGCCGTCGCGTCGAAGACGCCCTCAACATCTTGCGCTTCCAGGACCGCCGCGGTTCGGTGGTCCTGCGCAAAGTGCTGGAAAGCGCCGTGGCCAATGCCGCGAGCGTCGGCGGCGTCGATCCGATGGACCTGACGGTCGTCGAAGTGCGCGTCGACTCCGGATTCACCATTCGTCGCTTCCGCCCCGCCTCACGCGGACGCTCGGCCACACGCGAAAAGCAGTGTAGCCACGTGTTCGTCGCCGTCGCGAAGAAGTCGGATACGCAGTCGGATAAAGGGAACTGACCATGGGCCATAAGATCAACCCGCTGGGTTTCCGCGTCGGCATCACCGAACCTCACCGTTCGATCTGGTACGCCAAGGGTGGCCAGAAGTACAGCCAACTGGTGGTCCAGGATTACAAAATCCGCACCTACCTGAAGGACCGCTTCGCCTCCGCCGCCGTCGAGAAGATCATCGTCGAGCGTAAGGCTGATCGCATGACGATCACTCTGCATGCCGGTCGTCCGGGTGTGATCATCGGCAAGCGCGGCGCTGAAATCGAAGCGTTGACCAAGCACCTTGAGGCCCTCGCTGGCCAGAGCGTCAAGGTCAACATTCAAGAAGTACGCAAGCCTGACGTCAGCGCCCAGTTGGTCGCAGAAAACGTCGCCGAGCAGCTTGTCCGTCGCGGTTCGTTCCGCCGGGCGATGAAGCGCGCGGTGGAAAACGCCATGCGCGAAGGCGCCAAAGGCTGCAACGTCAAGATCAGCGGCCGCCTTGGCGGTGCTGAAATTGCCCGTGTCGAGAACGACATGCAGGGCAGCGTCCCGCTCAACAGCCTCAATACCAAGGTCGACTACGGCTACGCCGTGGCCAAGACCGGGTACGGCGTCATCGGCGTGCGCGTGTGGGTCAACCACGGCAAGTATTCCGATCTGAAAAAGGAAGGGTGATCCAATGCCCCTGATCCCATCCCGCGTCAAGCGCCGCAAGCCGCACACCCGCGGTTACCGCCTCAACCACACCGCGACCCGCTGCAATACGCTCGCTTTTGGCGATTTCAGCATCCAAGTGCTGGAGTCCGGCAAGATCAGCGCGCGTCAGATCGAAGCGGCGCGCGTCGCTGCCGGTCACTACCTCGGTCGCGTCGGCAAAATGTGGCTGCGTATCTTCCCGCACACGCCGGTAACCAAGCACCCCGCTGAATCCCGCATGGGTTCGGGCAAGGGCGAGGTCGAATACTGGATGCAGCACGTCGACGCCGGCACGGTGATCTTCGAGTTCGCCGGTATCTCGGAAGACCAAGCGCGTGAGACCCTGCGTCGCCAGGCTTTCAAGTTGCCGATGCGCACCCGCATGGTGACCCGCCAGGCCAACGCCTGAGCCGCCTTTTCGGACAGTAGAAGAAAACGGAACACCCATGAAGAAAACAGCCAAAGCGGAACTGCGCGCCAAGACGACCGAGGACCTCCAGGTCCAGGTCAAGACGGCACGCGAGGTCCTGATGAAGGGTCGCTTCGCCAAGTCGGCGGAAGGCAAGGCCATCACCATGCAGCAGCGCGTGCAGCGCCGCCAAGTGGCTCGCCTTGAAACCATGATCGCTGAGAAGAAGTCCGCCGCCAAGGCAGGAGCTAAGTAATGTCGCCCGATGCAAATACCCCATCTTCGGACATCAGCGTGGACAATCGCGGCGATCGCAAGCGCGTGATCGGCGTGGTCGTGAGCGACAAGATGCTCAAGACCCGCGTGGTCGAAGTGACGGAGCACTACCGTCACCCGATGTACGGCAAGTACCTCAAGCGCACCCAGAAGTTCCACATCCACGACGAGACCAACGACAGCAAGTCGGGCGACAAGGTGCTCATCATCGAGACCCGCCCGCTGTCAAAGACCAAGCGCTGGCGCCTGATGAAGGTGCTGGAGCGCGCGGTCTAAGAACCCGTTCCAGTCCTTCGATTCCCCTTCCCGATCTCCACGCGTAAGCGTAAGCGAAAGCAGATCCCATGATTCAGATGCAGACCTACCTGGATGTGGCCGACAACAGCGGCGCCAAGAAGGCGATGTGCATCAAGGTCCTCGGCGGCAGTCACCGTCGCTACGCCCACGTCGGCGATGTCATTGTGGTCGCGATCAAGAAGGCGATGCCGACCTCGGAAGTGAAGCAGAAGGCCGTGTGCAAAGCAGTCATCGTGCGCACTGCCGCCCCCATCCGTCGCGAAGACGGCAGCGTGGTACGCTTCGACAGCAACGCCATCGTCCTGCTCGACAAGGATGAGAATCCAGTCGGCACGCGCGTGTTCGGCCCGGTGGCCCGCGAACTGCGCGGCCGCAATTTCATGAAGATCGTCTCGCTCGCCCCTGAAGTGGTTTGAGCGGCTCTAAAGACGAATCACGCAGTACCTAAAAAAGTCGAATCGGAACCTAGCCATGCCCAGCAAAGTCAAGCTCCCTCAGCCGGAAAAGAACCTCAAGTGCCACGTGCGCACCGGCGACAAAGTCGTCGTGCTCAGCGGCGACAACAAGGGCAAGACCGGCACCGTGATCAAGGTGTTCCCGCTGGATCAACGCGCGCTGGTCGAGGGCGACGCCGCGATCTACGACACCAAACACGTCAAAGCCAACCCTCAGTCCGGCGTCGAAGGCGGTCGCGTCCAGCGCCTGCGTCCGCTGCACGTCAGCAAGCTGGCCCTGCTCGACCCCACCACCAACAAGCCGACCCGCGTGCGCCGTGAGCGTGGCGACAACGGTGTGGTGCGTGTGGCCAAGAAGTCCGGCCACAAGTTCACCGCAACTCGCTGATTCCTGAACCTGAATTACTGAAACAGACAAGAAGAACCGCCATGACCACCACCGTGCAGAAGAACATCCGCGACCGGTACCAGGACGTCCTGCCTGAGATCCTCAAGAAGCACGGCGTCAGCAACAAGCTGGCCGGCCCGCGCATCGAGAAGGTCTCGTTGTCGATGGGCGTCGGTCGCGCGATCGCGAACGGCGAAATCCTCAACGTCGTGAGCGAGCACCTGACTCTGATCGCTGGCCAGAAGGTCACCGTGACCAAGGCCAAGAAGGCCGTTGCCAACTTCCGGTCGCGCATCGGCGTCAAGATCGGCTGCCGCGTCACCCTGCGTGGTGAACGTATGTGGGCCTTCCTCGACAAGCTCATCAGCTTGGCCATCCCACGCATCAGGGACTTCCGCGGCGTCAACCCCAAGGGGTTTGACGGTCGCGGTAACTACAACATGGGTCTGCGCGAACAGGCGCTCTTCCATGAGATCAGCCTGGACAAGCTTGAGCACAACCAGGGCCTGAACATCACCATCACGATCAAGAATTCGTCCGACGCCGCTTCCTTCGACCTGCTCAAAGCGCTCGGCATGCCGTTCCGCGAGCCGGCGGCCAAGAAATAAGCGTTAGCGAAACCCAAGCGAAACACAGCGAGATACCGTCATGGCAAAAAAGAGCCTCGTCGCCAAGAACAAGCAGCGCCAAGTACTGGTCGACAAGTACAAGGACCGTCGCGCCGCGCTGCGGGCCCGCAGCATCGATCTCAAGTTGACGCTGGAAGAGCGCATGGAGGCCCGCGCGGCCCTCACGCTGCTGCCCGCGAACAGCTCGCCCACTAAGTTCCGCAATCGCTGTCAGCTGACCGGCCGTACGCGCGCCTACCTGCGCAAGTTCGGCGTCTGCCGCAACGCGCTGCGCCTGTTGGCGCACCAGGGCGATCTGCCCGGTGTGACCAAGGCTTCCTGGTAAGTCCGCGCTGACTCGCGCCCAAACCTACGACCTAATCGGACCTGAACATGAGCTGCACTGACCCTATCGCTGACATGCTGACCGTTATCCGCAATGGCCTGATGGCCAACAAGAACGCGATCACCGTGCCGCACTCGGTTATCAAGACCGGCATCCTCAAGGTGCTGAAGACCGAAGGCTACATCAGCGGTTTCGACGTGCTCGACACCAAGCCGGCCAAATCGATCAAGGTTGGCCTGAAGTACGGCCCCAAGGGTGAAGCAGTGATCACCGAGATCCGCCGCGTGTCGACCTCCGGTCGTCGCGCTTATGCGGGCGCCAGGCAGATCGCCCCGGTCATCCGCGGCTTCGGCATCACCATCCTGACCACGTCGAAAGGCGTTCTGTCGGACCGCGAGGCCCGCAAGCAGAAGCTCGGCGGCGAAGTCCTCTGCGTCGTCAAGTAAGTCAGTAATCAAGCAAATCAGTAAGCAAGTCAGTAAGCAAGTCAGCTGAGAGCGAAGGAAATACTATGAGCCGTATCGGTAAAGCACCTGTCACGCTGCCCAAAGGCGTCGAGGTCAACGTGAGTGGCCAGCAGCTGACCTGCAAGGGCCCCAAAGGCTCGCTCAGCATCGCGCTGATGGAGGGCATCTCTGCCGCCGTGGACAAAGGCAACGTGATCTTCACGCGCAAGGAAGACACCAAGCTTCTGCGTGCGATGCATGGCACCAGCCGCGCTATCCTCAGCAACATGGTCGAGGGCGTGACCGCCGGTTTCAGCAAGAAGCTCGAAATCGTTGGCGTCGGCTACAAGGCCGTGCTGCAGGGCAAGAAGCTCGCGCTCAACGTCGGCTTCGCCAACACCATCGAGGTCCAGATTCCCGACGGCGTGCAAATCAAGCTGCCCGACCCCAACCACGTCGAGGTCACCGGCCTCGACAAGCAGCTGGTCGGTCAGGTTGCCGCCAACATCCGCGCCGCGCGCAAACCCGAGCCCTACAAGGGCAAGGGCGTGCGTTACAGCGACGAAATCGTGCGTCGCAAGGCCGGCAAGGCCAATGCCACCGCAGGCAAGAAGTAAATTCACCTCTTTTATCGTACAGCAGGCACAGGAAACACCGTCATGGACAAGAATCGCGCCAAGTGGGAGGCCATTGCCACCAAGAAGCTGCGCATCCGCAAGAACGTGGAAGGCAACGCCGAGCGTCCGCGCCTGTCGGTCTACCGCAGCGAAAAACACATCTACTGCCAGGTCATCGACGACATCAAGGGTCACACCCTGCTGTCGGCCTCGACCGTCAACGGCGACTTGGCCAAGCAGGTCGAGAAGCTCAAGCCGCTCGAAGCCGCCAAGGTGGTGGGCGAGGCTCTCGCAGCCAAGGCCATCGCGGCCGGCATCACCAAAGTGGTGTTCGATCGCAATGGCCGCCGGTATGGCGGTCGTCTCCAGGTGCTGGCCGAAGCGGCTCGCGCCAAGGGCTTGCAATTCTAAGCGTCTATCTAGTCTCCCTCCCCCTTTGAAGCAACCTGCCGGGCGCGCCTGAGCGCGCTCATCTTGTAGCAAGGACAATCAGTTATGGCGAAAATGCGTGGTGGCCCAGGTGCTGGCGGCAACAACAACGGACCCGCTGGTAACAACCGCGGTGGAACCGGGACCGGCGGCAGCAGCGAAGGCGGCGGTGATCGTCAGCGTCGCGGTGATCGTGGCGGCCCAGCGGCCCGCGAGCCGCGCAGCAAGCTGTACAGCGAAGACGTGGTCAAGATCAACCGCTGCGCCAAGGTCGTGAAGGGTGGTAAGCGCTTCAGCTTCGCCGCCTTCGTGGTCCTGGGTGACGGCAAGAACAAGGTTGGTTTCGGCAAGGGTAAGGCGAAAGAAGTTGCCAGCTCGATCGACAAGGCCGTGCGCGATGGCGAAAAAGTCGTCCGCACCTACCCGATCGTCAACGGCACCATCCCGCACGAAGTCGAAGGTCGTGCTGGCGCCTCCAAGGTGCGCTTGATCCCGGCCTCCGAGGGTACCGGCGTCATCGCGGGTCGTTCGGTTCGCGCCGTGCTGCAAAAGGCCGGCGTGCGCAATGTTCTGACCAAGGCGTACGGCAGCCATAACCCGGTGAATCTCATCCGTGCGACCATCGACGCGCTCTCGCGTCTGCGCACCAAGGAACAGTACGAGCAACTGCGAGGGGTCCAGCTGTGAGCCTGAACGACATCACTTCGGTTGATACGGGCCGTCAGGTCCGCAAGCGCGTCGGTCGCGGTATCGGCTCGGGCCTCGGCAAGACCGCTGGTCGCGGTTCCAAGGGTGAAGGCGCACGTACCGGCGGCAAGAACCGCGGTCCGCTCTTTGAAGGCGGCCAGTTCCCTTTCTGGATGCGTCTGCCCAAGCGTGGCTTCTCGAATCACGCCCACAAAGTGGTCTTCCAGACAGTCGACCTGGCTCGCGCCCTGGCGCGCGTCAGCGGTAAAGAGATCTCGCTCGCTACATTGATCAAAGCTGGCCTCGCCAATCCTGGTGAAGCCGTGAAAATCGTTGGCAAAGCCGAGGTCAAGGGCAAGTACACCCTCACCGTCAATCGCGTCTCCGCCTCGGTACGTTCGGCCGTAGAAGCAGCTGGCGGCTCGGTCGTCGAGAGTGATCGTGCGGTTGCCGAAGCGGTGTCCGCCAAGAAGCCGGAAGCCAAATCCGCCGACAAATCCGCCGACAAAGCCGCCGACAAAGCCACCGACAAGTCCGACGACAAGCCCACCGACAAAAAGCCGGCTGGTAAGAAGTAGACTCAGATGGCCCTCGCTCCCACCACCCTGCCGGATGATCCGAGCGAAAGCCCAGTGCGTGAACTGGTCCGTCGCTTCCTGATTACCTTCCTTCTCGGGGTGGTGATCTACCGACTTGGCGTGTTCATCACGATTCCGGGTGTGGATGCGAGTGTGCTCAGGGATAAGGTCGCTGGCGCTGGTGAAGACAGCGTACTGAGTTCAATCATCGCCTTTGCCGATATGTTCAACGGCGGCGCGATCATGAATGCGTCGATTTTCGGTCTGGGCATCACGCCATACATCAGTGCGTCGATCATCCTGCAGTTGCTGACCTACTCGATGCCCGCCCTCAAGGCGATCCAGAAGGAAGGCGAAAGCGGCCGTCGTAAGATCAATCAATATACGCGCTACGCTACGTTGGCGATCTGTTCGGTGCAGTCGGTGCTCGCTGCCATTGCCCTGACCAGCATCAATCATGAAGGTCGTTTGCTGGTGACGATGGAAGACACCACGTTGTTTGTTGCCCAAGCGGCACTGGTGATCACCACCGGCAGTATGGTCATTCTGTGGATTGCAGAGCAGATCACCAAGTTCGGCATCGGTAACGGTGTGTCGGTCGTGATCATGATCAGCATTCTGTCCGCGTTGCCGGGTGCCTTCCAGGGCGGTGACGCGAATCTGCCCCACTACCTTGGCCTAGTCCTGCTCTCGTTGGTGATCATCGCCGGTATCGTGGTGGTGGTCCAGGCGGTTCGTCGCATCTCGCTCGAACAGCAACGCCGCGTCCAGGGCAACAAGGTCTATGGCGGTGCCCAGACCACGCTGCCGCTCAAGCTCAACCAGGCCAACGTCATTCCGGTGATCTTCGCCCAACCGGTGATGATGGCCCTTGGCTTGCTCGCTGGTTGGGTGCTGTCGACGTGGGGCCTTGGCAACTTGTTCGACTGGGGCACGCCGCTGCACCGCTACTGCTTCGCGGCCCTGATCATCGGCTTCACGTACTTCTATATCTCGATCACCTTCGACCTCTTTGATCTGGCGAACCATTTCAAACAGGCCGGTTTCTTCATCCGTGGCATCCGCCCGGGTAAGAACACCGTCGACTACCTCGCCTTCCATCTCAAGCGTATCACCTTCATGGGCGCGATTTTCCTCGCGGTTATCGCCATCATGCCGGAAATCATTGAGAAGACCATCGGCCTCGGTGGTGGTAGGGGCGAACGCATGCTGATGGGTGGAACTGGACTGCTGATCGTGGTTGGTGTGTCCCTTGATATCATGCAGAAGGTCGGCGCGTTCTTCCTCGCCGCTCAGTACCGTGGCCTGGGTGGCATCGGTGATGCCAACGCCAAGAAGAGCGGAAAGCGGTTCTGACCATGGCCAAGGAAGAGAACATCCGACTTGAGGCGAAGGTGAGGGAAAGCCTTCCCAACGCGCGCTTCAAGGTGGTGCTGCCCAATGGCCACGAGGTCTTGGCGCACATCTCCGGCAAGATTCGCATGAACTACATCCGCATCCTCCCAGGGGATACGGTTACCATCGAGATGTCGCCCTACGATTTGAATCGTGGCCGCATCGTCTACCGCGACGCCTAAGCGCGCACGACCAGGAAAAAGTAGAAGGAAACGTCATGAAGGTTTATCCATCCGTCCGCCGCCGCTGCGAGAATTGCAAGATCGTCCGTCGCAAGCGCCGCGTGTACGTCGTCTGTTCCGACCCCAATCACAAACAGCGCCAGGGCTGAGCGAAAAGGATCCACCATGCCTCGTATCCTCGGTGTCGACATTCCCAACAACAAGAAGGCGCCCTACTCGCTGGCAGCCCTCTATGGCATCGGTCTGCACCGCGCCAACCAGATCTGCGTCGAGACAGCGATCGACCCGCACAAGCGCGCCTATCAGCTGACCGAAGAAGAACTGGGTCGCATCACTGCGTACATCGAGTCGAACTTCGTCATCGAAGGCAACTTGCGCCGCGAGATCCAGGCGAACGTCGCCCGCTTCAAGGAGATCGGCTGCTACCGTGGTTACCGCCACGCCCGCAACCTGCCTTGCCGCGGCCAACGTACGCGCACCAACTCGCGCACCCGTAAGGGCAAGAAGAAGACCGTCGCGAACAAGAAGATCCTGCGCAAATAAACCGTGACAGCATCGCCTGAGCGCGAAGCAACCCTCAAACTAATCGAGCGAACCAATGGCTTACAACAAGAAGAAGATCAAGAAGACGCTGCGCGCCGGTGTGGTGCACATCAACTCGACCTTCAATAACACCATCATCAACATCACCGATCAAAACGGTGAGACCGCATGTTGGGAGTCGGCTGGTTCGATCGGCTACAAGGGTAGCAAGAAGAGCACGCCCTTCGCCGCCCAGATCGCCATGGAGCGCGCGGGCGAGAAGGCCGTCAAGCTCGGCTTGAAGGAAGTCGAAGTCCGCGTGAAGGGCCCCGGTTCGGGCCGTGAGAGCGCCATCCGCGCCCTCATCAACTCGGGCATCACCGTCAAGGCGATCACCGACGTGACTCCGCTGCCGCACAACGGCTGCCGTCCGCGTAAGAAGCGTCGCGTCTGAGCTGTTTCAGTCGGGGGCGCTGCCCCCGACAACGCGCCTTCGGCGCTGCCCCCGTTTTGTTTATTTTCATTCACTTCTGCTTCCCTGATCAACGGAGATCCCCATGCGTATTCGCTGGCGCGGCTTTGAACTCCCCACCCGGGTCGACAAGAGCGAAGGCTCTGGTCTGGCGAACTACGCCAAGTTCCATGCTGAACCGTTTGAGCGCGGCTTTGCCACGACCATCGGCAACAGTCTGCGTCGCGTGTTGCTCTCCAGCATCCAGGGCGCGGCCGTTCGTTCGATCCGCCTGCAGGGCGCCAACAACGAGTTCACCTCGTTGGACGGTGTGCTTGAGGACGTGACCTACATCATCCTGAACATCAAGCGCCTGCGTCTGCGCCTGCACAGCGATGAGAACGTCGTCATCCGTCTGGAAAAGTCCTCGGCTGGTCCCGTGACCGCTGGCGACATCACTCCGCACCAGGATGTCGAAGTCATCAACCCGGATCTCGTGATCGCCACCCTGACCAAGGACGTGCGTTTCGTCCTTGAGATGGATGTCGGTTCGGGCCGCGGTTTCGTGCCTGCGGAAGCGCAGAAGATCGATGGCTCGCCGATCGGCACCATCGCCGTCGACTCAATCTACTCACCGGTTCAGCGCGTGTCCTTCCAGGTGAACACCACCCGCCTGGGCAAGCGTACTGACTATGAGGCGCTCGATCTGGAAGTGTGGACCGATGGTTCCATCACTCCGGAACTCGCCCTCGTCGAAGCGACCAACATCCTGCGCAAGCACCTCAATCCGTTCGTGAAGTACTTCGAGCTCGGTCGCGAACTCGAAGGCGGTCAGAACGTCGACCTGCAGGTCGAAGGCGACGGCGAGCGCACCGCGCTCCTGGGCCGTCAGATCAGCGTGCTCGACCTTTCGGTCCGTACCGAGAACGCCCTGCGCGCGGCCAACATCAAGCTCATCGCTGACCTCGTGGTCATGGATGAGTCAGAAGTCGGCGGCATCCGCAACCTGGGCAAGATCGCGGCCAAGGAACTGAAGAAGAAGCTCGCCGACCGCGGCCTCTCCTTCGGCATGCGCCTGACCACCAAGACCGAAGCCTAAGTTTCTTTCATCGCATCCGCCTTTCACCGACTAGTACTGGACTGAGCCATGAGACATCTCGTCGACCACCGCAAACTGGGCCGCACGTCCTCACACCGTTTGGCGCTGATGCGCAACCTGGTGAGCGCCTTGTTTGAGAACGGCCGCATCGTTACCACCTTGCCCAAGGCCAAGGAAGCGCGCCGTTTCGCCGAGCGTTGCATCACTATCGGGAAGAAGGCCGTCGCGGCGACTGAGCCGGACAAGAAGCTGCACTACCGCCGCATGGCGATGCAGATCTTGCACAACCCGGTCGCGGTGAAGAACCTCATCGAGAAGGTTGCTCCGACCTACAAGGAACGCGCCGGTGGTTACACCCGCGTCCTCAAGGCCGGCTTCCGTCTCGGCGACAATGGCGCCAAGGCGATCTTCGAACTCGTCTGAGTCCGATTCATCGCGTGAATCGACGAAACCGGGTGCCAAGCACCCGGTTTTCTCATTTTCTGTGCTCATTGGCCGCAGTTAGGCATGCAAGCAGCGTTGCACCATGTAGCCATCGCATCTCGCATTTTCTCCGCATGCTCATGCGCTGAATACCACGCAAGGCCGCCTCGCTGCGCCTTGATTGTCGCCAGTCCGATCGAGACTCAGTTTCCTCCGATCAACCCCTTCCTCGGATCACCCTTTTCTCGGATAACACCATGGCCCTCATCCCGCTCCGCCCGCTCCTCGACCACGCTGCCGCCAACAACTACGGCGTCGTCGCACTCAATGTGAACAACATGGAGCAGATCCAGTCGATCATGGAAGGCGCTCGCGCCACCAAGTCGCCGGTGATCATCCAGGCCAGCCGCGGCGCGCGGAAATACACCAACGACGTCTTCCTGCGCAACCTGATGCAGGCCGCCGTCGAGCTCTATCCCGAGATCCCCATCGTCATGCACCAAGATCACGGCAACGCGCCGGACACCTGCATCAGCGCCATCCGCATGGGCTTCACCTCGGTAATGATGGACGGCTCACTCGAAGAGGACGCCAAGACCCCCGCCGGCTACGAGTACAACGTCGCCGTGACCCGCGAGGTGGTGAACATCGCCCACTCGTTTGGTGTCTCGGTCGAAGGTGAACTCGGCGTGCTCGGCTCGCTCGAACACGGCGAAGGCGAAAAAGAAGACGGCCACGGCGCCGAGGGCAAGCTGACCCTCGATCAGCTGCTGACCGATCCGGATCAGGCGGTCGACTTCGTCAAGCGCACCGGCATCGACGCCCTGGCGGTTGCCATGGGCACCAGCCACGGCGCCTACAAGTTCTCGAAGAAGCCCACCGGCGATGTCCTCGCCATGAAGCGCATCGAAGAGATCCACGCCAAGATCCCCAACTGCCACCTGGTCATGCACGGCTCCAGCTCGGTGCCCAAGAACCTGATCGACGAGATCAACAAGTACGGCGGCAAGATGAAAGAAACCTACGGCGTGCCGGTCGAGGAGATCCAGCGCGGTATCAATGCTGGCGTGCGCAAGATCAATGTCGATACCGACAATCGTCTGGCGATCACTGCGGCCATCCGCAAATATA
>Ga0105049_10002990_pt1 | contig 20041 bp, 16 predicted proteins | sample MAT06_FD_78087 | JGI IMG/M metagenome (GOLD analysis project Ga0105049, IMG submission 78087) | Freshwater microbial communities from Lake Fryxell liftoff mats and glacier meltwater in Antarctica - MAT-06 | ecosystem: Environmental > Aquatic > Freshwater > Ice > Liftoff microbial mat | place...
ATTATTATGAAAAACGAGACGGAGCCGAATCAGGCGATACAGCACAACGATCATGTCTGTCACGGATCGTGCGGAGAATTCAAAAGGAGAAATTCAAAAGGGGTCAGGTGGTAAGTATTATAATTGACGGGGTTGAGGGAAATTCAAAAGGGGTCAGAGGAAATGCTAAAGGGGTCATGTGTTGAATCTTGACAAACACCCCGAAGGGCTGAAAGGGGAGCTGGCTTGGTTGTTTGCTCCGTTAGGCCCACCAGTTGACCCGCACGCCGCGCCAGAGCGAAATCAATCAACTAAACCAAACAACCAAGCCTACTCTGCTGTGAGCCTCGACTGTGAGCCTCTCTCCTGAGCCCCGTGAGTCTAAGGAGTGGCGGAGCCGCCAAACGAATATTGTCCTCGGAGGACAAATTTCGTGAATCCGGAATCAGGAGGGAAAGGACAATCTCCAACAGCAAACCGCCATGAGCCCTCATCATCACGCGGGCAAAATCGCGATATTTTGAGACCCGCAGCATCGTGACGCCGTTTCACTAAAACTCACCCGGCGGTAATGCTGGCATCATATTCAACTCGCTACGATGACGGCGGAAATCAATCTGTCGTCTTGGCAGGTTCTCCCCCATCATAACAAGTATCGATCCAATCATCCCATGAAATGCCCTAAACCATTTGCGCTCGCCTGCACCGCCCTCCTCGCCCTGACCACCTTGACGAACCCGATCTTCGCCAAGGAAGAAAAATCCTCAGCCGCCGGCTCCATTCAACCCGCCAAGGGAGTAAAACCGGCCGACCTGCCCGACCTCGCCAAAATTTCCTTCGAGACCGCGCTGAAAGCCGCCCTCGCCGCCGTGCCCGGCAAGGTCATCAAGGCCGAACTCGAAGTGGAAGACGGCAGCCTGCTGTATTCCTTCGAGATCGTCGGGGCCGACAAATCGATCACCGAGGTCGAGATCGACGCGGAGAATGGCAAGGTGCTTGGCACCGACGTGGAAACACCCGCGCCCAAAACCGTGGCGAAATAATTCCGCGACTTCGTGACATGCCCTTGCCGGTCGTCCATTCCCGCACTCCGTTGCACCTGATCCTGGCGCACGGACGTGGCGGCTTGTCTGCACTCACCCTGCTCCTTGCCGCGGGTTGCGCGCATCAGAGCGCGGACTCTGCTGCGCTCAATTCCGCCACACTCGACGCCGCGTTGCAACCGCCGCCACTGGCCGGCATCAAGATCGCCGCCGCCCAACTCGCCCATCCGCTGTTGCCGCCACTGGTGATCGACGGCCGTGATGGATTCTCCCCGGATGAAATTGCCGTGATGGCGGTGATCGTCAGCCCGCAATTGCGCGCGTTGCGCGACCAACGGGGGGTCGCCCAAGCCCAGGTGTTGCAAGCGGGGCTGTTGCCCAATCCCCAACTCGGCTACTCCGTTGATCAACCGCATGGCGTCAATGTCCCCGGTCTCATCAACGGCAAGAGTCTCGGCCTCAGTTGGGATTTCACCGCCCTGCTCGGCCGGCAAGATCGCGTCAGCAGCGCTCAGGCCACCGCCGGCGCGCTCGATCTCTCCATCGCCTGGGAGGAATGGCAGACCGCGCAAGATGCCCGCCTCCGCGCCTTCCGCCTGCTCTCGCTGCGCGCCCGCCTGCCTCTGCTGCGCCAGATCGAGGCCGATCTCGCCGGCACTCTTGGCGCGATAAAAAAAGCGGCGATGCTCGGTCACAAGACCACTCTCGATGTCACCACGACCACCGAAGCCTGGATCGCCGCGCAGACCACTCGCCTGAATGCCGAGCAGGATGAGGCCACCGAACGCACCGCCCTGAACCTCACGCTCGGCCAGCCCGCCGACGGAGAAATCGCGCTCAAGCCCGCCCCCGTTTTTCCCGAACTCCCGCCCGATACCGCCGCCGCGAGGCTCCTGGAAGGTCTCGAAAAACGCCGCCTCGATCTCGTCGCCCTCGCCTTGGGCTATCAAAGCCAGCAAGCCACCGAGCGCGCCGCCGTGAAGGCCCAGTTTCCCAAAATCAATTTCAGTTTTGCCCAAGCCAACGACACGAGTGATGTCCGCACGCGTTCCTATGGCGTGACCATCGATCTTCCGCTCTTCGATCACAACCAAGGCAACCTCGCCAGTGCCCGGGCCACGCGCCAGCAACTCTTCGACGAGTATGTCGCCCGCGTAGCCGAAGCCCGCGCCACCGTGGTGCTGTTGCTGGGCAAACTCTCCGCCACCCGCAGCCAACTTCAGGCCGACCGCGAAGCGCTGCCCGAGCTCGAGCACCTCGTCGCCTCGCTGGAGAAAGCGGTCCGGTCGCGCAATGCGGACGTGAGCGCCTACCGTGACGCGCGCAGCCTGCTCGCCGCGCGCCGCTTGGAACAGGCCAACCTTCAGCAACAGGTGCTGGAACTCGGCGTCGCCCTGGAACTCGCCACTGGCCGCTCACTGCTGAACCGCAGTACATCAAATAAATTTTCGCCATGAAAAAATTCCTGCTCGTCGTTCTGCTCCTCGTGATCGTCACCGCCGGTTGGTTTTATCTTAACTTTCGTGCCGCCGCTGCAACGGAAGAGACGACCGAAAAACCGTCCGCGAAGGTCGAAACCGCTTCCCTTAAACTCGAACCGATCGCGCAAACCATCGAGGTGTTCGGCGTGGTAGCCTCGACTCCATCGGGCGATCGCGTGATCGCCGCACCCTACGATTCACTCGTGCGCCACATTCATGTCGGCGTCGGCACGACCGTGGCCGCCGGCGACTTATTGCTCGAAGTGGAACCGATCGCCGATGCAAAACTCGCGCTGGATTCAGCGCGCAGCGTGCTCGCGCTCGCCGCCAAATCCCTCGCGGCCACGCAGGAGCGCTACGATCTCACACTGGCGACGAACCAGGAGCTGCTCACCGCCCAGCAGGCGGAACAGGACGCCCAGCTCAAGGCGGCCAGTCTCGCCGCGCGCGGCCTCGGCGGCGACGGACGTGTCATCGCGGCCGAAGCGGGTGTCGTCAGCAAACTCGATGTTTCCTCCGGCGCGCTCGCTCCGTTGGGCACACCGTTGATCACGCTGGCCAGAAGCGGCCAACGCGTCATCCGGCTCGGCGTCGAGCCCGCGCAAGCCGGCTCAGTGAAGGTCGGACAGCCCGTGACGCTCACCTCCGCCCACCGGGGCGACGGCGGGGAAGAAGTTTCGGCGACGGTCAGCGCCGTGGGCGCCGTCATCGACTCCGTCAGCGGTGCCATCGAAGTTCAGGCGACGTTGCCTGCCGGCGCGCCGCTGCTCCTCGGCGAGCGCGTCCGCGCGGAAATTGAAATCGCGAAAAACGAAAACGCCTTGGTCGTCCCGCGCAGCGCTGTGCTGCCGGATGACGACAAACAGATTCTCTTCACCGTGAAGGACGGCAAGGCGGTGCGGCACGAGGTGAAAACGGGTCTGACTACCGCTGAACTGGTGGAGGTGATCGCGTCCAGCAGTCTGCACGCCGGTGACCGCGTGGTGACCTTGGGCAACTACGAATTGGCAGACGGCATGGCGATCCAACCGACGGAGAAGAAAGCGCCGCAAGCCGATCAGGAAAAGGCGGAGGCCAAGCCGTGAATTTTGTCGCGTGGATGCAAGCGCACCGCCGCTCCGTGCTGTTTCTCCTCGCGCTCCTCGCGCTGGGCGGATTGGCAGCGAGCTGGACGTTGCCCGTGGCCCTGTTTCCTCACGTGGATTTTCCGCGCATCGTGGTGAGCCTCGACGCCGGCGACCGACCGGCGGAACGCATGACCACGGAGGTGACGATGCCCGTCGAGGAAGCCGTGCGCTCCGTGCCCGGCTTGCGCAACCTGCGCTCCACCTCGAGTCGCGGCAGCGCGGAAATCTCCATCAACTTCGATTGGAGCCAGGATATGATTTACGCGATGCTTCAGGTGGAGTCCACGATCAATCAGATATTGTCCGCGTTGCCGGCGGGCACGAAGTTCGAGGTGCGGCGCATGGATCCGACGGTGTTTCCCACGGTGGCGTACACGCTGACTTCGACGAAGCAGTCGCTAACGACGCTCCGCGACATCGCGTACTATCAACTGCGTCCGCTCCTCTCAACGGTGCCCGGCGTCGCCCAGGTCGCGGTGATCGGCGGCACCGAGGCCGAGTATCGCGTGACGGTGGACCCGGCGCGGCTCCAAGCCCATGGACTCACTTTGGCCGACGTGGCGAAGGCGTTGTCATCGGCGAACACCTTGAGCGCGGTCGGCCGGCTGGAGGATCACTACAAACTTTATCTGGCGCTCGCGGACAGCCGGTTTTTGTCGGTCGATCAGATCGGGGAAACGGTGCTCTTGAAAGGTTCCGCCGGTTTGCTGCGTGTCGCAGATATCGCGAGCGTTGAACTCGCCACCGTGCCGCAGTGGACGCGCGTCACCGCCGATGGCCGCGACGCGGTGATCTTCCAAGTTTATCAGCAACCCGACGCCAACACCGTACAGATCGCCCGGGACGTGCGCGCCAAGCTCGACGAATATCGCGGGCAGCTGCCGGCGGGCGTCAAGATCGCCAACTGGTACGATCAGAGTGAACTGATTCTTGCCTCCGCCAACAGCGTGCGCGACGCGGTGCTGATCGGCGTGGTGCTCGCCGGAGCGGTGCTGCTGCTCTTCCTCCGCAATGGAAAAATCACTCTGATCGCGTTGCTCTGCGTGCCGGCCTCGCTCGCGGCCACGGTGCTGCTGCTCAAACTGCTCCACAGCAGTTTCAATATCATGACGCTGGGCGGCATGGCGGCGGCGGTCGGACTCATCATCGACGATGCGATCGTGATGGTGGAACACGTCATCCGCCGGTTGCGCGGCGCGGGGAAAAATCATGAGGGTCGTGTCTGGGCAGCGGCGGCGGAATTCACGCGCCCGCTGGTCGGCTCGTCGCTCTCGACCATCATCATCTTCGTTCCGCTCGCGTTTCTTTCGGGCATAACGGGCGCGTTTTTCAAGGCGCTGTCGCTCACGATGGCCGCGAGTCTCGTCATCTCGTTCCTGATCGCGTGGCTCGCGGTGCCGATTCTGGCCGATCATTTTTTAAGCGAAAAGGACGCAAACCAGGAGGAAGGCGGAGCCTTCACCGCCAAGGTTCACGGCTGGTATGGCCGGTTCATGCGGCGGCTTCTCGCGCGACCCACGCTGGTGTTGTTGGGCGTGGTGCCGTTGTTGCTCGCGGCGTTTTTCTGTTATCAGCGTGTCGGATCGGGCTTCATCCCGTCGATGGACGAAGGCGGATTTATTTTGGACTACGTCGCCCCGCCCGGCACGTCGCTGACCGAGACCGACCGGTTGCTGCGGCAATTGGAGCAGATTTTGCAGGAGACCCCGGAAGTGCAGACTTACTCGCGGCGGACCGGATTGCAGCTCGGCGGCGGACTGACCGAGGCAAACGCGGGCGATATTTTTGTGCGGCTGAAACCGCTGCCGCGCCGGGAGATTAATGAGGTGATGAATGAAGTGCGCCAACGCGTGGAAGGAAACGTCCCGGGCTTGGAAATCGAGATGTCGCTGCTCATGGAGGATGAGATTGGCGATCTCACCGCCGTGCCGCAGCCCGTTGAAATCAAATTGTACTCCGAAGATGCCGCCGCGCTGGCGGCGACGGCCCCGCAGGTGGCCAAGGCGATCGGCGCGATCAGCGGCGTCGTGGACGTGAAGAACGGGATCGTGCTCGCGGGCGATGCACTCACGATCAACGTCGACCGGGCGAAGGCCGCGCTCGAAGGGCTCGACCCGGAGGCGGTCACGCAGCAGTTGAACGCCTTCCTCACGGGCGTGCTCGCGACCACGAGCGTCGAAAGCGGACCGAAGCTAATCGGCATCCGCGCGTGGATTCCGCAAAAAAACCGGCGCAGCGCGGAGGCGGTGGCGAATTTGCAATTGCAGGCACCCGACGGGCACTTCCTCGCGCTGCAACGCGTGGCGACGATCACGACGGTGACGGGCCAGCCGCAGATCGTGCGCGATGACTTGAAGCGCATGATTCCGGTGACGGCCCGCATCACCGGCCGCGATCTCGGCTCCACCATGCGCGACGTGCAAACCGTGCTGGCCCAGCCCGGGCTCGTGCCGCGCGGCGTTTACTTTGTCCTCGGTGGCACATACGCGGAGCAGCGCAAGGCCTTCAGTGGGCTGATGGCGGTGTTCGGCGGCGCGGTGGCGCTGGTATTTTTGCTGCTGCTTTTTCTCTACGAAAGTTTTCGCACGGCGCTCGCGATGCTCGGCTGCACCTTGCTCGCGCTGTCAGCAGTGGCGATCGGGCTGTGGCTCACCGATACCGAGCTGAACATCTCCGCAATGATGGGCATGACCATGATCGTCGGCATCGCGACCGAAGTCGCCGTGTTTTATGTGTCGGAGCTGGTTTCGCTCGGTACGGCGACGCCTCCAGCCGAGGCACTGGTGCAGGCCGGCATCAACCGCATGCGACCGATCGCCATGACCACCTTCGCCGCCATCCTCGCGCTGCTGCCGCTGGCGTTGGGCATCGGTGCCGGCTCCGCGATGCAGCAACCGCTCGCCATCGCCATCATCTCCGGGCTGACGCTGCAACTTCCGCTCGTGCTGATCGTGCTGCCAGTGTTGCTCTCGTTGCACCGTCGCCCACGTGGGATTTAACTCCGATCAGCCTTGTAGAACATCCAAATCCCCAGCACCTGAAAACCCAAATTGGGCAGCCACATCAGGAGGTCGGGCCGGAATTCCGGTTTGTTGCTCAATAGATTCACCCCGAACGTCGAAATATAATAGGCCATGGCCAACGCGACGGCGATGCCGAGATTGGCCGACGTTTCCTTGCGAGAAACTTTGATGCCGAGCGGAATCGCAAACAAGGCGAACGATAACACGGAAAAAGCCTTCGCGGTCTTTTCTTGGATCACGGTCTGCAACTTAATCCGTTGCTTTTGACGTTCCGCCAGTGGGACGGCTGGATCAGGTTGGCCCAATTTCCGCCACTGACTCAGGAGCTGGTTCAACGTCAGCCACTCCGGTTTCACTCTGAGCTTGCGGCCCGTCAACTGGTCAAGCGACAGCTCAAACGGAACCCGCTCCGAAGACAAAGCCCCGCGCAGCAGAGAGAAATTTTCCGGATCTTTCCCATCACGTTCCTCGATCTGCGCCTGATTCATCGTCAGCACGAGTTTGTTGTTGGGCTCATCAAAAGTCACCCGGGCGGATTGCGCCCGGGCAAAACGCCGCACGCGATTCTGACTATCCAGTTCCCAAATCCAGAAATCTTTCATCACTTCGCCCGTTTTCTCGCTCACATAAATAATCCGGCCCGGAAATTGCCGGATGAAAGTCTTGGGCACAATGAAACTGAGTGGATTATTCCGAACGGCATCGGCCAAATCCTTCTCATAAGTCACCTTCGCATTCGGCATATAATAAAAATTCACCACCAAACTCATTCCCGTGCCCAGCAGCGCGAAGAAAAATATCGGCGCGGAAATACCGGCGACACTCACCCCGGCCGAACGGATGGCCGTAATTTCGCGATCGGATGACATCCGCCCGAGCACGAGCAGCACCCCGGTGAGAATACCAGCCGGCAGCGTGTGACAGAGGGAATACAACACCGTCAGCCAAATCAAATACACAAAGGTCGTGAAGGGCAGTTGTCCGGCGAGGACGGGAGTGATCAAATCCTTCAGGACACTCCCCAGCGCGACGATAAAGGTCAGCACTCCCACGGCGGCGAGGCTCGTCAGCGCGACTTGGGCAAAAATATGCCGGTGGAGTAATTTCATGCTGGGCTTGAAGACTGTGGTTTTAACGTAATCCTTTCCAAGACATTTCCACGCGCATGAAGTTCACTCCCATTAAACCGGCCATCTACGGCGAGACCCTCGACTCGCTCACCGCCGCCCTCAAGGAAGCGGGCCAACCGGCCTTCCGCGCCAAACAAATCCTCGAATGGCTCTATAAAAAGCGTGTCCGCACTTGGGACGAGATGACCAATCTCCCCAAAGATTTCCGCACCTGGATGGCCGAACACTTCGAAGTCGAGCCCACGGGCTTCGTCCTCGACCGCCAATCCGGCGACGAAACCGACAAGCTCCTTCTCGAACTCGGCGACAAATCCCTCATCGAAACCGTCATCATCCGCGCCCCCATGCTCGGCGTGGGCGTCGATAAATCCCGCAAGACGATCTGCATCTCGACCCAAGTCGGTTGCGCCATGGGCTGCAAGTTCTGCGCCTCCGGCCTCGAGGGCCTCAAACGCAATCTCTCCGCCGGCGAAATCGTCCATCAACTCATCCAAGTCTGCCGGCAGGAAGACGCCCACACCCCACGCGCCCGCGCTGAACTCGCCTCTTTCGACAACATCGTCGTCATGGGCATGGGCGAGCCGCTCCATAATTACGACGCGATCATCCGCGCGCTCACCATCGTCAACGCCAGTTGGGGCCTCGGCTTCGGTGCGCGCCGCATCACCCTCTCGACCTCCGGGCTCGTGCCGAAAATTCTCCAGCTCGCCGAGGAAGAACTCGGCATCCGTCTCGCGATCTCGCTGCACGGTGCCACCGACGAAGTCCGCGAGCAGATCATGCCGATCAACAAAACCTACCCGCTCGCCGAGCTGTTGCCCGCCGTGAAAGCCTTCTCCGAAAAACAGGGCCGCATGGTCACGCTGGAGTTTATTCTCATCGAGGACATCAACGACGCCATCGCGCAGGCCGAGAAACTCCGCGACATCGCGTACGATCTCCACGCGCACGTGAATCTGATTCCGTACAACACCGTCGAAGGCCTGCCTTGGAAACGCCCCAGCAACAACCGCTGCGAACGCTTCGCCGATGTCCTCCGCGCCGCCGGCATCTCTGTCACGCTCCGCCGCGAAAAAGGCCACGACATCAACGCCGCCTGCGGCCAACTCCGCCTCAAGACCGAGAAAACCCGCGAAATCGTGGCCGAATGCTCCGGTTGAAAATCCATTCTTTACCTGAATCATCATATCTGCATCTTTTGATACGTAATGACACCCGACCGCCCCATCTCCGAGCTCTTCGCCCAACAACGTCCGTTGCGCTCACTGGAATTTTTTCCACCCAAGGACGACGTCGGCATGGAAAATCTGCGCCACGCTGCCGCCGCGCTCAAGCGGATCGAGCCCGATTTCGTCTCGGTCACCTACGGCGCTGGCGGCACCACCCGCGATCGCACCGCCCAGGCCAGCGCGATGCTGAAGAACGAATTTGGTTTCACGGTGATGCCCCACCTCACCTGCGTCGGCCACTCCCGCGCCGAGTTGAATGATCTCGCGGATCGCATCCACGGAAATGGATTTCGGAATATCATGACGCTGCGCGGCGATCCGCCCAAAGGCGACGCCACCTTCACGCCCGCGCCTGATGGTCTCCGTTACGCCAGCGAACTCGCTGCACTGCTCAAGGCGCGCCATGACGATTTCTGTCTCGGCGTCGCCGGTTACCCGGAGAAACATCCGGAAGCCGTCTCACTCGAAACCGATTTGGATAATCTCAAGCGCAAGATCGACGCCGGTGGCGCGTTCATCACCACGCAGCTCTTCTTCGACAACGCGGCGTATTATCGCTACGTGGATCGCTGCCGAGCGCGAGGAATCACGGTGCCCATCGTGCCCGGCATCATGCCCGTGCTCTCGCTCAAGCAAGTGCAACGCCTCGCCACGATGTGCGGCGCCGCGTTGCCCCAGCAATTGGCCACGCGCCTCGAAGTCGCCGCCGAGAACACCGACGTCGTCGAGCTGATCGGCATCGAGTGGGCGCTCACGCAAATCCGCGACCTCCTCGCGCACGGCGCGCCCGGCTACCACCTCTACATCATGAACCGCGCGAAAAGCGCCCTCGCGATGGCCGCAGGTTTGGCGGCGTGATGATCGAATGACTCCCACTCGGCCGAATCTACGAGTAGCATCAGCCGATTTAGCCACAGCCGCACCGATTATGATCAAGGCTCAGACATCCTGACCTCAGCCCGTGGAGAAAGGAGGGACAAGGAAACGAGCTGAGCATGCCACGGCGCAAACCGGATGAACTGTATCGAAGGTGGAGCGCGACCTTCCGACTTCGTCAAGGCTACGACGGACAAGCCGAGCGCGCTGGGTGCAGGAGTGTAGCCGCGTTTAAGCCGCAGGCGAAAGCGCGGTGGCTTACGGCCCCGTTTTCGGGCTGCGCCCTCAAACGAGGCTACCCGCACAATGCAAAACCATCCTCACGGGTCGGGAGAGCCGTGCCACGTCCCACTCACATCAGGCTCCGCGGCCACCGCGGTCTCCGCGTTAAATGTCTTTTATCCCGAAAATCAGCTACGATTGGCTTGGTAATAGAGTACTCCGTTTTCATTTCCGTCCTTTCTTTTCCAGAGGATTGCGCCAGCGCAGACCGGGGAAACGGGCGAAATCCAAATCGGTACTCTGCAACTCGGCTTGATATTCCACCGCGAGCGCGGCGAGATGGGCGTCGGTCGTGAGATTGCCGCCCACTCCGAGTTTGCGCAGAAACCCGAAACAATGCCGCGCATGTTCCCGCCCTGGCACCAACACCCGCACGACCGGCTGATCCAGCCATTCCTCCACCAAGGCAGTCGCGGTCGCAACAGGCAGCGGAGCCACGAGCACTTGCCGGTGCGTGGTCAACCGGACAAATCCCAGCAAGGTAACCCACGCCAGCCCGACTGGCTCATTTCCATTCAAGCAATCCTCCCACCAAGCCCGTGCCGCCGCGTGGCGCAGGTCGGAAGCATGATGGGCATAAATCAGCAGATTGAGATCGGGGATAATCACGCGCGGAGTTTCTTCACCAACACCTCGTTTTCGAGTTCATCCGCAAGTTCGTTCAGCTTGTCGGGATCGACACCTGGTCGGAAGGTCATCTTCTGCGGCTTGACCGAATACGCAGAGCGCCGCGCCGTCTTGGCCGGCATTTTCAATCCCCGGCGCAAGGCCTCGTTGACCACGCTCTTCAGAGCTTGGTCAGAACGCGCCACCTCGGCATTCAACCGGGCCGCCACATCAGGATCGAGCGTGAGCGTCGTGCGCATGACCGCATCAAGGCATCAAATAGTGTGATGTCAAGGTGGCCAGAAACGTTCATCAAGCGGGCGTGGTCAGCATCGCTGCACGACACACCAAGCAAGCTCTCATGGCTGATTCATTCTAATTCCTCCGAGCCCTCCTGGGTAGGGCGTCTGTCTTGCAGACGCCGCAAGCGAGGACGGAGGCGCGCGTACCCGGCCTGTGCAAGACACAGGCCCTACAAAAACATCGGTCCCTGGCGGCGTGACGAACCAACAATCTGCTCTCGATAGCTCAAAGGAGCGGCGCACCGGAGGCATAGCTCACGGGCAAACGGGCGTAGAGCTTGGGGCGATCGGATTTCAAGCGGGCGGCCAGCCAGTGGCGCATGAAAACGTAGAGCAGGTCGCGCCCTTTGTCGCCGGGCCGGCGGATTTTCGCGCGAAACAGGTCGGAGTGCGCGTAACAGCGGCGGGCTTGGAAGGCGAGGCGGGTAGCATAGCGCTCGGGCAGCGGCACGCAGAGCCAGTGCGAGGCTCCATCGACCACTTGCCGGGCGGCGGCAATCGGCACGAGGGCAAAGAGCTCCTCGATCTGCGGGCGGCGGGCGCGGTGCGTGCAACGATGGGCGGGCATCTTCATTTGAGAATAATCAGATGGCAGAAGCTAAGTGCGCGACCAAAGGATGATCCTTGTCGAGCGTGCTGACTGCCATGACGGTGAAACCGAGCACGTTGCCCTGCTCAACAACGCGCTCCATCACAGCTTCCTGATCGGTCTCACGCAGGTAGCCGGGACTTGTCGGAGAAGCGGACTTCGAGAAAGTCGCCTTCCCGGTCGAACCAGACTTTTACGGTTTGGGCCATGGCTGGATTCCTTCTTTAATCGCGTCTGGCCGTGCGTCAGGCGGCGACCACATCAATCTTGGCGCGGAAACCGAGGAGCCGGAGCATGCGGGAGCAATCCTCCCACTCGAGTCCGAAGCTGCGCACATCGGCGACGCCAATCCGCGGCACTACTTTTCTCAACACGGCGGCATCGGCCGGGGCGAAATCGCCCTCCAGCATCGCCTGCTCCGCCCAGTCGACGAGCGCCGTCAACGTGAGCCGGCCCTTCAGGTAGGCGTGCAGTTTTCGCGCGGTGGATTGCCGGGTGATTTTCATGAGGGAATATTACGTCTTACGGTGGCCTCTGTCCACCGGGTATTTTTCATGCACTTCGACCAAACGGTTTCGGGCATCATAGATTTCCTGCCGGAATCGCAAGGTGCGCTCTCTGGCATCGACTTACTTGACGTAGCGGGCGCGCCAGCCGAGCCGGCCGGGGACATCCAGCCAGTAGCGGCGCCCACCATCCGCAAGTTCCTGCCAATCGGTGAACTGACGTTCGTTTTGGATGCGTGTGCCCATGACAAGCGTTCCTCACTCTACGGCGACTGAAACTATTGCGGACGCAGGAGCCGTGGCCTGCTCGACGAGGGTGATCTCCTCGGCGGTCAGGCCGTAGAGTTGATACACGAGCTGGTCGATGGCGCGGTCAGTGGCGGCGATGTCACGTTGGAAGTGCGACTGCGCCTCGGGCGTTTTGGCGGCGGCGAGATCGGCGTGGAGTTTCTGCATCCGCTCAACGTGGCTAACGATAGTGTCGTGGGGCTTGTTGCCTTTCAGGATACGCGGAACGGGAATTCGTCGTAACTCAGCCAACGTTGTTTGGCGAAAATCATCCTTGGTCGCGATTGAAGATGAATTGAGATAAAGCCACGAAATGAATTTTGAATTCAAAACGCCGAGTATAAATTGAAGGCTCCAGTTTGGGTCCGTGATAAGAAATGGATTGATGTCTTTCTTGAAAACCAAGCGCCGATCTGTCGAAGCCACGAGCAGCCGATCCTGTCTGCTGATGACTCGTCGGATGAGTAATTTTGATCCGCGTTCATAGAAACGCACAAGTGACGGTTTATCGTTCATCGAGGTGAACTGTTGTTCACCAATTTCGAGGAGATATCGCCGCGCTTGTCCCCGTGTTAGGAATGGAAAGTCGGCATGTTCGCTCGCGGTGGGCCGCAGCTCGAAGCGGTTTCCTGCCAGACCTTGCGTCGATATCGTGAACTCCCCAAGAGCTGAGAATTTTTTTGAATCGGTAGTACGCTGGAGTAGTGTGCGAGCAAGCGGATTCAGTATAAGGCGGTAGTCTGGCGCTTCGAGTTCGCTCAACTTCACTGAGGTGAAAACAGCAGCGTTGAAATCAACGATCTCAACTTTCTTGGGCATTACGCAGAGCGAATAGCTCAATCCTCGTTGTTTGGTGAAAATGAACATTCCTGTGTCAATATAGGCGTCTTTGAAAATATTAAACGGCAGGTTGACGACCGTACTAATGCCATAGGTCTTGACTAGAAGGTGGCGAAAATCCGCATAGTTTTCTCCTGTCTCCCAAGTCTGCGGCGCAATATAACCCAAGCGGCCTTGCCGCGAAATCTTAGGAAGAAAAGCGAGGATGAATGCAGCGGAAGAATCGAATTTCCGGCTTAGTTCCGAGTAGTGCTTTCTGATGTAGTTCCGTTCGGCTTCTGAGAGTAGTTCAAGCGGAATATACGGCGGATTGCCGATCACCGCATCAAACCCACCCGCGTCCATGATGGGCTTGAACTCGATGGGCCAGTCGAAGGCGTTGATTTTAATCCGCGCTTCGCCATCGAAAGCGGGCAGGTCGGGCTGGGCGTAGAAATCGGAACCAATGAGGCTGTTGCCGCACTTGATGTTGTTCCCGAGATCGGGGAGCACGCGGTAGAAGTCCTGGGTCTTGCCGCGCAATTCGCGGGCTTCGCCTTCCAGTACCTTGAGCAGGAGCGAGAGCTTGGTGACTTCAACGGCTTGCGCGTCGATGTCCACCCCGTGGAGATTGCTGACGAGAATCCGCTTCCGCTCGGTGGTGGTGAGCTGCCAGTTGCCGGAGCTGCAACCCAGGCCGTGCGCGTTGGGCGCGGTTTCGTAGATCGGCGGATTTTTCTTTTTGGCCCAGCTGGCGGGCTCATGCCCGATGTAGTACTTGAGATGCCAGTCGAGGAGGTAGTCGTAAGCGCCGAGAAGAAATGAACCGGAGCCGCAGGCGGGATCGAGCACCTTGATCTTCTCCACCTGCTTGGGCGTCTTGCCCTCGACGAGCGGACCCACGGTCTGGCGGACGATATAATCTACAATGTAGGTCGGCGTGTAGTAAACGCCGCCGGCTTTGCGGACCTCGGGTTTCTCCTCGACCTTGGCGTGGTGATCGGGCGTGAGATAGATGCACTTGCCGAGAAACTGTTCGTACACGTGGCCGAGAGTGTCGGCGGGGATGACGGCGAAGGCGTAGGGGCTCTTTGGGTAATAAAGGTGGCCGATAATTTCCTTCAGGACGGCGTCGTCAAGTTCGAGACCGAGGGTGAGTTTGTCGGGTGATTCCTCGCGGCCTTTCTCTGTCGCGAAGTGGAAGAGACCGGAGTTGTAGCGAAAGTCGGCCCGCTCGAAAATCTCGCAAAGTCGTGGGTAGAGGGTCGGGCGGGTGCGCCGGGCGGCGGCGGGTTCCTCGACGCTCCAGTTCGAGTCAGCGGTCGTGAGCGCCATGAGCTGGCCGTATGGTTCGATGCCGCGATCCTCGGCGATCCGCAGGAAAATGATGCGGTCGAGGATGCGTTGAACGGCGAAGTTGAGTTCGCGCTGGGAAAGACCGGCGTTGCGCAGGGCGAGATTGCGGGCGAGTAGGCTGCGCCAATGCTCCATGTCTTCGAGGAAGGCGTCGTCGAATTCGGAGGTGCCGCGTTTGCCTTTGTTGGCGGCGGCATACTTCTCGAACGAGCCTTTGAGGATGGCCTCGCGGGAGAAAATGCCGACGATCTCATCCCATTTTTCGGCATACTGCTCATAGGTGCAGTAGAAAATGCGGGCAATTGCGGCTTTGTCGCCTTCGCGGGGCCGGATGCGGGTGTCGTAGATGGCGAACTCTTGAAAATCGGTCACGATGCCGAGCTGCAGCTTGGCCGACCACGAGTAGACGCGGAGTTGACGGGCAGGTTCGGGGTCGTCCTTGAGGTAGACGGCTGGTTTCTTGGCCTCGACGAAAAACTTTCGCGTGCCCCCGATGCGGAAAGAGTAGTCGGGAGCCTTGAGGCCGATGCCGGGGATGCGGAGCGTGTCCTCGTGGACGACATCCTTGTAGGCTTCGGCATAACCCTGCTCGTTGCGAACATCCCAGCCGAGGGCGGCGAACAATGGGTCGATGAATTCCTGCCGAACCCGTGCTTCCTTGTAATCCGGGTTGAGGTAGGAATCGAGGTTGCGGCGGAAAGTCTCGATACGCTCAAGGATACTTGGGGGGATCGGCATGGGTTGACTTGAGGAGGAGAACGCAGCGAACAGGCTGCGGCAAGCGCGGATCGTGTTGGCGGCGTAGCTCTACGAACCCGCGGCCTCACCCGCCCGCCAACACCGGCCTAAAACCAGCCTCGGATAAAATTCGCGCGATGGTTTCGCGCTGGTCGCCTTGGATTTCGATGTCGCCGTCTTTCACGGTGCCGCCGCAGCCGCAGGCACTGCGGATTTTCTTCGCGAGCTGCTCTTTCTCCGGCAACCCGATGCCGATAAATCCGGTCACGAGCGTCACCGTCTTGCCGCCGCGTCCGGCCGTCGTGCGTTTGATGTCCACGCGGCCGCGATTTTTTGCTGGTACTGCTTTGGTAGGGACGGTTGCCCCCGACCGTCCGGTTGAAGTCATCGTTGTACTTGGCAATCCCGCTCCACTCAACGCCCCAAATGGATTCTGCCCGAGCGATTGCCCGCCATCCGTGGAAATTTTGTTTTCAGAACTCATGCGCTGGTGGGATAATGCTTTCGTGACTTGGTTTTTATTCGCGTCAATTCGCGTTCATTCGCGGTTAAAATTCTTCCCTGACCATCACGCCTTGCCCCCGCCGCAACCTCCCGGAGGAGAAATCGGCTGCCCCAGCGCACCGCCGTCACCGCCCAGATACACCAGCGCCTTCGCGTAACTGCGTCCTTCCAGAAAATGCACGAGCCGCGGATTCAGTTCAGGCCGATACGCCGCGAGCAGCGCTTCGACGTCATTAAGCGCCACCGAGATCGCCGCGCCATCAGCGACCTTAATCCCGGCGGTGAGGCGGATAAGCGCCTCTTTCAATTTTGCTTCGATCATCGGTGGCTGTGGTTGGTCAGTTAAGTGATTAAAATCAGCGAGTAAGGTGTATGCGACGGCGGACGATCCGATCAAGGTCCGGCCTAAAACGTCTTGTGTCAAAGTCTTGCTGCTGTTGCATTTCACCTCCCGGTTATCGTACCGATAACATTTGGCAAGCCCGACACCACCCAATTTCGCATCCATGAATCCCGTTAATTTCTCTGAACGCGCCAACGCCTCGTTGATCGAAGAATATTACCAACGCTGGCTCGCCGCACCCGACTCGGTCGACGCCACGTGGCGCGCCTTCTTCCAAGGCTTCGCCCTCGGCTCCGATGGCAAATCGCCCACTGGCGCGTCCAGCAACACCGGCTCCACATCCAGCGTCACCGGCTCAACCGTCGACAGCGTGAAGCAGGCCGGAATCTATTACCTGCTCAGCACGTATCGCTCCATCGGTCACGGCCAGGCGCACATTAATCCTCTCGATCCGAACCGCCCCGCCCCTCTCCCCAAACTCGCCCTCGAAGCCTTTAAGCTTTCCAACGCCGATCTCGACACTTCGTTCGACACGGGAAATTTCAAAGGCGGCGTCGGTCAGGTAAAACTCCGCGACCTCCTCACCGCGTTGCAGGAAACTTACTGCGGCCACGTCGGCGTCGAGTACACGCACATTCAAGATCAGGATTGCCGCCGCTGGCTTCAGGAGCATTTCGAGAACACCCGCCTGCAACCCGCGTTTTCCCAACCCCAGAAACTTCGCATGCTCCGCCGTGTCCACAAGGCCGAGCTGTTCGAGAAATTTCTCCATACCAAATACGTCGGCCAAAAACGTTTCTCCCTCGAAGGTGGCGAGACGATCATCGCCGCGCTGGATGCGATCATCGAGCACTGCCCGGAACATGGCGTCGAGGAAATCGTCCTCGGCATGGCCCACCGCGGACGTCTCAACGTCCTCTGCAGCGTCATGCGAAAATCTTTCGACGTCCTCTTCGAGCAGTTTTCAGAAAACTATGTGGCCGATTCCGTCGCGGGCGACGGCGATGTGAAATATCACCTCGGCTACGAATCCATTCTCACTACCACCACCGGCAAAACCGTCGAGGTGCGCCTCGCCGCTAATCCTTCCCACCTCGAGATCGTGAATCCCGTGGTCGAAGGCAAAGCCCGCGCGCGCCAACGCATTCGCGGCGACACCGTCGAGCGCCGCAAGGTCATGCCGCTGCTCATCCACGGCGACGCCGCCATCGCTGGCCAGGGCGTGGTTTCCGAGACGCTCCAGTTCTCCCAACTGCCCGGCTATCGCACCGGCGGCACCATCCACTTCATCATCAATAATCAGATCGGCTTCACCACCGATCCCTCCGACGCGCGCTCGACGCGCTACTGCACCGATATCGCGAAATCGATCGAAGCCCCGATTTTCCACGTCAACGGCGACGATCCTGAGGCCGTCTGCCTGGTCGCCCAGCTCGCCGTGGAATTCCGCGTGAAGTTCAAACGCGACGTGTTCATCGACATGTATTGCTACCGCAAACACGGCCACAACGAGACCGACGAACCGTCGTTCACCCAGCCGCTGATGTACAAAATCATCGCCGCCAAGCCGCAGATTTCCGCGCTCTACACGCAGCAGCTCATCAACGAAAAATCCCTCACCGTCGCGCAAGGCGATGAGATCAAGGCCGAATATTCGACCGCCCTCGACGCCAATCTCACCACCGCGAAAGCGCGCGAAGCCAGCAAGGCCGAAAAACGCCAACGCGACGTCATCGCCGGCCAGTTCACGGGCTCGAACGCGATCTTTCAGCCCAACTATTCCCACGCCACCGTCGATACCACCATCAGCCCGAAAGTCGTCGATCAGGTTTTCCGTGCACTCACGACCGTGCCGGCGGGTTTCAAAATTCACTCCAAGATCCAACGCTTCATCGACACGCGCGCCGCCGCCCACAAAGCCGGCGGCCCCTTCGATTGGGGCATGGGCGAGGCACTCGCTTTCGGCAGCCTGCTCGTCGAGGGCAAACCCATCCGCTTGAGCGGCCAAGATTGCGAACGCGGCACCTTTACCCACCGCCACGCCGTCTTCACCGACGTCGAGACCGGCGCGAAATATAAACCGCTTAATCATATCGCAGAAAAACAACCACCCTTCTGCGTCTATAATTCCCTGCTCTCCGAGGTGGCCGTGCTCGGTTTCGACTACGGCTACTCGATCGACTACCCCGACATGCTGTGCATCTGGGAAGCCCAATTCGGCGATTTTGCCAACGGCACCCAAGTCGTCATCGATCAGTTTATCGCCTCCAGCGAATCGAAGTGGCAACGCGTCAGCGGCCTCACGCTTCTTTTGCCCCACGGCTATGAAGGCCAGGGGCCCGAGCATTCTTCCGCCCGTCTCGAACGCTTCCTCCAGCTCTGCGCGGAGGACAATATCCAAATCGCCAACGTCACCACGCCCGCGCAAATTTTCCACATCCTGCGCCGTCAGGTGAAACGCGATTTCAAAAAGCCGCTCATCATCATGTCGCCCAAGTCGCTCCTGCGCCACCCCGGCGCGGTTTCGCAGCTCACCGATTTCACCGAAAAGAATTTCTCGGAAATCCTCGACGATCCTGCCGCCCCGCAAAAAACCGACCGCGTGATCCTGTGCTCCGGCAAAGTCTATTACGACCTCGTCGACTACCGCGAGAAGCAGAAATCCGAGAGCACCGCCATCGTCCGCGTCGAGCAGTTATATCCGCTGCACCGCAAGCGCCTCACCGAAATTTCCAAAAAATACGCCGGTGCCAAAATCATCTGGAGCCAGGAGGAACCCGAGAACATGGGTGCCGCCCGCTGGATCATGCCGCAGCTCGAGGATATCTTCGGCAGCAAGCCCGTGTACGCCGGCCGCATCGCCGCCGCCTCACCCGCCGTCGGCCTCCTCTCCGTCCACCGCGCCCAACTCGCCAAATTCCTCAAACAAGCCTTCACTTTGTAGGAGCCTGCTTGCAGGCGATCACCACTTTCACTCTCCCCTCCCCTTCCTCCTATGTCCTTAGAAGTTAAAATCCCACCGATGGGCGAATCCATCACCTCCGGCATTCTCGCCAAATGGCACGTCAAGAACGGCGACCTCGTCAAAAAGGACCAGCCCCTTTTCGAACTCGAAACCGACAAGATCACCTCCGAAGGCACCGCCGAAGCCGCCGGTCAGATCACATTCACCATCGCCGCCGGCACCGACGTGAAGATCGGCCAAGTCGTCGCCACCATCAATACGGCCGTCATGCCCTCGGCCTTATCCCCAGCTCCCATCTCCGAAATTCCCTCTCCGGTCACTGCCGTGACCTCGCCCGCAGTCCGCCGCCTCGCCGCCGAAACCGGCCTTGACCCCGCCACCATCGCCGGCACCGGCAAGGCCAACCGCGTCACCAAAGGCGACATGCTCGCTGCCTCCGAGGTAGGGCGCATTATCCCTAACGCGCCGTCTGCGGCCCCCGCTCCAGCACCTTCGCCAATCGAGAATCAAAAATCGCCAATCGAAAATATTACGACCCGCCAGACCCGCACCAAAATGTCGAAGCTCCGGCAAACCATCGCCGGCCGTCTTGTCCGCGCCCAGCACGAAGCCGCGATGCTCACCACGTTCAACGAGTGCGATATGTCCGCCGTCATGGCCCTACGCGCAAAATACCAGGACGACTTCGTCAAGAAACACGGCGTGAAGCTCGGCTTCATGTCCTTCTTCACGAAAGCCGTCGTGCATGCCCTCAAGGATGTCCCCGCCGTCAACGCGCAGATCGACGGCGATTCGATCATTCAAAACCATTACTACCATATCAGCATGGCCGTCTCCACCGAGAAAGGGCTCATG
>Ga0105049_10002991_pt1 | contig 20039 bp, 18 predicted proteins | sample MAT06_FD_78087 | JGI IMG/M metagenome (GOLD analysis project Ga0105049, IMG submission 78087) | Freshwater microbial communities from Lake Fryxell liftoff mats and glacier meltwater in Antarctica - MAT-06 | ecosystem: Environmental > Aquatic > Freshwater > Ice > Liftoff microbial mat | place...
AGGCGTCAGACCACGAGAACGCCAAACGGCAATCGTCGATCGCCTTCCGTGCTCTCACTTCAGGAAGCGTCGCGATGGCGCGGAAGAGATCCTGTTCCGTGGTGCATGTTTTTCCACTCTCTTGAGCGAGCGCCGTGGCAATGAACAGAAAAAGGAAACTACTTCGCATTAGGGAATTCTCCTGCACAACGAACGCCGACATATAGTTCCGGCTTGATGCGCGCCTTTTTCTCGGCTTTCTCCCGCCGATCATACTCGACTTTAGAGTGGTCGAAGAACGCACGTACTCCCCCAGCGGATACCAGCGTAGGTACTTGACCATAATCTCCACCCAAGGCTTGCAGCTCATCAAAGTCCTTTACCCACTCACTCACATTGCCCAATAGATCGAAGAAACCAAGTGTGTTCGGCGCCTTGGATTTCACTGGTTGGGCTGAGCCGCTACTATTCCCATCATAAACTGCGATTTCGTTCAGCGGCCCATAACGGTAACTGCCGGCGACACGCTCCCACTCGTGGTTGAAAGGAAGCCTGCCATCAATCGCCGAACAATACTCCTCAGCCTGCGCAAAAGAAATACGCTCCACCGGAAGTATCGGCCCCTTCTTCGGGCTCGGATTCGACCCCATTACCAATTGCCACGCTGCCTGGGTTACTTCTGTTTCTCCCAACCAGAACCCTTCCGTAGGGCCGGTGGAAACCCACAGATAATACAACTTATCCCTCGGGTTCTGCCACCTCCTGGCTTTCGAATTACTGGGCTGCGCACAGCGGCCTCTGACAAGTTCCACTAATCCGGGCCGCTGACTGGCTTCCAGTGAGACATTCGCGATCAAGGCGCCCTGAAGATTCTGCTGAAACCCTTCGCTCCAAGCGAACCCAATCCGGCACTCTTGGATCGCTTTCCTTAGGCGCGGCTCCGGATACACCGCGACCATCCGCAGTACCTGCTCTTCGCTGCAATTTGCGTCTTGCGCGAAGGCTCCGAACGACAAGAACATTACCGCCACTATCGCTTTTATCATTTCTTTAACCCAATGGCTGCTTTCAATCGGATACTGAACACATCTGCCTGCTGCTGATCCGTCTCCGTGAGATCGGCTTTCTTGATCTTCTCGAGCCGCGCCAAGAGCTCCTGGGGGGATACTTCGGTGGTCTGGTTCCAGAGCCGATTCAACGTTTGTAATTCAGCCTTTGCTAGCTGTCGCGCGGTACGCCGTGCCTCTTCCGATTCCCTTTCCGTCTTTGCCTTGGCTGCTTTCGCCTGAGCGATCTTATTCTGCATGGCAGCGCCCTCGGCCGCATCGATACCGGCTAACTCCGCCGCCTTCTGCTCGGCCTCCACCAGATTACCCCTACCCAGTGCGGCGTCAATCGCCCGCCGGAGATCTCCCACTTTCGTTCGTTTCGCCTCACGTTCCACGCGCTCCCGATCCAATTCCCGCTGACCAGCCGATTCTCGTCGCCGGGCCGCCTCAGCCTCCTCTTCGCGCTTCGCCCGCGCTTGGCGCAACTCTTCACTCACGGCCGAAACGTCGGCCCCGGACTTCCGCAAACTCTCAATCCATTGCTCCGCCAAAGCGAAGTCCGGTTTCCGAATCGCCGTTTGCGCCGCCGTGAGCCAGGCCCGCCTTTGCTGTTCGAGGCGGGCATTCTCTTCAGCCCGATCTGCCGCCAACCGGGCTTGGCGCAGGTCGGATACGCTCGGCGAGGACTTGGCCGGCGTGGTCGTCGTCACCACTGGGGGCGCCACCGCCGGCGAGGCCTGCGCCTTCACTTCAACGGCGCGGTTTGGCCAAGTAAGTGCCCCAGCGAGTAACGCCGCCCCGAATACCACCGCCGCTCCCGCAGCGACTCGCCAGCGGGAAGGAATCCGCTTGGGAGGCGGGGCTGGCTTCCGCGGCACGGTTGTCCCCGCTTGCCCACGCTGGGCCGCCATCCGCCTCGCGACCTCCGCTTGCATTTCTGCCTCTTGGTCATTCTTGCTCCTGTCGGCAAGGATCTTTTCGAGGCGCTGGTGTACCTCCATCGCGGTGGCCGGCCGATTGCGCGGATCGTACTCGAGCATCTGCATCACCAGGGATTCGAGCCCTGGCCATTGCCGTACGTCCGGCCGAAACTGGGACATTGGCGGGATCGGAGTACGCTCGGCTAGGAGTTCCCGGTAAGTCTCCCGCCCTCTGGGCACCAAGATACGCCGATCCGTCAACATCCAGTAGGCTGTCGCGCCTAAAGAGAATAGGTCAGTGGCTTGGCACCACCGTTTGGGTAGATCACACTCGGGCGCATGATAGCCCGGCGTGCCGAACAAACTGGTAAGGGTCGGGCCGTCGGGATCGTACATGATTCCAAAGTCAGTCAACTTCAAGATCGCATGGCCCGTACCCAGCCAAACCAGGAGGTTTTTGGGCTTCACGTCCAGGTGTAACACCGGCCCCTCTTCGCCCTTCAGCACGGGTAGGTGGTGCACCAAATCGAGCGCTTTGCAAGGTCCGATCAGCAGTTGGAGACATGCCCCGATCTGAATGTTTTTGCAGCCACCCTGCTTCTTTGCGTAGTCCTCCAGATCTCCGGCTTCGCAGTACTCCATGACAATAAAAAAATACTTGCCGGGATCTATGGTGATTGTCACCGTCTCCTGATAGTCGTCGATGGTCTTTTTGATCTCGTAGACCGAGTGGAGAATGGTCTTCTCGACAAAGTCATTTACCGTCACCACGTATGCGCTATTTTCCCGCGTCGCATTCAAGTGCCTCACGCGTTCTACCTCCAGCCGGCGCTGGGCGAGGAACTTTTTATCTCTCTCGGAAATGGGCCCAATCGCCTTCAGCACGTACTGCTTACGAAGGGTCAAGTCTTCGGCTACAAAGAGTACCGGAGGTTTACGGCCGTCGGGAAACGGCTCGCCTCCGGCAAGGTGCTTCAGAATCCTGTAATTGCCAACGGTCGACCCAATCATGGATCCCCTGTCCTCTTTATCCGGAAGTTGCCCCACCCAGGCGGGTGGGGCCGGTTTACATAGTTTACTGTGGACGGATGGCCCGCATCTTGCGTTCCACGTACTTATCCAGGATTTTCGGCACCTCCGTCTCCAAGCTCTGGATCATGCGTTTCTCCGCGCCGGCCATGCGGCCTTCGAGGACCTTGGCGGACTCCTGCAAGCGCTGCTCCATTCCCTTCACAGCCTGCTCCATCCGAGCCTCCATGGCTTTCGTGGACGCCTCCAGCCGGTCCGCCCGCTGCTGGATACCGCTTTCCCGTAACCGCTTTTCGGCCATCTGCGGCAGGGTGATGGGCAGTTGCTCCACTCGCTCCTGCGTCGCTTCCACCCTCCGCCAGAGTCCAGCTAAACCCAACAGCAGCAGGCCGCCAGCCACTAGTAAACCGGTCAGCAGATGACGGATGCGGCGCAATTCGGCCGCTACCGGTCCGGGGGCGGGCACGGGGGCGGGCACGGGGACCCGCCCCGTGCCCGCTGCCGCGCTGGGGCGGCGTTCCGTCGGCCCCATGTCGGTGTAGCTGCTATTGGTCATCGCCGTCCTCCTTCTGCGCCACCAGCGAAACCTGCTCTTCCACTTCGCCGCTCAGCCGCACCTGCTTGGTAAAGAAGCGGATCCCATTCACCCAGGGCACTTCGCCGAACACTTCGATCGTGGTGCGCACCGGAATCACTTTCTTCATCACCACATCGCTCAAGCCCTGCACCTGCACCAGGTCGCGGTACTTCACCTTCAGCCGCACCGGAACCGCCACCGCCTTACCCGCCTTCAGCCGCAGCGGCATCTGGATCGCCGACACCTCCACCGGAATCCCCGCCGCTTTGGTTTCCTTGAAGACAATCTGCCGGATCAACACCTCCTGATCCGTCTCCAGCTTCAGTTCCACCTGAAACTCCGCCACCTCATCGTCCAGGCGCTCAAAGGTCATGGCGCTCATGGTCGCCCGGATGCCTGGGCCCTTTTGTTCCTGGGCCATCGCCGCACCCGGCAGCCAAGCCACGGTGAGCACCGCCGCCGCCATCATTATCGTCTTCTTCATCTCATTTCTTCTTTCCAGGGTCACCTTTCCGGCTCCCTGAATCCTAAAGACATGAGCAGCCGAAGTGGCTAAAGGTTTCTTGAAGTTTTTTGGATGACGGCACACTTTCCCAATAGAATCACTCAGATTCATGAAGAAACATGCGGGAGAAGTCGGGGGCAGCCCTGAGCGAGCGCGCAAGAAGTACCTTGAACCATTTGACGCTCACAAGAAAGTTCGCCAGTAAAGTCAATAACCTGCGTCAAGCGGCCAGGCTGCGGCGGTTGATCCAGAATTGTCCCGGCAGACGACCGTTAAAGACGGAGATCAAGAAGTCCCCGGTTCGTTTCGTCACCGGCCCACGACCCCCTCAACAATGCGTTCAAGGATACCTTCGAGAAGCTAGAGCTGGGAACCCCTGGCATCCTCGGCCTAGCGCTCATCTTCATCCTCGTCGCCAATCGCCGTCTACTTCCTCCAGCGCAAACAGACTTCGCTTCGCGCCACCCGGTTACTGGCTGCATTTCACCAAACGCGGCGACAACAAAACAACCCGTATTCACCGCCGGAGAGGACCGCCAGCATTTCCTCACGCTAGAAACCCGCGCACCGCAGGGTTGCCGCGACAGCCACGAACTGCGCGATTCTGACGTCGGCCCTCAAGTAGGTGAAGGGCTTGCGGCGCAGCTGCCGACTTACCGCTCCTTCAGCGGTAGCGACACTAGGAAATCCTGCGCCGCGATTAAGGTGCGGATCAGATTCCAACTTTGGCAGGCGGACCGGACGGAAACCAGCTTCGCGACAGTCTCGGTGCGGGACCAAGCGCTTGGCGAGATCAGCTCAGGTGAAAGGGGAGGATCGGTTTTGAACATCTCCCCGTGCTCGAAAATGCGGCCGAGGGCGTTTCGCTCCGACGGGCGCTTCCAGTTTAGGGTCGCTTCAATGATTAGTAAGTGGAAGAGTGCGCAGTAAGCCGTCGAGATTGAACAGCGCAGGCTGGTTTGCTTCCGTTCGGTCTTTTGGACTCAAGGAGGTCAGCGGCGAAGGCCATTTACGCTTAGCTTGGCTCCTTCAACTGGGCCTGTTCGCTAAAGCTGCGTAGGTTGAAGTGGACGTTTACGCCCTGTTCTTCGGCCTGCACCTGGTCTCGCAGCGTGGCGGCGATGCGTTGAGAGAGTTGACGGAGGTTGGGCTCACGGCTCGCTTTATCGGAGATCAGGACGCAAAAGAAGATCGAGGGATCTCCCGTCCAATCTTCGCCAAATTGAGAGCGGATGCGGACGACGTCCGGCTTAAGGAGTTGGGCCGCACGCTCCACCGAAGCGATGACGTCGAGATTCCTTCAGTTTTAAGATACCCGATTCGGTCTGCGGCGCCGGCCGCATGACGGCCGATGAACTAAGGTCATGATTTTCCCACCGACCTCATTCTCACAGCCCCTTATGCCCACCCATGAGACAATAGGAGTTTACCGCTGGAGGATTCACCATGCCCGTGCCCGTCTCCCAAATGTGGACCGTGGCCAGTTACGTTATCAAGCAGAAGCTGAAGGGTCGCCAGCGCTATCCGCTGGTGCTAATGCTCGAGCCGCTCTTCCGTTGTAACCTGGCCTGCGCCGGCTGCGGCAAGATCCAATACCCGGCCCACGTCCTCAAAATGAACCTCTCGCCCGAGGACTGCTTCAAGGCCGTCGACGAGTGTGGTGCTCCCATGGTCTCCATCCCCGGCGGCGAACCCCTAATGCATCCCCAAATCGGCGAAATCGTTGCCGGTCTGGTCGCCCGCAAGAAGTACATCTACCTCTGCACCAACGCCCTGCTACTCAAGGAAAAGCTGAACCTCTTTCAGCCCAGTAAGTACCTCAGCTTCTCCGTCCACATGGATGGCGAGCGAGAACACCATGACCTTTCGGTGTGCAAAGAGGGCGGCTACGACATTGCCCTCGGCGGCATCAAAGCCGCTGTTGCGGCCGGCTTCCGCGTCACCACCAACACGACGCTCTTCGACGGTACCGACCCCAACAGCGTCCGCGGTTTCTTCGACGAAATGACCGCCCTCGGCGTGGAGGGCATGATGCTTTCCCCCGGCTACTCCTACGACAAAGCACCCGATCAGCAGCACTTCCTCGGCCGCGCCCGCACTCGCCGCCTCTTCCGCGCCATGCTTTCGAATCGCAAGCCGGACTGGGAATTTAACATGTCGCCCTTGTTCCTCGAGTTCCTGATGGGCAAGCAGACCTTCAAGTGCACCCCCTGGGGCATGCCGACTTACAATCTGTTCGGCTGGCAGAAGCCCTGTTACCTCTTGCAGGACGGCTACGCCGAAACGTTCGAGGAACTGATGCGCACCACCGGCTGGGACAACTACGGCACCGAAAGCGGCAATCCGAAGTGCGCCAACTGCATGGTCCACAGCGGCTATGAGGCTTCGGCGGTGGACTATACGTTCAGTTCGTGGAAGGGCTTCTTCGCCACCGCCCGCGCCACGCTCTTCTCGCGCCATCGCGATGCGGAAGCCTTGGCCATGCTGAACGAACCTATGAAGCCGGTCCACGCCCCCGCGCACCTGGTGCAGATCGCCAACCAATGATCATCAACCCTGACGAACTGGAAGTCGCGGAGGGCGTAGTCCACGAAAACCTCCAAGGCCAAGTGTGGGAAGCCACATCCGAAGCCGAACTCCGCGAGGGCCTGGAGAAAGCCTTCGACTACCGCGGCGACGTCACCATTACCCAACACGACGGCACCGTCACCGACGGCTACATTTTCGACCGCCGCTCCTCCGTCACCTTAGCCGACTCCTACATCCGCCTCTTCCCCCGCGGCACCAGCACCAAAATCTCCATCCCTTATTCTGAGGTAAAGAGCCTCTCCTTCACCGGCCGCGACACCGCCGCCGGCAAGAGCTGGGAAGCCTGGATGAAGCAATACCAAGCCAAAAAAGCCGCCGGCGAACAAAACATCGAGCTAATCCCCGAAAACCTCGACGAATCGTCCACAGCCTAAAACCCCTCGTCTCGCGTCCGCTAGCCCACAGCGTCAGCTGTGGGCTAGCATTCTCCGCATTCCAGTCGCACGCTCCCGCCCAGTGCGTCCGACCGAAGTACTTTTCCGTTACTCGAAGAATTCTTCATCGATTTTCCGAATATCCAGGGTTTCCTCAACCCGGCAACCGACATTATGTTGAATCATGAGGCGTGCCAACTGCCCTCCGTCAACTAATACGATCCGCTTACTAAGAAACTCCGCCGTCTCCTTCGCCGAAGGAGAAAACGTAGACGTAGTTACGAAGAGACCCTTGGTAGCTTTGTGCCGATCTAAGCTCCCGAAGAAGTCTCGGATCGCACCCGCACCAATACTATTCCCGGGCGCGTACCGTTTCGCCTGTACGTACACCCGATCAAGTCCTAAAGGATCCTGATCAATGACGCCGTCAACTCCATCGTCGCCCGATCGGCCAAGCGTACGACCCGTTTTTTCCACCGACCCTCCGTACCCCATACTCAATAGCAAAGTCACAATGAGACGCTCAAAGAACTCTGGAGGGGCCTTTCTGATGCGATCGAGCAGGTCCTGGCCTAGCGCCACCTCAATTTCCCGATGGGCCATCCGCATCGTTTCGTCGGGCGTCTGTGTGGGGTCCTCGTACGAAGCCGGAACTTCCTCCGGCTGGCCAGCCTCGGTCACTTTCGATCGTTCTTGGAACTGCCGAAACTCCTCAAACTGCATGAGGAACTTCGCATCTATTTTGGAAGGCTTAGACTGGAGAACCTGTTCACCTTTCGGAGTAATACGAAAATGGCCCCGCCGCGTAATTTCCACCAGTTGCGCTTGGCTTAGATAGGATTTCGCCCAGGCCACTCGGTTTGCAAAAACCGTCTGCCGCCCGGAAGGCAGAAGCTGGCTCCGCTCTTCTGGAGAGATCTGAAGCTCGCCAGCCAGGATTTCAATCACCGATCCGATACGCACCTCCCCTTTGGACGACGCAACAAGCACCGGTAGCATAAGCGACTGATAGTCCGGAATAGGCATAGCATCATGCTAACTCAGCGGAGCCCACTGCATTACCTGACTCCGCTTATTTCACCGCCCGATCGGGGCCATCCGCCCGATCGGGGCCATCCACGCGCATCCCTGGGTTTCCCGGCATCCCAAGCAAACTAATCGACTTAAGCCCATCCGAAAACGAAATCCAGCCGACAAACCCACATTTCAGTGGCTACTTCACCAACCCGTTCAACTCCGCCACCCGCCGATCCAACTCCTTCCGCAACTCCTCCAACCGCACCACCGCATCCCGCCCCACCTTCTGATCCGAACCATTCGTCAACCCATACAAGTAAGTAATATGTGTTTGTAACTCAGGCTTACTATAGCGAATCCCGGGCGTCACCAACTGCGCTAGCAGCGTACTCAGCCGGTCCCGCAGCGACGCGTCCTTCGCCGTTGACAAAGCCGACCGCAACCGCGCCACCGCCTGATTCACGTCACTTACTAATTGCCGCGCCTTCACATTGTGCAGATACTGCTCCCGCAAATCCGCTTCCGTCACCCCGGACTGCGTTACCCGCGGATCCTCCCGCACTATCAGCGGCTGCGTCGACGTCCAAGCCCCCGCCGTCAACCGGACCTTGTAATTCCCCGGCGGCACCACCGGCCCATTCGGCCCCTCCGGCCGCGCCGCGCTCTGCCACGGCCCAGACACCCGCAAATCCCAAGTAAACCGATGCAAACCAGCCTTCGTTTCCAAAACGACCGGCGCCCCCCGCGGTCGCGCATCCTCCTCGTCATCGCCAACTGGCGCCGCCGCCACCGGCGCCGCGCTCGTCAACGTCCGCAGCACCTGCCCCGCGCTATCCAGAATCTCGAGCTTTAAATCTGCCGCATTCCCCTCCAACCGGTAATCAATCATCGCCCCCGGCCGAGGAAAACTAAGTCCCCCATCGCCCCGCGATACTCCTTCCAGCGCCCCTTGTACGGGGCTCCGCGTCGCGGTGATCGGCGCGTAGAGTAAGTTCCCCGTCTGATTATCTTTCGCCCGATGCAACGGCGATAAATTATCCAAAATCCAAAATGACCGCCCCTGCGTCGCCACCACTAAGTCCTTGTGCGCCACCCGCAAATCCGTAATCGGAGTTACGGGCAAATTCAACTGCAACGATTGCCACTGCGCGCCATGGTCAAAGCTCATATACATGCCGAACTCCGTGCCGGCATAGAGTAAGCCCGCCCGATCCGGATCCTCCCGCACCACTCGCACCGGCTCATCCGCGGCAATGCCCTTCGTCAGCAAAGTCCAAGTCTGCCCGAAATCCTCCGTCCGATATAAGTAAGGCCGAAAATCACCTAATAAGAACCGATGCACCGCCACATAGGCCGCCCCCGCCCGGTGCGGACTCGGCTCAATATTCTGCACCCGTCCGCCCTCCGGCAGACCCGCCGGAGTTACTTTCTTCCACGTCTTCCCATCATCCCGAGTAACATGGATCGGCCCGTCGTTACTCCCCGCCCAAATCACTCCCTTGCGCACCGGCGACTCGCGAATCGCATACAGCGTGCTATAGACCTCCTCACCCGTCGCATCCCGCGTAATCGGCGTCCCGCTCGCCTCCTGCGGCTCACCCGGCGGGTAAGCCGTCAAATCCGGACTCATCACTTCCCAAGTCACGCCGCCGTCCCGCGTCCGGTGCACGAATTGCGACCCGTAGTAAATTACCTTCGCGTCATGCGGCGAAACCTCCATCGGCGACACCCGCTGAAACCGGTATTTCAGCGCATCCCCCGGATTCCCGTACAAACTCTGCGCCCCAATCCAGTAGCGAGCTTCGTTACTGGTCCGCAAATCCTGCCGGCTAAATTGCCCCTTACAACTCCCATAGACAATATTCGCATTCACCGGATCCGGAATGATCGGCCCCGTCTCGCAACCCGGCCCGCTCCGAAAAGTTTGCCCATTTCCCAACGGCCGGCTCGGCACAATTACCGTCGTATTATCCTGCTGAGCCCCATAAACCCGATACGGATATTGACTGTCCACCGCCACCTGATACATCTCCGCCGTCGGCTGATTCGCCTGCGTGCTCCAAGTACTTCCGCCATCGAGCGACACATTCGCCCCACCATCATTCGCCTGAATCATGTAACTCGAATTCTTCGGATTAATCCACACATCGTGACTATCCCCATGCGGCACCTGCCCCCGCCGAAAGCTCTTACCCCCGTCCGTACTCTTGAACCAACCTTCGTTGCCGACATAGACGGCATCCGCGTTATTGGGGTCGGCCCCCAGGGTGGTGTAATAAAAAGGCCGGGTAATTAACGAACCTGACCCATTCACCAAAGCCCAAGTCGCCCCGCTGTCTTCTGACCGGTACAAGCCCCCGCCGGGCTTCGCCTCAATCAACGCATAAACCCGCTTCGGATTCGCCGCCGACAACGCCACATTGCTTCGCCCAAACAATCCATCCGGTAACCCGCCCCCCAATTTCGCAAAAGTCACGCCCCCATTCGTCGACTTATAAATTCCGCCTTCCCGCGCCCCGCTGATAATGGTCCAAGGCCGCCGCTGCCCTCGCCACAAACTAACATAAATCACCTCCGAATTCCCCGGCTCTAACTCCAAATCCGCCGCTCCTAACTGATCCGACACATACAGAATCTTCTTCCAACTTACTCCCCCGTCCTTACTCTGATAAATCCCCCGCTCCGCACTATCCGTAAACGGATTTCCCAGCGCCGCCACATACACCACATCCGGGTTTGTCGGATGCACCCGAATCGTCGAAATCTGCCCCGTATCGCGCAGCCCCACAAACTTCCAGCTCTTCCCCGCGTCCGTCGACTTATAAATCCCCCGCCCAATCGAAACGTTACTCCGAATCTTCGAAGACCCCGTCCCGGCATAAATAATGGAAGGGTTCGACAACGACACTTCTACCGCCCCCATCGAAGCCGCCGCAAAATATCCATCCGATATATTGGCCCAGTTATGCCCCGCATCGGTCGTCTTCCAAACCCCGCCCCCGGTCGACCCCAGATAGAACGTAAACGGCTGCGAAGGCACCCCCGTCACCGTCGTCACCCGCCCGCCCCGCAAGGGCCCGATCATCCGATACCGCAAAGCCCCAGACCAATCGGCCGCCTGCATCGCCAAAACCAAAGAAAGAACCGTCAAAATTCGCATGGCTTAGAACAAAGTGTACCCACAAAATCTGTCGTCGGGCGCGGGGCCTGATGAGGGGATCTATTTCACGCTTCACCAAAGGACGATCACCGCCAACTTGTTCCTATTTTTCAGCTACTCACGAAAATTCGCTGCCAACCGTTTGCTATCCTCATCTTAGAAGGCTAGAAACTGTGGACAAACCAAACATTCCACCCCCTGTGTCCACACCAAGCCAATAGAATTAACAACTCCCGGATTCGATCACTGGAAACACGGCCGGCCCCTTCATCCGCCCCGGAGCTACCAACTCCACCTTCGGCCCCATGTACACATAAACCAACCCCCGCCGCGCCATCTCGCTCCGGTTCGCTTCGCTAGAGTGCACTGTCAAGCTGTGGTGCAATACACAGTTCCCCCGCCGGATCACCGCCGCAAACTCCGGCAAATCCACCGCCTCTGCCAAGCCCAATGAATTCCCCGCCACCCCCGAAGCCGCATGCGGCAACCGGCCCAACCGGTGCGAACCCAACCGGAACCGCACACACCCGTTTTCCTCGGTCGAATCATCCAGCGCAATCCAAGCCGACAGCATGTCGTCAGGCGAAAACGGCCAATACGCCATATCCTGATGCGCCGGGACCGCCGTCCCCACGCGCGCGGGCTTCGCAAACACCTGGCTCCCGTAAAGCCGCACCGGCTCGCCCAGAATCGCCCGCACCACCTCCCACAATTGCCGTTTGCCGGCAAAGTCCAAAAACAACCGCTCGTACTGATGAAGCCGAAACGCATTCCGCAACCGGTCCGTGCCCGGCTCATAAACCAAATCAGCGTCGGGCACGTAGGTCACCTCACGCCGAATCACCCGGTCCACCTCGTCGGAGATCCGCGCCAACTCGGCTTCCCCGAAAAGATCCTTCAGCACCACCACCCCATCGCGCCAAAATTGTTCTGCAGCCGTCACGCCCTCCATTGTAGTGCGACACTAATCCCCATGAAGCTGAGCTCGTTTTTCCTCACGGCCGCCCTGTTCGCGGCCAGCCCCACGACGCAAGTCGTCGTCGATGGCGCGGGATACTTTCCCGTCCTCACCCGCCTCGCCGATGGGCGCCTCGCCGCGGTTCTGCGTGGGGGTGGCCCCCACATTGGCCGCGGCGGCCGCCTGGATTGGATCACCTCCCGCGACCAAGGCCGCACCTGGACCCCACCCGCCACCCTGGTCGACACCCCCGAAGACGATCGCAACCCCGCCTTCGGTCAACTCAAGAGCGGCACCCTCCTCCTCGGTTTCTGCATCCTCAGCGGCTATGGCCCCAACGGCCAACTCGCCGCCGCCCGTAAGGACCGTGTGTTCGACGGCGTTTACGTTATCCGCTCGACTGACCAGGGCCGCACCTGGAGCGAGCCCCGCCGCAAGCCCGAAACCCGCCGCCCGCCCGGCGACAAAAACGTCGTCTCCACCGCCGTCTCGCCGTACGGCAAGATCGTCCAGCTCAAGGACGGCACCGCCCTCATGTCCGTCTACTACGAAGCCACACTCACCGACGGTACCCAGCAATTCCAAAGCTGGGTCTTCCGCTCCACCGACGATGGCCAAACCTGGGACCAGCCCGCGCTGATTCAACTTGACGGCAACGAAACCGCGCTCACCGTCCTTAAAGACGGCACCGTCCTCGCCGCCATCCGCACCAGCCGCGCCGGTTATCTCAAAGTCGCCCGTTCCACCGACGGCGGCCGCACCTGGGCCCCTTCCCTCACCGTTACCAAAGACGCCGAACACCCGGCCGACCTTATCCAACTGCGCGACGGCCGCGTCCTGATGACCTTCGGCGAGCGCAACGCCCCCCGCGGCATTCACGCCTGGCTCAGCAGCGATCGTGGCCTCACCTGGAAGCCCGAGCATCGACAAGCCCTCGCCACCGACGCACCGAACACCGATTGCGGTTACCCCAGTTCCGTCGAAATTAAATCCGGTAAGATCGTGACCATCTACTATCAAGTGGACGACGCCAAAAACGCCCCCGCCAGCGCGAAGGCGAAAGTAATGCACTGGGAGGTACCTAAGAAATGATCGAAGCCATCCTGCACGGCGCGCGCGACTTACGCCTCGAAACTCAACCCGACCCCATCCCCGGCCCCCACGACGTTTTTGTCCGCACCCATGTCACTGCCCTTTCCACCGGCACCGAGCTCGGTAATTACGAGGGCCGTTCCCGCGAAGTCCCTGATGCGCCGCATTATCCCCGCCGCACGGGTTACTGTAACGTGGGCACCGTCGAAAGCACCGGCAACTTAGTTACCAGGTTCCGTCCCGGCGATCGCGTGCTCTCCATGCTCCCCCATGTCTCGGCCTTCGTCGCCCCCGAAAACTCGCTGTTAGTGCCGCTTCCGGATAAAGTAGAAGCCCCGCAAGCTGCGTTGACTTACTTAGCTCAGTTAGGAGTCGCCGCTCTCCGCCAAGCCCGTTACGAAGCCGGCGAACCGGTAACCGTCATTGGCCTCGGAGTCATTGGCCTCGCTACGGTCGCTATGGCCAAGGCCATGGGCGCCTCAGTTACTGCCGTCTCGAATTCCCGCCTCCGCGCCGCCGCTGCTTTGCGGATGGGTGCTCAACGTGTCATTCTTCCCGAAGACCCGGCCGAAACCAATGTCTCGCCCCTAATTGTACTTACGGCTAATCCTTGGTCCGCTTACCAGACCGCCGTCCAAATGGCGGACTACGGAGGCCGGATTGCGATCCTTGGTTTTCCCGGCCGCAACGAGCCCGCACCGAGTTTCAACCCGCTTGACTCGGCATGGTTCTACGGCAAGCAACTGACTATCATTGGCGCCGGCTACTCGCCACGTCTCGACTGCCCTCCCGCGGCGCTCCGTTTCAACTTACGCCGCAACCTTGAGTACATTCTGCAATCCATGGCCTCCGGTGCCATTAACTTACAACCGCTCATTACGCACCACTTGCCCGCCGCTCGCATGCAGGAGGCTTACGAATTAGCTAGTCAACACGATAAGTCCCTCATCGCCACCGTTTTCAATTGGTCCGGTGCATGACTCGCCGCTTACTCGGCCGCACCGGCCTGATGGTCTCCGCCATCTCGCTCGGCACCGTGGAATTGGGCCTCGACTACGGCCTGGGAAGTAACTCGCGGCCCACGCCCTCCGAAGCGGAGCGGCTGATTCACTATGCCCTCGACCACGGCATCAACCACCTCGACACCGCCCGCGCCTACGGCGACAGCGAAGCCATCATCGGCGCCGCACTCGGCCCTCGCCGCCAACAAGTTATCCTCACCACCAAAGTCGCCGTCAATCCACTTACCCTCACCGAGAGCCTCGAAACCAGTCTCCGCCGGTTGCGTACAGACTATGTCGACATCGTCATGTTACACGCCGCTCCCGAGGATTCACTCACCGCTCCCGCTGTCATCGACCCTTTACTCGCCCTCCAAGCCAAAGGCTACTTCCACCACCTCGGAGCCAGCGTCTACGGCCCCCTTGCCGCCCGCACCGCCAGCGACAGCGGACTCTTCTCCTGCCTCCAAATCGCCTACAGTCCCCTCGACCGCCGCCTCGAAACCCTCTTTACCCAAACAGATAACGTCGGCCTAATCGCTCGATCTGTCTTACTCAAAGGCGCACTCACCCACCGCTACCGCGACTTACCCTCCACTTACTCCGAGTTACAAGCCGCCATCGCCACCCTCGACTCACTCGGACTGCCCCTCCCCGAATTAGCCTACCGCTATGTCTTAAACTCACCCATCGCTACCGCCCTCGCCGGCACCGCCCAGATCGCTGAACTCGAACAGATCCTAAGCTACGCCGAACTCGGTCCCTTGCCCTTCCACCTACCCCATCCGAACTTACCCGACCACTGGCTCAACCCCGGCCTCTGGCCTTCAGGGTAAAGTAAGTCCCCCATCCACTTTCAGCACACTGCCCGTAACATAAGAGGCCCGCTCCGAGACTAAGTAACTCACCGCCCGAGCGATCTCTATCGGCTCCGCCAACCGCCCCCAAGGCAGCCGCGCCCCTTGCTCCCGAATCTGCTCCTCACTAAAGAAAGTCCGTTCCCCCGGCGTATCGGTCCAACCCGGTTCCACGCAGTTCACCCGAATCCGTCGCGGAGCTAACTCATACGCCCAAGTCCGCGCCATTTGATTCACCGCCGCCTTGGCTCCGTTGTAAGCGGTCGAGTTCGCATAAGCCCGCTCCGCATGCACCGAACTCACCATCACAATACTCCCGCCGTCCATCATCCGCCGCGCCGCCACCTGCGTGCAGTGAAACACACCCCACAGGCTCACCGCCCAAACCCTCTCCACGTCCTCCACCGCCGTCTCCAGGAACGGTGCCCGAATGTTCCGCGCCGCGTTATTCACCAAAGCGTCCACCCGCTCCAATCCCGCGAACAAGCTCTCGACACTAGCCCGATCGCTCACGTCGGTTCTGACGAAATGCCCTTCGCCGCCCGGCTCTAGGTCAGCGTTGATCACCGCCCAACCCTCCGCCGAAAGCTCCCGCACCGTCGCCAGACCGATACCGCGGCTGCCGCCCGTGACCACCGCTACTCGCTGTTCAATTCCCATTTACCTAGTATCCGATGCCGCACTTCTTGACGAGATCTCGAGCGGAGGATCAGTTGCAGCAGGCTGAGTCCGGAACGTTCGCGGGAGACAGCCACCGGCTCACTTTGATGATTCCGATCCCCGTTAGGTAACAACCAAGGACAAGCAGCAGCCCATCCGAAACCGTGGGCCGTACCCAGAGCAGATACACGGCAGGCAAGGCGAGCCAAAGACCGGCATAACGCCAAGCGAAGGGTAACTTGGGCGCGCGAATCGCCCAATAAGCCAAGTACAGAAAGAGAGATCCGTCGACCAAAAACCAGAAGCCCTGCGGATTTACCAGGTGTCGGAGGAACAGCGCGTAGGCCGCGTAAACTGCTAGCCCCGCCTGCACCTGAGGGGGAATCATTTACTCGTGCCTCAACTCGACAATCGTCGCTCCAGCTCCGCCCTCGTAGCCCTCGGCCGCGTAGTGCTTAGCAACTAACGGATGGCCCCGGAGCAAGTCGTGGATTTCGCGCTTCAGGATGCCCATGCCATGGCCGTGGACAATCCGTACGCGCTCTACCGAACCGAGTACCGATTGGTCAAGAAACTTCTCCACCTCGTCGCGGGCCTCTTCGGCACGCTTACCGATGACGTTGAGTTCGCGTGCCAAAATAGCCTCGCCACGGGAAGATTGGAAGCTTATATTCTTCGGAAGTTTGGCTTTCTCACCCGTCTCTGGCAAGATCTCAATGACATCGGTGCGCGGCACTTGTAACTTCAAGAAGCCGGCCTCCACCTCAATGTTACCGGCGCCCAGAATCCGTCGCACGCGGGCAATTTCACGGATGCCCTTCAATCGGACGCGCACCCCTTCGCGGATCTGTGTATCGAGCGTCGGCGCCGCGGCGGACACGGGGCCGAGCTTCTCAATCCGCTCCTTAAACTCCCGCTCCACCTTCGCCGTTTTCACGCGAGCCTTACCGGCGGCCTGTTTCTGATCCAATTCTTCGAGCGTTTGTGCCGCAGTCACGCGGAAATCGGCAAGGGTTTCCTCAAACCCTCTTTCCAACACCGCAAACTTCTGGGCTTCACGTTTCGCGAACTCCGCAGTTAGTTGCTCCTCGCGCAAGCGCAACTTGGCACGCTCGCGAGACAAGGCTTCTTCGTGCTCGCGGGCGTTAGCGACGCGTAAGTGTAACTCGTCCAAGAAGCGCGCAATATCCCGCTCGGCGGTACCCATCAGCGATCGAGCGTGGGCAATCAGGCGTGCTGGAATCCCCAGGCGTGAAGCGATGTCCAAACCAGCAGACTTACCCGGCGCACCGGTCCGCAATAAGTAAGTAGGCTCAAGCGTCTCCTCGTTAAAACCCATCGACCCATTCACCACCCCCGAGGTCGTCGCGCCGTACACCTTCACGGCCATCAAGTGGGTAGAAGCCAGACAGAAGGCGCCCACGGTGCGGAAATCGTCCAATAAGGCGACGGCTAAAGCGCCACCCTCTTCCGGATCCGTGGCGCGACCTAACTCATCGAGTAAGATCAGCGAATCCGGAGTAACCGACTCCTGCATCGCCTTCACGCGCACCACATGCGAAGAGAAACTCGAAAGCGACTCGGCGATCGACTGGCTATCCCCGATATCGGCTAATACCTGATCGAAGATGGGCAGTTCCGCCTCTTCCGCCGGCACCGGCAAACCCGACTGGGCCATCAAAGCCAGCAACCCGATGCACTTCATCGCTACCGTTTTGCCACCGGTATTCGGGCCGCTGATGAGCAACGTCCGATTCAACGGATCCAGCGTCAAGTTCAGCGGAGTAACTGACTTTCGCTGCCGCCGCATCACCTCCACTAACAAAGGATGTCGCGCATTTTTGAGCCGCAAACAAGGCTTGTCTTCCGGAGAAAGCGTGGGCACCGTGCAATCGAAAGTTTGCGCAAAGTGAGCTTTGCCGAAGAGTAAGTCGAGGTCTGCCAAAGCCATCGCCGCCGCCGCAATTGCATGACGTTCTTCCCGCAAACGCAAAGTCATTTCACGCAAAATCCGATGGATCTCACGAAGTTCCTCGTCATTCAACCGAACTAAGTCGTTGTTGAGCTCAATGGTTTCGAGCGGCTCGACAAAAACGGTCTGCCCGCTCGCTGACGAGCCATGCACCACTCCCGGAATGCGCCCCTTTTGGCTTGGCACCAAGGGCACCACAAAGCGATCGTTGCGCAAGGTGACGAAGCTCTCCTGCAGCACGCCATCTTCGCTATGCGCCCGCAGAAAGCGATTCAGCGAATCCTGAATCGACTTCTGCTGCCGCAGGCGATCGCGCCGCAGGCGAGCCAGCGCCGGGCTGGCCTCATCGGTCAAGGTGCCATCGGGCAGGATCTTGCCCGAGAGTTCACTTAAGGTCCGCGAAAAGTCGCTAATGGCGCCAGCATGCGCAGCCAAGCGCGGGTAGCTTTCGGCCACCGCCAGGATCGCCGTGCGCAAATCTCGCGCCCGGTCAAGTAGGCTCGCAAGAGCGTAAATCTCGGTGGCCTCCAGGATCGCGCCTTCAATACGGAGTTTCTGCAGGGTCACCGTGGGGTCGGCAAGGTTGGTGAAGCGAACCGAGGTCTCGCCGTAGCGAACATAGCGAATCGCCTCTTCCACGTCCGCTAGGCTGGCCTCTAACTCCGCGCGATCCGTGTGCGGAGCCAAGGCATCGAGCCGCTCGCGGCCCATGGGGGAATGCACCTCGCGGCGAAGCAGCGCGCGAAGTGACTCGTACTCAAGAAGGTCCAGACTCCAAAGATTCATGCGTGTTGAGGGCCCGTTCAATTACCGGCAGCGAGCCAGGGGTGATTTCGAGGGACGCGAGTTCAGTGGCCGCAAACCAACACACATCGGCCGCATCGTCACCTGCCTTTAGTGTCCCACTCTCCACCCGGCAAAGGTAATCCACCAGCACGAAGTGGTACTCCGTACGCCCGGAAGCGTCGGCGGTGATCCGCTCGTAGATCTCAAACAGCCGGCTGATCGACACCTCGAGGCCCGTCTCCTCGCGCACTTCGCGGTGCAAAGCCTGCAGGACCGGCTCGCCCAATTCCACCAAACCGCCGGGCACTGACCAATAGCCGACATACGGCGGCTTGCCGCGGCGGCACAGAAGAATCTTGCCGTCATCGACGATCAGGGCACCAACGCCCAAGCAAGGCCGATCTGGGTAGTGACGAGTCACAATCTATTAGACGTCCAAAACATTAAGCGGGAGGGTTTCTTTTTAACGAGTGGGCAACACCCGGAAGCTCAGGCGAGAACCGACCGGGCCGCGATAGACGCGCTGAGTGGCTTTCTGGAAATCCGTACTGAGCGCCTTATTGATCTCCATGAACTTTTGCGGGTTGCGATCGGTGAGCGGAAACCAGCTACTTTGTACCTGCACCATGATGCGATGGCCGCGGCGGAAAGTGTGGTGAGCATCGGGCATCACAAAGTCGATTCGATCAGGCTTACCCGGCTCAAAGGGCACGGGTTTCTCAAAGCTTTGCCGGAACTTACCCCGGAAGGGCTCGCCGCGCACTAATTGCTGATACCCGCCCATCTTCGTCGGATTCTTATCGATCAATTCGGGATAATCATTGGGGTAAACGTCGATCAGCTTCACGACAAAGTCCGAGTCAGAGCCGGTGGTGGAGACCAATAGGCTTACTTCGATCGGCCCGGCCAAGGTGACATCTTCCTTCAACGGTTCCATCTCAAAAGTAAGTACATCGGGGCGCTGGGCGGCGAAGCGCTGGTCTTCGGTCATATAGTCCCGCAACATCCCGAGGTAAGTGTAGCCGAGATAAGGCACTGGCTTCAATGGGTCACTAAAATACTCGTCATAACCTGGAGTTGGCTCGGCCTGCCAAGAAAGCTTACCGCCGGCCCGCAACCACAAACTACGTTGCTCGGCCTCCTTGGGCGGCCAAGTGTCATATTTCTGCCATACGTTGCGACCGGTTTCGAAGAGCCAGGCTTTCGGAAACTTCCCGTCACCTTTACCCTTCAGATGATGCTCGAAGAAGGCGAATTCGATATTCTCGCGATAGTAAGCCGCTGTTTTCGACGCAAAGTGGACATTGCCCACGCGGTCGCCGTCGCCGCGTGACCAACTGCCGTGCGTCCAAGGGCCCATCACCAGAACATTCGAATCGGGCGGATTATTGGCCTCCATGAAGGCGTGCGTGCGCAGGGGACCTTGTAAGTCTTCGGCATCGAACCAACCACCCACCGTGAGCACTGCGGGGCGAATGCCCTTAAAGTACTTCCACACGCTGCGGACCTTCCAA
>Ga0105049_10002993_pt1 | contig 20033 bp, 20 predicted proteins | sample MAT06_FD_78087 | JGI IMG/M metagenome (GOLD analysis project Ga0105049, IMG submission 78087) | Freshwater microbial communities from Lake Fryxell liftoff mats and glacier meltwater in Antarctica - MAT-06 | ecosystem: Environmental > Aquatic > Freshwater > Ice > Liftoff microbial mat | place...
CGTCCGTCAGACGGTGTCGCGGCTCGGCGGCGAGGTGAAGGTCACATCGATACCGTCGCGTGGCACCACGTTCAGCCTCCGGCTCCCGCTGTCGACCGCGCTCGCGCAGGCGATGCTGTTCAAGGTCGGCGGGCAGGTCTACGCGATCCCGAACGTCCACGTCATCGACACCACGCTCGTCGATCCGCACGCGACGACCACCCAGGTGCGCCGCCGGGTCGCCTCACCGCCCGACGGTGACACCGAGACCTTGCCCGTGCTGCGGCTCGAACAGCTGCTCGGGCACGGCGTGTCGAACGAGCGTCGCGCGGGGCTCGTGGTGTCGTTCGCGGGCAAGTCGCTGGTGTGCACCGTCGACAAGATCGTCGGGCCGCGAGAGATCATCATCAAGCCGCTCGGGCCGGTGCTCGCGCCACTCACCCTCTATGCGGGCGCCACGATCAGTGGCTCCGGCAAGGTCCAGCTCATCCTCGATCCCGCGCAGCTCGTGCGCCGCGCTCACCCCGACGCGCCGCTGCTCGTCGAGGACATGCAGAGCTCGCCGATGGTGCTCGCCGGGCGCGCGCTGGTCGTCGACGACTCGCGCGCGATCCGGGAGGCGATGACGTCGATGCTCGGACGCGAGGGCTGGATCGTCGACGTGGCGGAGGACGGCGCGCGGGCGCTGCAGATGACGCGGCAGCTGCGCTACGACCTCGTGGTCACCGATCTCGAGATGCCCGAGCTCTCGGGGTTCGACCTGATCGCGCGTCTGCGCACGGATGACCGGTTCAAGACCACGCCGATCGTCATCATCACCTCGCGCGCGAACCCCGAACATCGGCGTCGCGCCCGCGACCTCGGCGTGCGCGCACTGGTCGCGAAGCCGATCACTCGCCGGAAACTGCTCGAAGCCCTCGCGACACGTTGAGCTGTCGCAGGCGTCGCTGCGCCTTTCCACGCAACCCTGCGGGACTGTTGATGTCTCGAACACAACAGGAGGCTCGAATGGGAGACGCATTTCATCTCGGTGGTTGGGGCATGTGTATCCGACGGCGCTCGCCGTCCTCGTGCTGATCGCGGCATCGGTCCGCTTCGCCATGAAACCTGACGCACGACGCGCACCGCTGCTCCGGCAGCTGTCGTTGCTCTCATGGAGGACGCCACGCCCGGGTACTACGCGGTGGTCGGGCTCGGCGAGGCGCTCACCTGCGTCGCGTTCGGCATCTGCGGCGTCGTCCTCGGCGGCATCTTCATCGCGATCGGTCGCGCGCGCCTCGCGTCGGCACCGGAGCGTGCCGAGCTGCACGATCCGCACGGCCTGTAGGACCGGTCTTGCGCAGGCTTGTTCGTTCCCTCCGCCATCAGCGCCGCTTCTTCTGCGGCTTGCCGCCGCGCTTGGCTCCACCGGCGCGCTCGCTCATCCCGCGATGCGAAACGCCGAGCTGCAGCTTCCCTCCGGCTCCGCGCTCGCGGCGTGGCGCGGCTCCACGCTCGACCTGCCCGCGCGTCGCCTTCTCGACCTCGCGACCGGCCTTGCGCTGCTTGAGCGCTGCGGCGGTGCCACGTGGCTTGCCCGGATCTGGCGCGCGCTTCTCGTGCGTGACGCGCTTGCCCGCGTGGGCGACCGCGATCAGCGTGAAGTCGATCCGACGACGGACGACCGACACGTTGTTGATCTCGACCATCACCTTGTCGCCGAGCTCGAGCATCTTGCCGGTCTTGCGGCCGGTGAGCCGCATGTGGACCTGATCGAAGTCCCACGGCTCGTCGCCGAGCGTGTCGAGCTTGATCAGGCCCTCGACGTACGGCGACTCGATCTCGACGAACGCGCCGAAGTTTGTCACCGCGGAGATCGCGCCCTCGAACCGCTGACCGACCTGGTCGCGCATCATGTATGCGCGGTACATCGCGACCGCCTCGCGCTCGGCCTCCATCGCGCGCCGCTCGTTGACCGATGAATCGCGCGCGAGTTGCGTCAGCGTCTCGGTATCCGGCGGCAGCTGGCTGTAGCCGCCACCCGACGGCTGACCGTCCTTGTGGAGGTGATACTTGAGCAGCCGGTGGACGAGCAGATCCGGATAGCGCCGGATCGGCGACGTGAAGTGAAGGTAATCGCCCGAGGCGAGACCGAAGTGACCGACGGGCACGGTGTCCCAGACGGCTTGCTTCAGCGTGCGCAGCACGAGCAGCGACAGCGCCTGTGCGCCGGGCTTCTCGGCGATCTGATCGAGCACCACCTTCATGCCGAGCGGCGTCACGGCCGCCTCGACATCGACGACGATCCCGTACGCCTCGAGCAGCTCGGCGAGCTGGACGACGCGGTCTTGCTTCGGCGGAGCGTGGACACGCCACACCGTGATCGCGTTCCGCTTCTGGAAGAAGCTACCGACCGCCTCGTTGGCCGCGATCATGTATTCCTCGACCAGCTCGTACGCCTGCTTGACCGCCGGATCGCCCTTCGCCTTGACGACGTCGCGCACCAGGCGCGGTTCATCGGCGTCGAGGACCACCTTGGGCTCGGCGAGCTCGAGCTCGAGCGCACCGCGGGCGCGCCGCCTGGTGCGCAGGATCCGGGACAGCTGGAACAGCCGCTGGAGCTCGGCTTCCCACGGTCGATAGATCTCGCGCCGACCGCGGAAGTCACCGCCGAGTGCGGCCGCGACGCCCGGGTAATCGAGGCGCCCCTTGCTCTTGATCACCGCCGCCGCGTACCCGATGTCGTGGAGCTCGCCTTCCTCGGTGAAGTCGAGGCGAACGACCATCGCGCAGCGATCGACGAGCGGGTTGAGCGAGCAGATGTTCGCCGACAGCTGGATCGGCAGCATCGGGATCACGCGATCCGGCAGGTACACCGAGACGCCGCGGATCGTCGATTCCTTGTCGAGCGCATCGCCCCACCGTACGTAGTGCGAGACGTCGGCGACCGCGACCCACACGCGTGGGCCGCCGTGCGGACCATCCTCGATGCACAGCGCATCGTCGAAGTCGCGCGCGGTCTCGGGATCGATCGTACAGAACCGGCGCTCGCGCAGATCTATGCGATCCGCGAGATCCGCGGGACCAACTTCCTGCGGCGTCATCCGTGCCTGGGCCGAAGCCTCCTCGGGGAACTCGATCGGGATCACGGCACATGCGAGGATCTTCTCGATCTCCGTCCGCGGATCCTCGGGATCGCCGAGCACCTTGAGCATCTTGCCGGCGAGCTCGCGGCGCACGTGATCGGGATAGCGTGTGATCTCGATGACCACGGCGTCACCGTCCTTGCCCATCGGGGCGTCCTCGATCGCGACGCGACCGTAGTCGGCGGAGATCCGCGGATCGTCGGGCTCGAGGTACACCGTGCGCGCGACGCGACGGAGGATGCCGGTGAGCCGAGCCCGCCCGCGGGCGAGCACCTCGATGACGCGACCCTCGGTGCCGCGCACGCCGGCCCAGGTGTCGACCGCGACGCGATCACCGTCGAGCGACAGGTTGCGATACTTCGCGGGGACGAACACGGTGTCGCCGGCGTCGGTCTGCACGAAGCCGTAGCCGGCGGGGTGCACGGTGATGCGGCCGACGAGGTGCGGCTCGATCTGCGGACCGAGCGTGCGTGGCTTCTCGTTGGCGGCGGGCGTCGGCTCGGCGGCGATCGGCGGCGGCACGGTGGCGGTCGAGCGCACGATCCGGATCTCGCCGGTCTCCTGGTCGTACTCCTCGCGCGGCCCGGTCGCGGGCTTTCCGGGCCTGGGAGCGCCCGACTTCACCGCGCCGCGTGGCAACGGCTTGGCGGACGGCTTGCTCCATGGCAACGACGCCTTCGTCTGCTTGCTTGGCTTGATCGGCTTCATGTTCTTCTTCGGTACGGGCGGTAGGGACTTGGGTTCGGGAACGGGCTTGCCGCGCGGATCGCTGGCGCGTCCCGACGGTGCGAGCGCGAAGGCGCCCCCGGTCAGCACGTGAACGGTGCCCTCTTCCACGAGGTCAAACAGGATGGAGCGCAGCTCGGCGTATTCGTGCTTGCGGACTCCGAGCTCGTCGGCGAGTGCCGTGAGCTTGATGCCGGGGGTTACCAGGCGGGACAGGCAATCGACGACCGCCTGTCGGTCAAACGTAGTCATGGGTCTTCTTCTTTATCTTCTAACGAAATGCGTGGAGATGCCCGCCATCGCCGGCAACGTACAACGTGCCGTCCTTGGCGATCGCGGGCGTGGTGTCGAGATCACCTCCGAGCGGCAGGTGCCAGAGCAGCGTGCCGTCGGGTGCGATCGCGTAGAGATGTTCGTCCTCGGCACCGATCAGGATGTTCCCGTTCGAGCCGATGACAGGTGTCGCGACGATCTTGTCGGCGGCGGCGACCTTCCAGCGGACCTGGCCCGTCGGGGCGATCGCGTAGAGCCGACCGTCGAGCGAGCCGACGTACAGCGTGCCGTCGCCGGCGATCGCCGCACCGCCGCGGACTTGCTCGCCGGTGAGTGCTTTCCACTTCACGCGGCCTGCGGGATCGATCGCGTAGAACGCCTTGTCGTCGCTGCCGACGTAGATCGCATCCTTGCCAACGAGGGGCGCGGCATCGACGTCACCGCCGGTGCGAACCTCCCACTTCTTGGTCCCGTCGGGTGCGATCGCGTAGAGCGCGTCGTCCTGTGATCCGGCGTACACGGTGCCGTCATCGCCGATCGCCGGCGTCGAGGACACGTGCTCGGCGGTCGCGAGCTTCCAGCGCAGCGTGCCGTCGGCCCACACTGCGTGAATGCCGTCACCACCGACATAGATCGTGCCGTCGGGACCGAGCGTCGGGCCACCGTCGACATCGCAGCGCGACGACTCGGGGCCGAAGCCTTTCGGATCACATGCGCCGAGCCGCAGCTTCCACTTGAGGCGGCCGTCGGCCTTCACGGCGTAGAGATGATCGTCATCGGAGCCGACATAGATCGTGCCGTCCTCGGCGACGGCCGGGGTGCTCCACGATCGATCGGTCATCTCGAACTTCCACTTCTGCGTGCCCGCTGGATCGATCGCGTAGAGGTGACCGTCGTGTGACGCGACGTAGATCGTGCCGTCAGGTCCGATCGTCGGCGAGCCGGCGATGATGCCCACCGGGGTGCGCCACAGCTCCTTCGGCTGCGTCGCGGGCACCGGTCCGGGACGCCGCCCGGTGTGGCGTGCATCGCCACCGAACATCGCGAAGCCGGGCGCGCCGGCGACGGGCGTGCTCGACGGGACCGACTTGGGCGCGGCGCTACCGACGGGATCCGGATCGACGCAGGTGCTCGCGCGGCAGATCCGCGGATCGCGGCAGTCGGTGTCTTTCGAGCAGTTCGCGGGTGCAGGCGTGGTCGCCTTCTCGGTTCCGCTACAGCCCAGCAGACTCAACATCACCAGTGCCGGGCAGCCGGCCAAACCAGTCACGCGGGCAACCTAGCAGCCCGATGCCAGGATGACAAACGCCCTACGCCTTCGGCAGGTCATTGCTGAAGCGCTCCGCCAGCTTCTCGAAGTAGCGGCGGGTCTCTTCGAGCACGACGGGATCTTGATCGGGATACATGCGGATGCCATGGGCACCAAACGGGTCGGTGGTCACCGGCCCGACGGGCAGTCCACCGACGATACCCGTTTGCTCGTGATAGAGCAGCGCCAGGACCTCGGCGTGATTTTCGGGCACCAGAAACGTGCGTCGACCCAGCTCGGGACGCCCATCTTTGAACCCGTCGACCAACTTGGCCATGCGAACCTGCGCGAGTCTACACGCCTGCGTTGACGGCGGGAAAGGGCCTACCAGTTTCTTCCCCAGATCGGCCATGCTCGCTTCGTGCTCGAGCTGTGGTTCGACTTCTCGTGCCCGTACGCGTACCTCGCGTCGAGGCGCGCGAATCGCCTCGGCGTCGCGATCGACTGGCGCCCGATGCTCCTCGGAGGCGTATTTCGGGGGATCGGCGCGGGCGATGGCCCGATGACGACCCTGAGCCCGGCCAAGGCCCGGCACAACCTCGCCGACATGCATCGCTGGGCCGCCGCGTGGGGCGAGCCGTTCCGGATGCCCGCCGCACATCCGATGCGAACCGTCCGGGCCCTGCGCGTCCTCCTCGGCCTGCCTCACGCTCGGTGGCCAGCCGCGATCGAGGCGCTGTACGCCACGTGCTGGCAGCGTGCCGAGGACATCACCTCCGACGCCGTGATCCGTGGAGCGTTGGGCGACCTTGACCCGATCGAGCTCGACGCTGCGTTCGCGACCGCCGACTCTCCCGGGATCAAGGACGAGCTCCGGCAACGCACCGACGAGGCGATCTCGCTCGGCATCTTCGGCGCACCGGGCTGGGTCCTGCGCGATCGCTCGCTCCTGATCTGGGGCCAGGATCGGATGCCGTGGGTCGAGGCCGCGCTCGCGGGTTGGGATCTGGAAGCACCAACGCCGGGTGGTCCGCGCCCGTTCGCACCGACCGGTCGGGCACGCCCGGGCGCGACGCTCGACGTCTACCTCGATGTCGCGAGCCCGTTCGGCTACCTCGCACTCACGCAACTCGGCGCGTTCGCGGCGATGGGCGCCGAGATCCGGCTGATCCCGATCTTGCTCGGCGCGCTGTTCCGCGACCTCGGCCAGGTCGACGTCCCGCTGTTCGCGATGCCGGCGGCGAAGGCGCGCTACGTCAGCCTCGACATGCAGCGATGGGCTCGCTGGTGGGGCGTGCCGTTCGCGCAGCCGACCAAGTTTCCGCAGCGCACGGTGACCGCGCAGCGCCTGATCCTGCTCGCAGGTGACTTCGAGGCGGCACTCGCGCTCGCGCTCGCGCTCGGTCGCGCGATGTGGGCCGAGGGCCGCGACCTCGAAGATCCGGCGACCCTGCGCACGATCCTCGAGCACGTCGGCCTCCCCATCGAGCTCGTCGAACAAACCCAGCGTCCCGAGGTCAAGGCGCGGCTCGTCGACAACACCGCGGCCGCGCGTACCGCCGGCGCGTTCGGCGTGCCGACGTTCGTCGTCGATGGCAAGCATCTGTTCTGGGGCCAGGACCGCCTCGATCAGGTCGCGATGACGCTCGCCGGCTGGGAGCCGCCGCCATGATCTACGTCTGCCTGCTCGCGTGCGCCGCGCTGGTGTTCGCCGAATATCGTGGTCACGACTGGCTGCGAACCGGCTCGAAGTTCGTCGCGTCGGGCGCGTTCGTGATCATCGGCTTGCCGGCGTTCGGTGCCGGACCGTTTCAGACCGCGATGGTGATCGGGCTCGTGCTCGGCGCGATCGGCGACATCGCGCTCCTCGGGCGCAGCAACCGTGCGTTCGTTGGCGGGCTCGCCGCGTTCCTCGCCGGTCACCTCGCGTATGTGATCGCGTTCGCGCAGCTCGAGTCGCCCTCGCACTGGATCATCTACGCAGGTCGAATCGGCATTGTTGTGATCGCCGGTGGCTGCTTCGCGCTGCGGTGGCTGTGGCCGAACCTCGGCAAGCTCAAGCTCCCGGTGGTGCTCTACGTGGCCGCGATCGTCGCGATGGTCCTCGGTGCGTTCGCCATCCAGGCGACCGGTGGGCTACCGGCACCCGAGCGCGATTACCTCGCGATCGGGGCTGCGCTGTTCTTCTTGTCGGACCTGGCGGTCGCGCGCGAGAAGTTCGTCGTGCGTGACTTCAAGAACAAGCTCATCGGGTTGCCCGCCTACTTCATCGCGCAGCTGCTGATCGCCTACGCGATCACCTGAGCTTACTTCTTCGTGCCGCGACGACGACGACGGGCCTTGCTACGGCCGAGACCACGCTTGTGGGCGGCCTTCTTCTTCGCCTTGATCTTACGGCCCTTGAGGCGGCGCTCGATCTTGTACTTCGGGCGTGATTTGACGGAGCTCTTGGTGCGACCCATGCCGGGGTTATCCGCAATGCGGGGCCGGAGAGCAAGCGCAGGGATCTGAAGTTACCGGTGCCGGTAACTGGGCGGCCCAGGTGGCGTATACCGCCGTCGGCTGCATGGCCGACGCAAAGGACCTCATGGGGCGGTACTGCGATGGCGAAGCGAATGCGTTTCGCGAGCTCTACGCGCTCGTTTCGCCGCGTCTCTACGGCTATCTGGTCAAGATGGCCCGGTCGCGCCCGGTTGCCGACGATCTGCTCCAGCAAACGTTCATGAAGGTCCATCGCGCCCGCACCGCCTATATCCGGGGCGCAGACCCGGTGCCGTGGATCTACTCGATCGCCCACCGGACGTTCCTCGACGAGGCGCGCCGCACCAAGCGCGCCGTGGTCCGGGTCGGCGACGAGGATGCGCTGCTGGAGATCGCGGCCGACCTCGAGGGGCAGACCGTGGATCGGCGCGATGATGGCGCGGACCCCGAGCTGGTCCAGGCCGCGCTCGACGCCCTCGCCTCGCTCCCCGCGCAGCAGCGCGAGGCGGTCGTGCTGACCAAGCTCGAGGGCAAATCGGTCGCCGAGGCGGCCGAGATCGCGGGCACCACCGTCGGGGCGATGAAGGTCCGCGCGCACCGCGGCTATGAGGCCCTACGCAACCTCCTGGGAAAAACTCCCAAGACCGAGCCCAAGACAGCGGCGGGAGGCCGCCAGTGACCGACCCCGTCGACCAGCTGGCGGCGATGCCACCCCCACTTGCCCCGGCCCTGGGCAAGGACCTCGAGGCCGTGCTCGGGAACCTCACCCCGGTCCGCACCCGGAGGCCGCTGCGGCACCTGCTCGTGCTCGGTGCACTCTCGTTGTTTTACGGCGCGGTGCTCGTCGTCGTCCTGGCGACCCGTCGCGACATGCGCGAGCTGCCGATGGGCTGGCTCGCGGGCGTCGCGCTCGGCTGGCTGTTCGGGTTCCTGGTGCCGAGCTACTTCGCGCTGGTCCCACGCGCGGGGACGATGAACCCGCGCTGGCAGGTCGCCGCGATCGCCGCGGTGGTCGCCGCGGTCGGCTTCGTCTCGCTCGGGCTCGCCGTGCATCCAATGGGTCCGTCGAGCGAGAACTACGGCGTCGATCGGTTCGGCCACGGCCACACCTGCCTCGAGATCGGGCTCGCGACCGCGCTGATGCCCGTGGTGATCGGCGCGGTCTTCCTGCGCGGCGCCCTGCCCGTCGGCTCGCGCTGGATCGCGGCCGCGCTCGGTGCCGGCGGCGGTTGCCTCGGTGGACTCGTGCTGCACCTGCACTGTCGCGTCGCCGATGGTCTGCACGTCGGCTTGATCCACGGCGGTGTCGTGGTCATCGCGGCGCTGTTGTCGGCGGCGATCGTGCCGCGCACGGTCCGCCAGGGATCAGGGTAGCCCGGCCGTCACATGAAGTTCCTGGTGTGCAGCGCGGAGAGCGCTTCGGCGCCCGCGGGATCGAAGCCGAGGCGAACGAGTCGGTTCTTGCGACCCTCGGCCATCGCCTGGTGCAGCGCGACGACGGCGGCGTGACCTCGACGCAGTGCCGCCGGATCCCAGCTGCCGGCGGCGAGCAGGATCAGCGCGTCGAACACCTCGGCATTGAGGCCGGCGGTGCTGGCGAGCGCGGCGTGGCGGCGCTCGATCGCGGCGGCGAGTCGGTCGCGCAGGCTCGGATCCTCGGCGACGTGACGCTGGAGATGCGCGAGCCCGAACGCGACGTGGCGCGCTTCGTCCTGCGCCGCGAGCCGCGCGACCTCCTGCGTACAACGATCGGACGCGTGATCGCGAATGAACCACAGGAGCGAGAGGAAGCTGCCCTCGCCGAGGACCGAGAGCAGGAAGCTGGCGATCGCCCACTCGGGCTCGTCGAACAGCGTCGCGAGCGATGCCTGGCCACCCGCCGTCGAGAGGCCGAGCAGCGTGCGCCGGAGCTGCGCGCGCCGCGTGAAGATCTCGATATGGCGCGCCTCGTCCGCGGCCTGGATCGCGAGCAGCTGCATGACCTCGCGGAAGTGCGGATGCAGCCGACCGAGGAACCGCACTGGCACCAGGAGCGCGGCGGTCTCGTTCTCGATCAGGTACGTCATGATCTGGACGATCGCGTCCTCGACCTCGTCGGGATGATCGACTGGCGCGTCCCACGGGATCGCCGTCGCCGGATCCCACTGCGCCGCGGCGGCCTGCGCATACAGCCGCGCGGCCTCGTCGGCCCAGATCGCGGAGCGATCGACGATCGCGAGATCGAGCGCGGGTGCGCCGGCCTCGACGAGCGCCCCCCGTGCAGCGAGCCCCCACGAACGCGGAGCGTGGTCGACGGGCTGGTCGATCGTCCCCGCGCGCTCGGCACCGATAATACGATCGGCGTCACCGCGCACGATCGTCCAACCTGCGGCCGTTGGTTCGATCGCATGACCACGCGCGCGACACCACGCCGGGAGATCGCACGCGAGGTTCGCGGAGGTCCCTTGCACGTCGACGATCGACGCCGTCGACAGGCCGCGCGCGATCAGGAGATGCGCCCCCTCGTCGAGACCCAGGTCGCCGAGATCGATCATCCCGTGCTCTGCGCGAGCCACTCGTCGAGGTAGCCGTACCGATCGACGGCCTGTCCGAGCGCCGCGTAGCCACTCACCCGACCGGGCAGCCACTTCTTGAGACCCTCGAGGTCGAGCAAGGGCCGCAGCGACGGATCGTCGTACGACATTCCGAGCAACAGCTCCGTGAACTTCGCGGTGCCCGGGTGAGGATCACCGAGCACGGTGAAGTTGCAGTGATCGTACGGCGCCGTCTGGTGCACCACGCGCACGGCCGTCGGACCGGCGGTCCCGATCAGCCCTTCGCGAGCGAACGCCAGGCGATTGCCGTCGATGATGCACGCTGCGTCGACGGTGCCCGCGAGCAGCGCCTTCACCGCGTCGCGCTCGCCGCCGATGTGATCGCCGTGCTTGCCGTTCAACACGTCGTGGCGAACCACGGTGCCCTCGACGCCGAGGCCGGCGAGTGAGGACAGCGGGATCAGCGTCGCCTGCGGCGAGTCCGCGGCGCCGACCCCGAGCCTCTTGCCCTCGAGATCGTCGACGGTCTTGACCGCCGAATCCGCACGCACGACGACCACGCTGGTCAGGTCGCGATCGGTGTCGCGCATCGCGATCGCCGAGGCCGTCCGCAGCTGCTTGGTCGCGGCACGATCGGCCTCGATCCACGCGAGTGGCGAGTTCCACGCGACGTCGATCTCGCCGTTCAAGTGCGCCTCGACCTGACGCTCGTAGTTCGAGTACAGGACGAAGTCGAACGGCAACCCGCGCGCGGTGAAGAACACGCGAAAGCCCTCCCAGATCGGGACGACCTTCGCGTCGTAAGCGACGGCGCCGAGGAGAAGATCGCGCGGCATCAGAACACCGGCAGGCCGCAGACGGCCTTCCCGATGAAGTCGTAGAGCACGTCGGTGGTCGGGGCCATGACCGAGGCAGCGCGCGAATCGCGAAAGATCCGCTCGACGCCCACTTCTTTCCGGAACGCCGCACCACCGCACACGCGCATCGCGAGATCGGTGACGAACGTCGCGCTCTCACCGGCCGCGGCCTTGCTCTCGAGCACGCGCAGCGTGGCATCGGGTCGACCAGCGGCGATCGCCGCCAGCGTGTCGGCGAGCAGCGCCTTGGCCATATCGGTCTGGATCTGCATGCGCGCGATGAACGCGCGCGCCGTCGGCAGCTCCGCGATCGACGAGCCGGCGTGCTGGAACTTGGTTCCACCCGCGTGCGCCGCCGTCTTGGCCGTAGCGGCCTCCATCAAGCCGCACGACACCGCCGCGCTCATCACATTGAACCACGGCAGGACGATCGTCATCATGATGCCGAAGCCGCCGCCGTCGGTGCCGAGCATCGCGGTCTGCGGCACGCGCGCCGCCTCGGCGGTGATCGGCGTCGAGTCGTTGCCACGCAGGCCGATGCCATCGAAGCCGCCCGCGAGCGCCTGGAGGCCCGCGGTCTTGCGCGGCACCAGCCACAGCGTCGACGCCTCGGTGCCCACGATCGGCTTGCTCGACCACACGTAGCTATCGGCGTGGCTCGCCGACGTCACCCAGCTCTTCTTCGCGTCGAGCTTGACGTACGAACCTTCGGCGGTCGCCGTCGACACCGGCGCCCAGAACTGGCTGCGCGAGCCGAGCTCGGAGAAGGCGAGCGTCGAGAGGTGCTTGCCGGCGGCGATGGCCTTGCGGATCTCGACCGGACCGTGCGCCTCGATCACCGCGGTGGCCGCGTAATGCATCATCACGATCATCGCCGTCGACGTGCACTCGCACGCGATGCGCTGGACGACCGCCACGGCGGCCGCCATCCCGAGTCCCTGGCCGCCGACCTCCGTGCTGGAGATCAGGCCGAGGAAGCTGGCATCGCCGAGGGCGTGCATCGCGGCGGCGGGGAACACGCCCTTGTCGGTCTCGGGGGCGGCGGCGGCGATCGCCGCGGCGATCGGCTCGATCTTCTGCTGGTACTCGAACATGGCATCTCCTGGCCGCCAGCCAGGAGACCCGCTAGCGACGCGATACGGTGGTGACCCGGTCACGCCGGGTCCGCTGGTGGCTTCAACGCCGGAACATGAGCGCACCGTAGCTGATCACGGCTGCGACAGCGATTCGAGAAACGGCAAAATCGCGGACGCGACCCGCTCGCACCCGCCGGGCCGGAACGTCACCGCGTGCGAGGTCTCGAGCTGGATGCCGGCGTAGGGCGCGCCCTGCTGCTTGCGAAGCTCCGTACAGATCGCTGGACCTGTGCCACCGTACGGCTGGTTCGCGCGGACATCGAAGCCAGCCCCGCGGAGCTGGAACAGCAGCCGCTCGGCGAGCCCGGCCTCGAAGTCGTGCGCCGGATCGTAGAGCACCCCGACCTCAAACGTGCGGCTGGCGGGATCGAGCTCGGGCGAGAACGTGTGCGAGGAGAAATGCAGGACGCGCCCGTGATCGCGCAGCCGTGCGAGGACGTCGCGACGCACGGCTGCCCAGAACGGACCGTGGAACATCTCGATCCGCGCGAGCCGATCCGCCTCGCTCAGCTCGCGATTGCCCGGCACCGCGGCGCCGTACGAGATCCGCGGCACGACGTCCGGATGATCGGGGCCGCGGTTGAGATCGACAAACATGCGCGAGAACAGCCCCGCGTGCAGGTGAATTCCGAGCTCGTCGGCGCAGCGCACCGCGATGTCGTGGGCGCCGTGATCCCAGCTCGCCTGCGATTGCAGCACGTCGTGGGTGACGCCGAGATCGACGTCGAGCGGCAGCGTCCACGACGCGTGCTCGCACGACAGGACGAGACCGATCCGGGTCACCAGCTATCGTCCGGCAGCTCCATCAGGTCGAGGTCGCTGGCTTCGATCAACTTGCGCGTCAGGGCGAGGCCTGGCAGCACGTGCTTCGCGTAGAACCGCGCCGCCGCGAGCTTGCCGCGATAGAACGCCTTGTCCTCGCCGGTGGCGCCCGCGAACTTTCCGAGTGCGACCTCGGCGCTGACGACGAGCCGCCAGCCGATCACGATCTCGGCGAGCGCGAACAGGATGCGGTTGCCCTGGAGGCCGACGTGATAGACCGACTGCCCGAGCTTGCCGAGCATCGTCATCACGATGCCCTGGATCTCGCCGAGCCCGGCGAGCAGCGCGGTCTTCTCGACGCCGAGGTCGGCGGGGAGTGACTCCGCCGTCGCCTTGATCTGACCGAGCAGCGCGTTGAGCGTGGCGCCGCGATCGCGGCCGATCTTGCGGAAGAACAGGTCGAGCGCCTGGATCGCCGTCGTGCCCTCGTACAGCGAATCGATCTTCTGATCGCGGATGTACTGCTCGATCGGATAATCCTCGCAGTAGCCCGAGCCGCCGAAGCACTGCAGCGAGATCGCGAGCAGCTCGTAGACCTTCTCGGAGCCGTAGCCCTTGATCAGCGGCAGCAGCAGGTCGTTGAGCGCGACGAGCTGCTTGGTGGCGTCGTCGGTTCCCTGCTTGCCAGGAGAAGACCCCATCTCGATCCGGTCCTGGACGTTCGCCGTCCACAGGATCACGGCGCGCAGGCCCTCGGCGAGCGACTTCTGCAGCATCAGCATCCGGCGGACGTCGGGGTGCCGGATGATCTCGACGCGTGGCGCTTCCTTGTCGGAGGCCCGTGCGAGGTCGGCGCCCTGCTTACGAACGCGCGTGTACGCGAGCGCGTTGAGATACGCCGTCGACAGCGTCGCCATCGACTTGGTACCGACGCCCATCCGCGCGTACTCGATGACGTGGAACATCTGCGCGATGCCGTCGTGGATGTTGCCGACGAGGAGACCGCGGCATGGCGGGCCGTCCCCGCCGAGCCCGCCGAGCCCGAGCGTGAGTTCGCAGGTCGCCGAGCCCTTGATGCCCATCTTGTGCTCGACGTTGGTGACGACCGCACCGTTGCGCGCGCCGAGCGAGCCATCCTTTTCGACCCAGAACTTGGGGACGATGAAGAGCGACAGCCCCTTGGTGCCCGACCTCGCTCCGTCGGGACGCGCGAGCACCATGTGGATGATGTTGTTCGGATGATCGAAGTCGCCGTTGGTGATGAACCGCTTGACGCCCTCGAGCAGGTACTCGTCCCCCTCGACGTGCGTCGCCTTGGTCGTGCCCGCGCCGACATCTGAACCGGCATTGGGCTCGGTCAACACCATGGTGGCGCCCCAGCGGTTCGCGAGCCACGGGACGAGGATGCGCGTCTTCTGTTCGGGCGTCGCGAGCGCGTCGACGACGCGCGCCATCGAGTTACCGAGCATGTAGAAGCAGAGCGACGCGTTGGCGCCCGCCATCAACTCGAACGCCGCCCACTGCACCGTCGGCGGCGCGCCGTAGCCGCCCATCGACTCGGGTAGATCGAGCTTGTTCCAGCCGCCGTCGTAGACCGCGTCGAGCGCGGCAACGAAGCCCTTGGGGAGCGTGACGTTGCCCTTGCCGTCGAACTTCGCCCCCTCGCGATCGCCACTCGCGAACGTCGGCGACCACGTCTTCTGCATGACCTCGAGGAAGCCCTCGAGCGACGCGCGCGCGGTGTCCTCGTCCATGGTCGCGTACGGCGGCTTGCCGAGCACGCTCGATTGGATCCCGAGCACCTCGAACAGCTGGAAGAAGATGTCGCGGAGGTTCGGCTTGTAGTGGTCGACGGTCGTCACGCTCGGACTTTACGGCAGCTGGAGCGTCGGATCAGCTGGTCGCCCGCTGGAAAGCTCACGCGGTCGATACGTCGCGACAACGATCACGCCCAGGGCCGAGACCCCGGCTGCCGCGAGGAAGTGACCTCCGTACCCGAGCGCTCCTGCGGAGAACCCGGAGAGGATCGAGGCGATGCCGGTCGCGATCACGACGAGCGACGCCTGGACGGTGTAGTCGGTACCCGCGTCATCGGGGCGGCAGAGATCCATCATCGCCGTGAACAGCGCCGCGGTCGCCATCGCCGAGGTCAGGTGCTCGGCGGCGCTGATCGCGTAGAACATCCCGACGCCGGGAAACTCGGTCGCGAGCGCCATCGCCGCGATCGCGAGCGTCTGCAACGCGCCGAGGATCACCAGCGCCCGCCGGCGACCGAGCCCGCGAACTAGCCCGCCGCCGATCAGCGCGCCGATCACCGCACACGAGAAGCCGACGTACCCGAGGATGTTCGACATCTGCTCGAGCACGTACGGATCCGCTTGTCCTGCCGGCAACGGAGCGCCACGCTCGGCGGTCCGCATCGCGGTGAACGCGTCGGTGAAGAACGCGCGGAGCATGCCGGTCGCGAACCACTCGCCGGTCTTGTAGGTCGCGAGCACGACGAGCCACGGGCCGAAGCGGCGGAACGATCGCGCGATCGTCGACCAGGATCTGCGCGCCTCCGGCACCGCCTCGACCAGCGGCTCGCGGAAGACCACGATCGGAATCGTCGCGAGCAGCAGGCACCCCGCCATCGCGAACAGCGCCTCGGTCCACCCGGTGCGCGCGAACAGCCACAGCACGAAGCCGCCGCCGATGATCATGCCGACGCGATACGCGCCGACCTGCAGGCCATTGCCGAGGCCGCGCTCCTTGGGGGACAGCACCTCGACCGCGAGGGCATCGGTCGCGATGTCCTGCGTCGCCGAGCACAGGTTGACGAGGAGGATCGCGATCGACAGCGGCCACAGCGCGCCCGGGCCGGAGATCAGGCCGAGCACCGCGAGCACGGCACAGCACGCGAGCTGGAGCGGGATGATGATGCTCCTGCGCTTGCCGAACCTCGGCGCGTGGACGCGATCGACCCACGGCGCCCACAAGAACTTGAGCGCCCACGGCAGCATCAGCAGCTGCGCGAGCCCGATCAGCGGCAGCGACAGCCCCTGCTCGCGCAGCAGCACCGGCAACGCCTGCGTGAAGAAGCCGTACGGCAACCCCTGCGAGAGGTACAAGCTGCCGAGGAGGAGCAGCTTGGTGCGCGTCCTCATCGATCCAGCTCCATCTCAGGGCGGGCAGCCGGCGGTCGTCAGCTTCGTCAGTCCGAGCGTCTGCATCAGCGTCTTGCCGTTCGGCGGGATGATCAGGGTCGAGGTATTGGTCCAGCAGTCGATGCCGGAGACCTTGCCCTTGACGGCGATCCGGTAGCTGCCCGAGGGCAGCGACGCGATCGAGAGCTCCTGGTTGTTGTCGATGCACGCCGACAGCGCGGGGGTCGCGCAGTCGACCGTATACGTGCTCGGCGGACCGTTGCTGATCGCGAACGTGGCCGGCTCGCAGGCGGCGCCGGAGTGGGTCAGCGTGATCGTGAAGTCGGTGACGTTCGCGCCGGCGGCGCAGTTGCCGCCCGCGACGCCGGTGTTGAGAAACGTCTCGAACTTGCCGGTGGCATCGACCGCGAACGTGATCGGGTTGATCGTGACCGTACCGCCCGAGGTGATCTCGACCCCCTGGACCGCGGGCGCGGTGCCGATCAACACGGAGTTGCCGCCGAGCACGAACGAGAGATCGTAGAGCCCCGGCGTGAACGTCAGCAGCGAGGTCGCAGTGCCGCTCGAGCACGAGAACACCTCGGTCGAGGCGCCCTGCACCGCCCGGTTGCGCAGCGTGACGGTCACGAAGGTCGCGCCGATCTGGGCGCACGGGATCGGGTTCGCCGCGACATCGGTGATTGACCACGCGAGCTCGAATCGCCCGCCGATGACTGGCATGTTGTCCGGCTGAGAATCGGTGGGAAAGCCACCCCCGCCGCCACACGCAGCAAGCGACACGACAGCCAACAAAACCTTCATCCCCCCAATCCTACCCCGCAATCACATCACGTCGCGAGGGCAACGGAGGCTTCGGCACCGAGCGAGCGGCGCATCTCGACGAAGTGACACGGCTGCTTGGCCGGGCGTGGGTATGGCGTGGTCCCGACCTCGGAATATCCGAGACTCTTGTACCAGCGACCGAGCTCTTCACGGACGTTGACGATGCGAAGCCGGACCCAGCCCGCCCCCATCGCCTCGCACATCGCCTCGGCGATCCGGACCAGGCGCGTGCCGAGCCCCATGCCCTGGAGCCGCGGGTCGACCGACAGCATGCCGATGTACCCACTCCCTCCGTCCGCGCCGACCTCGACGAACACGGCCGCGGCGAGCGAGCCCTTGGCCTCGAGGACCAGGAAGTGACCAGTCCCCATCACCCGACGGATCTCGTCCGCGCTGGTGCGGTCACCGTCGACGAAGGACTTCTCGACCTCGTACGCGCGGTTGACGAGCGCTGCGAGTGCAACCGCATCGGACGGCTGCGCGCGACGAACGGAGATGGCGAGATCGTTGTCCATGGATACCCCAACGGTTAGCAGAACCCTCTGATCATCAAGTCTCATCTTCGTCCGCTTCCCGGGCTCGCGAAAGTTCTTCGAGCACACCAGGCAGCAGCTTCGCGCGCAGGCCAACGATCAGCCGTTCGCCGAGCGCGACCGCCTGACGAGCGATCTCGACGACATTCGACGGCGTCCCGCCGGCGAGTGCGCGATGACGAAACACATCGATCTCGAGCTTCACCAGCTCGCGGACCGCACTCATGTACGGCTCGGCGATCGAGATCGGAAACAGCTCGGCCAGTCCCTGACGGCGGACGTCGGCCAGGATGTCGAGCAACTTGAGATCGATGCCGCCATACCCGGCGGTCTCACCTTCGCCGCGCAGATCCAGCACGCCGGCCTTCTCGAGGCTGTCGAGCTCGGCGCGGGTGACACCGAACGTCTTCATCACCTCGCTGCGCTTGCGGCGCTGCTTGCCGGAATCCGGCGTTCCGACGGCGGGCGCGATCTGCATCAGCGCGCGGCGCTGCGCGGTGTCGCGATCCGCGCGGATCTTCTCGGACGGCGCGGGCTCGAGCAGATCGCCGATCAACTTGAGCGGCAGGAAGCGCTCGGCCTGGAGCTGTTTGATCACGCGGATCCGGCCGGCCAGGCGGATGTCGTAATACGCCATGTTCTTGCTGGTGCGGATCTCCGGACCGGGCAGCAGACCCTGTCGGATGTAGTGTTTGATCGTTGGCGCCGGAACGCTCGAGCGTCTCGACAGCTCCGACATCTTCACCAGGCGGGTGTCGTCGAGGGGCTTCGGCGGCTTCTTCTGGCGCGGCTTTGCAGCGGCTTGCTTGCGTGCCTTACGCGCCATCGACGCTCGCAGTGTTACGGCGCGTCGACCAAAGATCCAGCGGACGTCCGGGAAACCGCTGCGCGGTGCGATCCCGGATCAGCTCGGGCGCGAAGCGGCGCGCGTGCGTTCGCGCGTGGCGTTGCGGTCTGCGAGCGCGACGTGCACCAGCACGATCACGGTCCCGACCGTCACGTCGGACACCGCTCTAACAATTCGATCAGCGAAGCTCCACATGTCTGTCCTCCCTCGATACCCAGCTTGCCCCTGTCGCATCGCAAGTTGACGCCTCGCGTGTGACGGTGTCGGCACACTCCCATGACCTCGGCGGGAGGACAACCCGGAAACCATGCGGCCGGCAGATCACGGCGTGAAATCAACTGCCCACGCGGTGCGTTAGATCGACTTGATGCGTGTAGCTGCAATTTTGCTGTGCGCCTGTTCTTCCACCGCAACGAGTGCACCCACGCCCGTCGCCGAACCGCTCGCTCCCGTGACGCCGATCGCACCTGCGGCACCTCCGTTGCGTATCGGTGACGCTGCCGCGACAGGCAAGGTCGTGTCGGCGCGCGTGGTGGCCGCGATCGAGGACGGGATCGCGACCGATCAGCCTGCATATGCGCGCGTCGATCAGACGGTGCGGCTGTACGCCGTGATCCGGGTGGCGAGCGGCCAGTACTTCAGCGATGCGAAGCGCGTCAAGCTCGATGGTCGCACGGTCGAGGTCAAGCCACTCGCACGAGCGCCGGCGATTGAGCTGCGGTGGAACCGGATCGAGCCGGCGACCCAGACGATGTCGAACGGCGACACACCAAAGGACTTCCACTTCGAGCCGATCGATTACCGCGCGACGCCGATCGCTGCCTCGACGACCTCGATCACCGCGGACGTCCGACCGACGTTGACGCCCGACCATGGCCGCGGCGTCGGCACGATGCGCTACCAGATCGTCGCGCTGCAGGCCGAGCGCGTGATCGCGAGCCCGGGACCGGAAGCGCGGCGCGGGCGCGGCTCGGGTGGCGTCACCGATGCGGTGCAGCGCGTCTCGATCCGCCGCGACGATAGCTACCTGGGCTTGCTGACCGAGATGTACGGTCAGCCGTATATCTGGGCCTCGGCGGGCATGACGGATCGCGCGCATCAGTCGGAGCACCTCGAGGGCAGCGACTGCGCGGACTTCGTGGTCTACGGCAAGCGGAGGATGGGCGGCAGCCAGCCGTACGTGTGGACCGGCGGGTTACCGCAGCACGCGAAGCTGCTGGTCGCGGGCACGCGTGGCGAGGACGGCGTGTATCGCGACAAGGCCAGCACGCCGCTGCCGTTCACGAAGATCGGCGACCTGGTGCTGTTCCCGCGGCACGTCGGCGTGCTCGCGGTCGATCGCGGCACACCCGGCGTGCTCGACGATCAGGATCTGATGATGCACACGCTGTTCGATTCGCCGAAGGAGCAGCCGATCGCGGACTCGGGCTACGCCGACAAGCCGGTCGAGCTGCGGCGCTGGAAATAACTAACTAGTTCGGATCCCAGATCGCCGTTTTCCGTCGACGAATCGGCCGCCACGCCGTGATTTCGCGAGCCTGGGCCGCAGCGCGGTGCTCCGGC
>Ga0105049_10002995_pt1 | contig 20024 bp, 16 predicted proteins | sample MAT06_FD_78087 | JGI IMG/M metagenome (GOLD analysis project Ga0105049, IMG submission 78087) | Freshwater microbial communities from Lake Fryxell liftoff mats and glacier meltwater in Antarctica - MAT-06 | ecosystem: Environmental > Aquatic > Freshwater > Ice > Liftoff microbial mat | place...
AAAAATTCCTCCGGGGTACACAGATGCACCCGGGTATGAGTATAATGTGCAGGTACAGTTTAACGGTGTTACTGTTATCAACAAAGTAGGCAACAGCGCCAATATTGGCGGCAAGCCTATTACTGTTGTTATTACTTATGAAGAATAAATATTTAAAAATAGCGAAAACACCTGCCAGCATCTTTTATTTAACGTTCAAAATTATCTCATGCTAAAAAACAGCTTACTAATTTGTCTTGTTTTATTTTCGAAGCTAACCTTTGCACAACAAACCAGCCCGCTTGAAGAAAACACAACTGTAACAGAAACACTTTTTGAGCGGGGCAGCCGCATCATCTTCCAGGATAATTTTGAAAAAGATGCCATCGGTGATTTTCCTGCCAAATGGAATACTAGCAAAAGTGGCGAAGTAAAAAAACTAACAGGATTTGATAACAAATATTTAAAAATTAATGATGGAGCAGTTGTAAATGTGCAGCTAACCAAACCCCTGCCGGTAAACTTTACGGCGGAGTTTGATTTGATAGTTCCCAACGATATACCCATGCGGTATGCCAGCTTTGGCTTTGGCAGCAAGCCCATCAAAATAGATTGGCTGCTTGCACCAAAAGAAGCAGTCGTATTTTCATTGCATAGCAACCAAAAACGCTTTAGCGAAGGATTAAAATTTGGCACACAAAAATTTTCTTCCGCCGACTTTAAATTGAAAACCCTCGACTTCAAAACCCCACTCAATCAACCAATAAAAATTGCCATATCGGTAAATAATAAAAGAATACGATTGTATGCAGATGGTATTAAAATAGTGGACATGCCCACCTCATTTGATGCCACTTTCAGAAAAAATTTCTTCTTTAGTGCTACTACGCATGGTGCTGCAGATAGCAAACTTAACTATTTCTACATCAGCAATGTGGTACTTGCAGAAGCGGGTACAGACAGGCGGAGTAAGGTGTTGAAAGATTTAATGGAGAACGGTAGCTTTAGTACCAATGCTATTTTGTTTGCCACCAACAGCGATAAAATTCAAGCCAGCAGCAACGAAATAATACAACAAATAGCGGCCGCATTAAAAGAATCGAAAGAGATGAAACTGCAAATAATTGGCCATACGGATAATGAAGGCGATAATGCAAAAAACTTACTGCTTAGTAAAAAAAGGGCTGCTGCGGTAAAAGTAAAATTAGTAAGTATGGGCATTGCTGCCATTCGATTAACAACTGATGGTAAGGGCGAAAAAGAACCTGTAGCTGGCAATGATACCGAAGAAGGAAAAGCGGCCAACAGAAGGGTACAATTTATAAAGTTGTAACAGCTTACCATCATTCATCTTTTCAGGCACTTAATAAATTTTGGCCATTAAAAATAAAATAACTCCAAATGAAAAAAGCATTTTTTATAGCGGTCGTATCAACTTGTTTGATAATGTTAAACGCCAATGCACAAAACGTTGGCATAAATACCCCAAACCCTACATCGTCATTAGATATAAATGGGGGCTTACGTTTACAAACAGAAACTACGGGTGTAGTGGGCACAAGTGTGGTGCTGCCTGGCAATCGGTCTAATCATATACTTACCGGGGCACCTTCGGGCAATTTTACTATTACCCTTACTGGCACCGTACAGGAAGGGCAGCATATAATTATTACCAACACCAATATTGTAAATGGTACATTAAGTGGGCAAGTAATACCGGCTGGTACTACCACTGAATTAATATATGCGGACGGTGGCTGGAAAAAAATTGGTAGTAGCGAAATAGCTACCAATAGCGCATGGGGTTTAAACGGAAACAATGCAACCTTTAATAATTTTTTAGGGACATTAAATGATGTACCATTACAGTTTAAGGTATTTAATTCCGAAGCGGGTGGATTAGGTCGTTGGGGCAATGTAACATTGGGAGGGGCACGCAGCAATAACTTTTTTACGCAGGCAGGTACAGGCTCCATTCAAAATACAGCCATAGGCAATGCAGCCTTACAAAACGGTTCAGTAATGTACGCCAATACAGCGGTTGGTTTTGGTGCATCGCAAAACAATATAAATGGCCATTCCAATACAGCTATTGGCCACAATGCGTTAAATAGTAATAAGAACGGCACCTACACCGTAGCTATTGGTAAAGATGCCCTGCTAAACGATACTGCCGCTGACCAAACGGTAGCTGTGGGTGGCAATGCACTTTATTGGAACAATAACCGGTTTGGCAATACGGCTGTGGGCACCAACTCGTTATTTAATAATAGCAATCCCGATTTGGGCGTACTTTCTTTTGCTACGCAAGCCAGGCACAATACAGCTTTAGGACATAGTGCTTTATTCAATAACCGCACAGGAAGTGGTGGGGTGGCCATAGGATATGGAGCCGGCTTCACCGATACGCATGCAGACGGAATGGTAGCTATTGGACGAGCAGCGCTGTATTACAATAACTTCAACCGTGGAAATGTTGCCATTGGAGACAGCGCTTTGGCATATAATAGTTTTGGTATTGGCCCTAGTTCCAGCCTAGCGCTTGGTAATACTGCAATAGGTTATCAAGTATTAAAAGAAAACAGATCAGGTTCGTACAATACTTCCGTAGGTGACTTGTCTATGTACAGCAACACTACTGGAAAATTGAACTCCGCTTTTGGCGCTAGTAGTTTGAGCAACAACATAAGCGGCAGCGGAAACACAGCCAATGGTTTGCGTACGCTTTTTGCCAACACAACCGGCAACAACAATACAGCCGTTGGAGATTCTGCCATGCGCAACAATACAACTGGCTATTCTAATGTGGCTATCGGTACTAAAGCTTTATACTCCAATACCACACAAAGCAATTTAGTGGCTATAGGCGATAGTGCTTTGTATAATAACGGTACTGGTGCAAATAGTACCCAAGCCACTAAAAATGTTGCAGTAGGAAGCAAATCATTATTTAATAATACAACTGGTGAACAAAATACGGCTATTGGATTCGAAGCGCTTAAAAATACAATGGCAGGAGGTGGTAATACAGCTGTAGGATCTTTTGCTTTAACCAGCAGCAATGGCACGTTAAGTATTGGAAATGTGGCTCTTGGGCAAGCAGCATTAGCCAATTCAACAAGTGGACAAACAAATACTGCAGTAGGTACAGGGGCATTACAATTCAACGCAACTGGGATTGGAAATGTAGCCATAGGTTATTCGGCAGGATTTAATGAACTCACCTCGAACAAATTATACATAGAGAATACCGGTGCCAATAAAGACGCCGCCCTCATCTACGGCGATTTTGCAGCCGATAGCCTTTTACTCAACGCCAAAACCATCAACAAATTCAGCCTGAATGTAAGGGGCAGTAATGCCCTTGAACTAGGCTACGGTGCCGCCGGCAAACAAACCGATGCCGGTAAAATTTGCTATGGATGTTTTGGCGATCCTGCTAACTGGTTGGGTATTGTGGGCGGCGGCACGGCACCTTTAGGCACCGACCGGGTAATAAAACTTTGGAGCGAAGGCGGCTTAAGAATCAGGGGCAATGCATTACCCGACTTCAATAACACCTACAGTTTAGGTACTAGTGGCCAACGCTGGAGTGAAGTGTGGACCAATGCCGGCGCTATTAATACCAGCGATGCAAGGCTAAAAACAAATATAGTTGTTTCGCCTTATGGTTTAAATGAAGTGATGCAAATGCAACCTGTGCAATACAACTGGAAAACAAACCCAGGCAATGATTTACAGATTGGATTTTTAGCACAGGATATTCAAAAACTTATTCCCGAGGCGGTAGTGGAGCCAGCTAATGGAGATCCATTAGGAATGAAATACAATGAGCTGATACCGGTGTTGGTGAAAGCCATTCAGGAGCAACAAAAGAAAATTGATGAGTTGGAAAAAATGGTAAAGGCGTTGCAGAAATAAGCTGTATAAATAGTGGCGCTTCTTAAATGTAGCGAAGGGCTATCGTTTTTAAAGATGCAAAAAAAGCGAACTATAAATTTATATGGGCTGGATTTATGAAACATGTTTGGAACCTTTTTCTGCAATTTAATACTCGCCGACTCAATTCGTTTTAATGAATTTTCCAAGCCCTAATTTCTCTAATTTATTGTTTAATAGTTCAATTACATAAAAACCTGCGGGCAATGTAGATACTTCTATCGTTTGCAGGTAAACAGCATTGGGTACATGCAGCTCTCTTGCTAAGATTATTTTACCCGAGATATCTTTTATTAAAAGGTTGCCCTTACCGGCAAAGCCAGCATTGTTAATCTGCAGTTGCAAATATTTACCAGTAACAGGATTTGGGTAAATGCTTATGTTATATTGTTGGTATTGAATGTGTACAGTATTGCTGAAAACTTTTTGAGCTGTCGTAGTAATTTCCATGCGATAAAAATTCTGCGAAGTCGGCGTATTATCTATAAAATTAAAAACACTTTCACTACCAGGGATGAAGCTTGTAAGGTTAGAATAATCTCGCCCGTTGGTAGATTTTTGCAGGATCAATTTTTTCACCAGCCCACTATTTTCTAAAATGTCCATACGCACTTTTATACGGCTGCCCGAAAGGTTTGCCCGCAAAGTACTGCGCAGCGCAACCACGCTCAGGCAATTGTGCGGCGCTGCCAACACCTGGGCAAAAAACTTTGCCATACTGTCTGCTACAGTAACTGGGGAGGGTAAAATTGCATGAGAATTTAACGCCAAAGGATCTGCAGCAGAATTATCAAACCAATATGTTGCCACCTGGCCGGGGTAATTTATTTGGGCTAATTTATTTTTTATAAATAAGGAACCATTTAAAATCGGCCACTCATTGTTAGGGCCCGGACTTAACAAATCATTGTAAAAACTAAAAGGTCTGTTTCGAAAAAAATCTACTACTCTGTCTGCCGGCTGGTGGTATAAAAAAACTGCAGGAAAGTTAACGGCATTTACTAAGAGGTTGGTGTCAGTAATAGCACCCGCCATGGCGCCAACACCTAAAATTTCATCTATTGCCCCAAAATTTACATCGCCGCCGATGGACCCAAGATCAGGCCTTAGGTAAGCAGACACATTTTCATAATCATCTCCCGTGCTGTTCAATGCAATGTAGGCAGCATCGTCTCTGCCCTGCGGACCGTTGGGCTGATAAAAGATGCACTCAGCAGGATTGAAAGGATTTGATAATTCACACCTATTCTTCCAGTTAGGATTTGGGAGTGTATTTTGAGCGGCAGTCAAAACTGGCTTCTCTATTAACTGGTCAGTAAAAGCAGCTTGCAAAACCGCTATACCACCTGCACTATGCCCGGCCAAAAACACGGCACATAGATCCACCGAATCTACATCGGATCGTAATTTAAAATATCGAATAGCAGCCTTCACATCCTGCTGTGCTCTATAAATGGCACGGATGGTTTCGGCAGAATCTGCTGCAAATAAGCGTGCTTCCGCATTCCAGTTTACCGTGGCGCCAGGAATGTTCCAAAGGTTAATCGTTCCGGGGAAGCCGGTTCCATAGGCTTTTAAATGGAAGCCCTCCCGGTAATCGATGCTGGCAGATACATAACCTCTTTTGGCAAACGCTATCGCCATGCTATTCATTTCAGGATCATTAAAATCTGCATCCGATACAAAAGCACCACCATGTACAAAAATAACCAACGGCCTTTTTGTAGCCTGGTTGGCACCCGTAGGTTTGTACACATTCATTTTTAAGGGAAATGGAAAACCACAATAATTTGTGGTACTGCCAAAACTTACAGCAGAGTCTTTTATATAATTATAAATGAGTTGGGTATAGGGCAATTGGGCATCACAACGGCCAGTGAACCTCCCGAGGATAACAAATAGTAAGCTGAGTGTTTTCAATGCTTTCAATCGTCTGCGTTTACTTACTAAATGTACTCTTTTTAAATGGAGTAGGTAAGTTATATAAATCGATCGCTGATGACACTAACTGCTGTTTGCTTGCTTAGATGATGCTAAATAATACAATGTCAAATAAAAAAGAGAAGAATTTTGCGGGCTTTCTTGATTACAATAACTGGTTGTTTGGATAACAATGTACAGTAGCGATTTAAAAAACAGATCTGAAAAAATCAGTCTGTTATGAAAAAATTCTCACTGGCATTGGCTTGTAGGAAATAATGGGATGGAACCATTTTTTGAAAAAGCTATTTTGATTTCAGCAAAACAAAAGAGGCTGCTCAGATTTTGAGACAGCCTCTTTATAGGAAAGATCAATATTTTTAAACCAATGCGGAATCAATCTCTTTGCATAAACCAACGAATATTTCATCCACATTTCCTTCACCTTTAATAGTAACTACTTTATCAAACTTTTTGTAGTAATCAGCTACTGCAGCGGTTTTATTATGGTACTCCGCAATTCTTGCCCTGATAACACCTTCATTGTTGTCATCACTTCGCCCACTTGTTTCGCCACGCTTTAGTAACCTGCTTACCAGTTCTTCCTCAGTTACCTCCATTGCCAACATCATTTTAATGGAAGTTTTTTTCAACTCAAGCAATTTGTCCAATGCTTCTGCTTGTGCGGCAGTTCTTGGGAAACCATCAAACAAAAAGCCTTTTGCATCCGGGTTTGATTCCAACGCAGAACTGATCATACCAATCACTACTGCATCCGGTACCAACTGGCCTTTATCCATTAAACTTTTTGCTTCAAGACCAAGGGGAGTTTTCTGAGCAATTTCTGATCTTAATAAATCGCCTGTACTTAAGTGCTTTAAACCATATTTTGCTATCAGTTTTTCACTTTGTGTTCCTTTACCGCTGCCCGGAGGGCCGAAGAGTATTAAATTCAACATATGTAGTGGCTTCCTTTGTAAAAAACAAATATAAACCACCAACGTTAAAATTCCTTTAACAATTTTAATAAATTATTGAAAAACCATGATTTCTTTTTAAACGTAACTTTAAAAAACCATTTTTAGTTTTAAATTGTTAAGTAAGTATGAAAAAGACCATAGGCATATTCGCAGCAATGCTATTCCTGTTGATAGGATGCAATACCGCACAAAACAAAAAGCCTGTAAACAATACCGATTCTGTAAACAATGCCAATCCGTATTATTCAAAATCGGATACCGCCAAAGTCAATCTAAGTAATGAACAGTGGAATAAGATATTACCCAGGGAGGTATATGAAATTGCCCGGCAAAGAGGCACTGAGCGGGCTTTTACAGGTAAATACAATACCTATAGTGAAGTAGGAACCTATTACTGTGCGGTTTGTGGCAACCCACTGTTTAACAGCAATGGAAAATTTGAAAGCAGTTGCGGCTGGCCAAGCTTTTTTGAGCCCATCACCAAGGGAAGTATCATCTACGCACCCGATAATGCATATGCTATGCAGCGCACAGAGGTAATGTGTGGCAGATGTAAATCTCACCTTGGGCATGTATTTGAAGATGGTCCTCCGCCCACGGGTTTAAGGTATTGTATAAACTCAGTGATACTTGATTTCGACAAAGCGAAAAAAGCTGGCGATAGCTTTAAACAATAAGATTCCTAAATGTAGCAGGCACATTTTTTAAAAGAATTATTTTTTTAATGTTAAAGGCACCTGCTGGTTAAATGCCGGATGCTCATCAACATAAAGAAGAGTCTCCGGCATTTTTTTAATCTACAAGTTGCAATTCAGATTATAATCTTTCATCCTTTGCAATGACGAAGCCTTTAACAACCCTGCTTATAAAATTTGAAACTAAACGCATCCACAACAAAATCGTCATCCTATTAGCTTCATATAATCTCTATTTTTAATCTCCTGCGATTTAACCCGCCTTGGGCATTGAACAAAACAAGCCCTTAAAAATTCAGGTATCACACATAATTTCCGTCCATAATTTTTCTTTGGTAGCGTCCCTGTTTTTTAGCAACTTCATTTTCTAAACCAAGTTGAATGAGAAAATTGAATATCCTTCTGGTGCTATTGGTGTGTACCCATCTTTTAAATGCCCAAAAAATTTCTACTAACCAGTTTAAAAATCTAAAACCACGCAGCATAGGGCCGGCAGGCATGAGTGGCCGGGTTACGTCGATTGATGCATTACACAGCAATCCGGATGTGATTTATTTGGGTACAGCATCAGGCGGAGTTTGGAAAACTGAAAATGCCGGTAGCAACTGGACGCCGGTTTTTGACGAACAACCTATTTTAAATATAGGTGCCGTGGCCATTCAGCAATCCAATCCATCCGTAGTTTGGGTAGGCACTGGTGAAGGCAACCCAAGAAATTCAATTAACCTGGGTGGAGGAATTTACAAAAGTATGGATGCCGGCAAAACCTGGAAAATGATGGGACTTGAAAAAACCATCAATATACACCGCGTAATTATAGATCCCAACGATGCCCAAACGTTATATGTGGCTGCCATTGGCAATCCGTATGCAGAACATCCGGAGCGTGGCGTTTATAAAACCACCGATGGAGGCGATAGCTGGAAGCTTATTTTGCATACCAACGACACCAGCGGGTGTGCGGAACTGGTGATGGACCCAACCAACCCCAATAAGCTCATTGCCAATATGTGGCAACACCGGCGTACCCCCTTTAGCTTTAACAGCGGTGGCTCCGGCAGTGGCTTATACATGACTTATGATGGCGGTAAAAATTGGGAGAAATTAGGAAAGAAACAAGGTTTGCCAGATGGGGATTATGGCAGAATCGGCATCACCATTTCTACCAACGAACCTAAGCGTATTTATGCATTGATAGAAGCAACTAAAAACGGCCTTTACAAATCGGACGATGGCGGTTTTAAGTGGGAACTGGTGAATAGCAACAAGACAGATGTAACAAACAGGGCTTTTTATTTTCAGGATATACGGGTAGACCCGATGAATGAAAACAGGCTGTACAATATTAATCAGGTAATTACCATGAGCGAAGATGGTGGTAAAACTTTTCAGGGTGTAATTCCCTATTCTGGTATCCATCCCGATCACCACGCTTTTTGGATTCATCCTACCAATCCAAATTTTATCATCGATGGCAATGATGGTGGAATCGGCATTAGTCGTGACCGTGGCCGCACCTGGAAATTTGATGAGCAATTGCCGGTTGGTCAGTTTTATCATATCAGCGTAGACAACGAAATTCCTTATCATATTATGGGGGGAATGCAGGATAACGGAAGCTGGAGAGGACCTGCATATACCTGGATGGAAGGGGGTATTAAAAATTATTTCTGGGATAATCTTTGGGGCGGAGATGGGTTTGATGTAGCAGCCGATCCGCAAGATGCCAATTGGATTTATGCCATGTCGCAAAAGGGGAGCCTTGGCAGGTACAATGTAGCTACCGGTGAACAAAACCGCCTAAAGCCACCTAGTCCGGATTTGACCACAAGACTGCGTTTTAACTGGAATGCAGCATTTGCGCTGGCTCCCGATGAGCCAACTACTATTTATTATGGAAGTCAGTTTGTACACAAAAGCACTAATAAAGGATTTACCTGGAAAATCATTTCACCGGATTTAACTACCAATAATGCTGCCCAGCAAAAGCAGGATGAAAACGGAGGATTGTCGGTTGATATTACAGGTGCAGAAAATTTCAATACCATTTTATGTATTGAACCATCTGCCAAAGATAAAAATGTGATTTGGGCAGGTACTGATGATGGCAATGTGCAGTTGTCGAAAGATGGCGGAAAAACCTGGACAAATTTTCGGGGAAAAATTCCGGGGATGCCGCTGGGTGCGTGGATTCCGCAAATAAGGGCTAGCCGGTACAATGCCGCAGAGGCATTTGTGGTTTGCAACGATTATCGCAGGGGCGATTTTAAACCAACCATTTTTCGCACTAAAAATTTCGGCCAGTCCTGGGAAATGGTGGTGAATGAAAAAAAAGTAAAGGGTTATGCATTGTGTATTATTCAGGATCCCGTAGAACCGAACTTAATTTTTGCAGGAACAGAACAGGGGCTTTGGGTAAGTTTTGACAATGGAACCAGTTTTGAACAATGGAAAAACGGGTATCCGTCTGTATCTACCTACGACTTTGCAATACAGGAAAGAGAAGCAGACTTATGTATAGCAACTTTTGGCAGGGCATTGTATATAATGGATGATATCCGCCCATTGAGAAAATTTGCTGCAAATGGCGGCAACGTAGCAACAAAAAAAATCACCATGTTTGAATCTCCGATAGCTTACAAGGCAGAAACTAAAAATAAATCAGGATATGATTACAGTACCTGGGGTTTGTATGATGGAGAGAACAGGACTACTGGCGCTGCTTATTCCTATTATCTAAAACCTGGCGAAAAGTTGGATACAGCTAAAAAAATGAAATCAGACTCAGTAACGGTAAAAATAATAGATGAAAAAAATGAAGTGATCAGAACATTTAAACAAAAAGCGGATACTGGTTTTAACAGAAATTACTGGAGTTTTGATACGAAAGGAATTCGCCAGCCAGGAAGCGCCAAACCAAAAACAGATTCACCGGAACCAAGGGGAGGAATGTCTGTTTTTCCAGGAACCTATAAAATAGTGATTTCGATGGGGAAGGATGCAGATTCTACCATGCTGGTTGTAAAGCCTGATCCTGCCGTGCAAATATCCAGGCAAGTATATGATGCACAAGTGGCAGCATTAAAGAAAATAGATAAAAACACCTTGAAAGTAGTGGAGATTACCGACCGGTTAACTGAAGCCGAAGAAACGATCGCTAAAGTAGAGGCACAGTTGAAAAACATAGAAGGGGCCGAGGCAGATAGTTTACGTAAATCGGGAAAGGCAATGACGGATTCTATTAAAAAGATCCGCAATTTTATAATGGGCACACCGCAGGAAAAGCAGGGATATGGATCGCCTTATGAAGCAACTGTAAATGGTTGGTTAAGGGAAGCAAGAGGCGAAGTGCTTGGTAAAAATAAAATACCCGATGCACAGGAATTTGGATTAATTGAAATCGCAGAAGGGTCTGTAAATGAAGCCATACAAAAGACCAATTTATTTTTTAACGGTAAATGGAAAGCCTATCAACAACAGGCAGATAGTACACCCATGAAAACGTTTAAAGAATTCAAGACCATTGAGTAAAGTCTTCTATTGATTAAGTTATAAAAAATCACATCCATTAATAAAGCAAGAAACCTGTTGAATTCTCAGCAGGTTTCTTGTTTTACCCCTATTAAAAATTACTTTTGCATCTCATTCTTTTCTACAGCTTATTAAAATTTTTTTATGCCCTCCACAAAACTGAGTCATCTAGCTGAAACCCTGATTGGATCTGAAATCGTGAAATTAGGAGCAGAGATAAAGGAAAAAATTAAACAGGGAAATAAAATTTACAATTATACCATTGGCGATTTTGACAGTTCCATTTTTCCAATTCCCGTTGAATTGGAAAATGAAATTATTACGGCCTTTAAAAATCATCAGACAACCTATCCGCCAGCCGAAGGGATTACAGAATTAAGAGCTGCAGTTTCCAGTTTTATTCAAACAAGAGAAGGACTTGCTTTTGATGCGAACGAAATTTTAATTGCAGCAGGTGGCAGGCCATTGATTTATACCGCATACCGGGCAATTGTAGATAAAGGCGATCAGGTAATTTATGCAGTACCCAGTTGGAATAATAATCACTATGTTCATTTTACGGAAGGCGAACATGTGGTGATTGAAACAAAGCTGGAAAACAACTTTATGCCAACCGCTGATGAAATTAAGCCACACTTAAAGGGAACCGCTCTACTGGCATTGTGTTCTCCATTAAATCCTACAGGCACCACTTTCACCAAAGAAGCACTGGAAGCCATTTGTGACCTGGTGATTGCAGAAAATGCACAGCGGGGTGCAGACGATAAAAAATTATATTTGCTGTACGACCAAATTTACTGGACCTTAACTTTTGGCAAGGTGCAACATTATAATCCTGTTTCTTTACGACCAGCAATGAAAGAGTTTACCATCTTCATTGATGGCATCAGCAAATCGTTTGCCTCCACTGGCGTAAGGGTAGGCTGGGCATTGGGACCAGCGGGGCTAATCAATAAAATGAAAGCCATCAATAGTCATGTTGGTGCATGGGCGCCAATGGCAGAACAAAATGCCGTTGCAAATTATCTGGTACAAACATCCGCAGTGGATAAGTATTTCACTCATTTTAAAGCAGAGCTGGAAGAAAGGCTGGTGAATATTTATGAAGGATTTCAACAATTGAAAAGCGAGGGATTTTCAGTAGATGCCATTGCACCACAGGCTGCTATTTATTTAACCATCAAAATAGATTTGGTTGGAAAAACTACCCGGCAAGGAAATAAATTAGAGAGCCAGGCTGACGTAACTGCTTACCTCCTCAATGAAGCAGCACTGGCGATTGTGCCATTTTCTGCATTTGGTGCATCCGCAAGCAGCAGTTGGTACCGTTTGAGCGTGGGCACCTGTAAAAAAGAAGAAATCAATGAAATGTTGGAGAAATTAAAAAAGGCATTAGAGCAATTAAATGCCTGATCGGAGCAATCAAGTAATAAGTTTTTATCAGCAAGAATCTAAAAAAGTTTCATCAGTTTTTGCAATTCAAAAACACAAAAGGTTTTAATTCCTGTTTGCGGATTGTATCCCGAATTACAATTGTTTTGCTGATGACCTCATATTTATTAAGATCAAGTATTTCATATGCTGTTACTATATTATCCAAACGTTCGACAACATGTAATAACTCATGTAACAATTCTACCTCATGCTCAATTGCCTGAGGGCTTAAAAGTTCCTGATTGAACAACACCAGCAAATCCCGGTTCATCCTATTCATTTAAGTTTGGTTTTTTATTACCTGTCATTTTAATTAGTATCCTACTAACCCTTTTTTACTTGGGCAACCACATTGGTTCTTTTTTGAAGAGGTACAACTGGTTAAAATAATGGAAACAATTAACATGAACGATAAAGCGATTTTAGAATAACGTTTCATAATATTAGTAAAGCAAATTAAACTATTTTCACAAACAATTATTGTTTTCTTAATATCCATTCGTAAATTTCTTAAAAATATTAGTAAAAATAACAAGATATTGGTTATTCCCCTCGATTGGGGACTTGGGCATGCAACCCGGTGTGTGCCTATTATTAGGGCGTTGCTGGCAAATGGTTGCGAAGTGTTAATTGCTGCGGAAGGCGCTACAGAATCATTGTTGAAACATGAATTTCAACAACTTAGATTCATTCCGCTAACGGGTTACCGGATCAGCTACAGCAAGAAAAAGTACTGGTTGCCATTCAAGATAATAGCTCAGGTACCTTGGATATTGATGCGGATTTACAAGGAACACCAATGGGTAAAAAAAAATGTAAAAATTCATTCAATAACAGCAATTATTGCTGATAATCGTTTCGGACTATACCATTCCACCCTTCCATCGGTATATATCACGCACCAGTTATTGATAAAAACAGGCAATCCATTTACGGAAAAAGTTGCCCAAAAAATACATTACTGGTTCATTAAAAAATACAGTGTTTGCTGGGTGCCTGATTTTGTAGGCCCCAACAATATAGCCGGCGAATTATCTCATCCAGTCAACCGCCCAAAGAACATTACCTACATAGGAGGGCTTTCCAGATTTGAAAACAGAGGCGCTTTTGAAAAAAAATATGATCTTTTAATGCTTGTGTCAGGGCCTGAACCTCAACGAACCATTTTTGAATCGCTGTTATTGATACAGCTTGAAAATTTTAAAGGAAAGTCTTTATTGGTAAGAGGGTTGCCTGGCATTGCGGCAGTGGATGAAAATGATTTTGAAACAAGGAACAATCAGCCCAACCTTACCATAAAAAGCCATCTGGCTGCTGAAGAATTGAATGAGGTTATTCAGCAATCTGATTTGGTAGTATGCAGGAGTGGCTACACCACCATCATGGATTTAATCAAGCTCAATAAAAAGGCGATATTGGTTTCAACTCCCGGACAAACAGAACAGGAATATCTTGCAGCGCATTTAATGCAACAGCAAATTTTTTATGCGGTCAGCCAGCAACATTTTAATTTAGGAGAAAGTTTGGCAGCAGCATCCGGATTCACTTTTGTAATTCCTTCTTTTGACATGGATCAGTATCAAAAAAATATACAACAATTTGTTCAATCGCTTTAAAGCATTGAGCCTTAAAATTAATAACTTTTGTGAATATAAAAACCAAGGCTCACCTCGGATTGCTCGGCACTAATATTTTTTTCGCCATCAACCTGAGTACCGTAAAATACCTTACCGGCAATCACTTTATGCAGCCATTTGGAATGAATGTCATTAGGGTGGGCGTGTCGGCTATTTTGTTCTGGTTGCTGTTTTTAGTAAAGCCTGTTACAAAACGGATTGACAGGGCCGATGTTCCTAGATTTATTTTGTGCGCTTTAACAGGTATTGCTATTAACCAAATGCTTTTTTTAAAAGGGCTATCGCTTACCTATTCCATTCATGCAGTTTTACTCATGTTGACTACCCCAATTTTAATCACCATTATTGCGGCATGGTTATTAAAAGAACGGATTGGTTTTTATAAGGTAATAGGCTTAGGTCTTGGTATAAGTGGGGCTGTTTTACTAATTACATCCGGCAAAAACTCCGGGGATGGCGATAATATTCTGCTGGGTGATTTGCTGATATTGATCAATGCCATCGCCTATACCTTCTATTTCATTTTAGTGAAGCCGCTAATGTTGAAATATAATCCGGTGCAGGTAATCCGAATCGTTTTTTCAATCGGGTTTTTAATGGTGCTTCCTTTTGGGTGGAATGAATTCAGCGCCATCGACTGGCAAAGCTTTGGAAGGCTTGAATTTACCTGTCTTGGACTGATTGTGATTGGAGGAACTTTTTTAGCCTATCTGTTCAATGTATATGGCATTAAAATTTTGGGCGCTTCTATGGCTGGCACTTATATTTATTCGCAGCCGGTATTTGCTGCAATCATTGCCATGATTTTTCTAAAAGAACCACTTGAGCCGTATAAGGTTATAGCGGCGTGTTTTATATTTACAGGCGTTTACCTGTGTAACAAAAAAATAAGCAATGATTCAATTTTATTTGGCAAAAACGGATGATGATTATACCGAAGCAAGGGCACTATTCAAAGAATACGCAGACGCCATCAATATCAACCTCGATTTTCAGCATTTTGATGAGGAATTGAATGGGTTGAAAAAAATGTATGCGTTACCAGATGGGGGAATCATTCTTGCAAAAGAAGCGTCGGAAATCATTGCCTGTGTAGCGATCAGAAAAATAAGCGAATCGGTGGGCGAACTAAAAAGAATGTACACCAAACCCGGTCATCAAAAGAACGGCATTGGTAAAATTTTATTGGAAAAAGCTTTGCAACTTGCAGAGGATTGTAATTATGCGGTGGTTAAGCTAGATACTTTAAATTACATGCTGCCAGCCATTCATTTATATCAACAAGCCGGCTTTTATGAGATAGCTGCGTATTATCACAATCCAATACCCACGGCGGTTTATTTCGAGAAAGTATTGTAGGGTATCAACCTGGATTAACCAGTTGTTAAGAGACATTTTTAGGATAATCAAAAAACAGGAATTGCTTTTTAGCTTTTTTAAAATCAGCCCACTTGTCAGATTGGATATGTATAACAAATACACCACAGGTAGGCATATTGTCGATCCGGACTGCATCCGTTAAAGTGTTTACAAATTCTGTAATACCGGGGTTGTGAGAAAAAATTGCAACCGTATTGGGTGAGCTGTCCAATTGTTCAATGGCTTCATAAAAATTGTTAACCTCCGGATGGTATAACATGGACACCAATAAAATATCACCTTCTTTTTTACCATAGGCTTCGCAAAATAGTTCAGCCGTTTTCTTAGCTCTTTTAGCAGGGCTTGATACAAAAGTATCAATCAAAATATTCCGGTGAATGAGTCTTTTTGCCATTTCGGGTGCATCCTTTTTTCCCCGGTCATTCAGCGGCCGCTCAAAATCAGTAAGGGTACCAATGTCCCAACTGCTTTTTGCATGGCGCACTATAAGAAGTGTTTTACCCCCACCCACGGAAGGGGTGGTAATGATGGCCTCTTTTGCATCAGTCATTAGAATTTTTTAATTTTTAACTTTCAATTGATCAATAACAAAAATCATTGGGGTGTTTTATTACTTGAATTTGATAGCGTGTTTGATTTAATATCCTCTTACATCTTTACCTTCCATATAGTTCATAAACGCCTTATTACACACCCGGTTTCCGCCTGGCGTTGGATAATTGCCAGTGAAATACCAATCGCCGGTATTTGTTGGACAGGCCAGGTGCAAAGTTTCAATGGTTTGGTAAATTACTTTTACGGGAATCGTGATATCTTTTGGTGTGATGAGCTGAGCAATTTTTCGAGACATTTCACCTAATGAAAATGGTTTGTACAATTGCCTTACCACATTTTCTAAATGCAGTTGGTTGTTGCGTTGCAGCTCTTTACATCTTTCCAGCATTTCCTCCAGCAAAGCATCCTGGTTGCTTTCATGTATCAATTCAATGGCGGCTCTAAATGCGATAAAGTCGCCCAATTTACTCATATCAATACCATAACAGTCGGGATACCGGATCTGCGGTGCGGAAGAAACAATGATGATTTTTTTAGGTTCCAATCTCGCCAGCATCCGGATGATACTTTCTTTTAAAGTAGTACCCCTCACAATCGAATCATCAATCACAACAAGGGTATCTATATTCTTTCGTACGGTGCCATAGGTGATATCATACACGTGCTGCACCAATTCATTCCTGCTGCTGTCTTCGGTTATAAATGTACGTAGCTTAACATCTTTAATGGCAATCTTTTCAAACCGTATCTTACGGCTAATTATTTCGGTCAATTTCTCCTCGTCAAAATCATTGCCCCAGCTTAAAATGCGTTCTACTTTCCTTTTTTTAAGATAATCATCGGCACCTTTCAACAAACCGTAAAAAGCCGTTTCTGCTGTATTGGGAATGAAAGAAAAAATAGTGTTCCTTAAATCATTGTCAATGGCTTTTAAAACGGGCTCGCTCAAATAACGCCCCAACGCTTTTCTTTCATTGTAAATTTTTTCATCACTGCCACGACTAAAATAAATCCGTTCAAAACTACAGGCCTTCCGTTCTTTCGGCTCCAGCACCTGTTCAATCCGGTAATTGCCATCGGGATCTACCAACAAAGCACAACCGGGCATCAATTCCTGCACTTCGTTTTCGCCTACATTAAAGGCCGTTCTGATAGCGGCCCGTTCGCTGGCGGCTACAATTACATCGTCATTTACATAATAATAAGACGGACGAATGCCATGCGCATCTCTCACTACAAATGCACTGCCATTGCCCACCAATCCACAAAAATTAAATCCTCCATCAAAAAGCGGAACTGCTTTCTTTAAAACTTTGGCAAGGTCCAACTCACCCGGAAAAGACTCATCGGCTTGCACCAGAAAATGATGAATTACTTCCATCATAGCAGCCAAATCACTCTGGCGCTGAAAAACACCGGGATCAATATTGATAAGCCCGAATAATTCTTCCGTATTTACTAAATTGAAATTGCCTGCCAATGCAAGGTTGCGTGCAGGAATAGTATGTCTTTTTATAAAGGGATGGCAAAATTCAACATTGTTTTTGCCCTGGGTGCCATATCGTAAATGACCTAACAAAAGTTCGCCCAGATAATTCATATGCCCTTTCATAAGGCCAGGGTGATTTTTAATATCCGGCTGGTATTTTTCCAACTCCGCTATTTCTTTTCCTATCTGAAAAAAAAGGTCTGCGATTGGTTGATTCGCACTGCTTCGTAATCGGTGCAAAAAAGGATATCCCGGCTCTACATTTAGTTTTACAGTAGCAATACCTGCACCATCCTGGCCACGGTTGTGCTGTTTTTCCATCAACAAGTACAACTTATTAAGGCCATACAATACCGATCCATACTGCTGCTGATAATAACTGAAAGGTTTGCGAAGGCGAATGAAGGCGAGGCCACATTCGTGTTTAATTTCGTCGCTCATGAATTAAAATAAGTTGCAAAGTTACAGGATTGTAAATTAAAAATCCCGGCCAAAGACCGGGATTAACTATTAATGCTAGTAGCCTTTATAAGCCACTCAAACAAAGTCCAATTTGGTAAGGCCTGATAGCCGCACCGGATACATCCTTTACCAGCGCCGTAATAGAATAGGATCCAAATAAAGAAAAATTACCGATTCCTACCCTTGCAGTGGCTGCCAGCCGGGTGCTGTTAAAAAAGGTTCTTTTACTGATCTTTTCTGTATATGCGTTGATGGTAGTGTTGCTTTTATTTTGCAATGTTTTTCCTTTGGTGTGTGCGTTTAGCATGGTTCCTACTTTAACGCCAACAGCTATTTTCCAGCTTTTCTTTTGGTTTACAGGATCAAAAGTGTACCGCAGTTCAATGGGGGCTTCTGCAAAAGTTGTCGCTAATTTATACTTCTTGAAATGATCGGTGGAATCAGTTTTACGAAATGGTAAGAGGGTGGAAGAAGATTTTAAATCTACTGAAGTGTTTTTAAAAAAAATATTGCTGTTACTAATACCCAATCCAAAGGCCACACTCCAACGGGGATCACTTTTAAAAGGTTTATTTATCATAATAGCAACATTCACACCACGGGAAAAACCACCCATCCTGCTGCTGATACTATCAGGAGCGCCTGCCCAATTATCAAGGCCCAACTGTACCATAAAATGGTCACCTGCACGATCAATTACTTCTTTACTCCAGTCTTTTTTGGTTTGGCCAAATGCAGTACTCACCAATACGACTGCAAATGCAACGGACAATATTTTCTTCATATTTTATGTTGAGGGTGCAAAATAACGGCAAATATTTTAATGAAGCGTTAAATTGATTGTGTTTGATTATATTTGCACCCTCATTCTTCAAATAAGGCGAAGAAAGGGCCTATAGCTCAGTTGGTTAGAGCACCTGACTCATAATCAGGTGGTCCCTGGTTCGAGCCCAGGTGGGCCCACTGAAATTTTGATGTAGCCTGCAAATCATCTTGGTTTGCAGGCTTTTTTATGATTTTTTTTCCAACAAAAAAAAATTTTTGACGATCATTGTAAGCTTAACATAAATGGCATTTAATTATGTTCACTTTTATCGTTCGGATCTTTTATCGGTACTATTTATTTAAACAGTTTCATTTTAGCTAAACACAAAATTATGAGCGCAATAAAAAATGTAATATTCGATCTGGGTGGAGTACTGTTAAATGTAGACTACCACAAAGCTGCAGATGCCTTTAAAGCCTTGGGAGCAGGGCAATTTGATGATCTTTATTCCCAGGCCAATGCCAATCATTTGTTTGAATCATTGGAAACGGGTTCAATTTCAGAGGCTGCTTTTTACGAAGCCATTTATCAGTATTGTGAACCGGGTACCAGTCGTGATCAAATGCGGTTGGCCTGGAATGCCATTTTGCTGGATTTCAGAAAAGACAGTTTAACTGTTTTAGACAACCTGAAAGACAAATACAATCTCTACTTGTTGAGTAATACCAATAGTATCCATCTCACAGCCTTTAATCATACGTTGCTTAATGAAACGGGCAATGCATCGCTTGACCATTATTTTATAAAAAGCTACTATTCTCACTTGATTCAAATGCGGAAACCTTATGTAGAAACCTACCAATGGGTTTTGGATGATGCAAAAATGATTGCATCGGAAACCCTGTTTATAGATGATTCAATTAATAATATAAAGGGGGCGAAGGAGGCAGGCATTCAAACACATCTCTTATTGCCTACAGAACATATCGGGGATTTAAATTTATAGCATCATCAAGTAATGCGCCTTTAGCCGATATCCCGGAGCGGATACTTTAGATTCCAGATCAATTGGGTGAAACCATGTGCATGAACGAGTGTCTCTTTTAAAAGGAAGTTTTACTTAACCTCCTCAAAGTCAATGTAATCATCGTTCTTGGAGGTAGCAGATGCAGGCTTTTGAGGCGCAGTAAAATTAGTGGGCTGCTGTTGCTGCTGGTTCATTTTTTCCTGCATTTGGGCATTCATATCTCCAAATTG
>Ga0105049_10003000_pt1 | contig 20006 bp, 21 predicted proteins | sample MAT06_FD_78087 | JGI IMG/M metagenome (GOLD analysis project Ga0105049, IMG submission 78087) | Freshwater microbial communities from Lake Fryxell liftoff mats and glacier meltwater in Antarctica - MAT-06 | ecosystem: Environmental > Aquatic > Freshwater > Ice > Liftoff microbial mat | place...
ACCGCCTGATCGGAATCGCGTAGAGTGACGGTATGTCCGAACTTCTTGCGCCAACGAGTAGTGAGCCAGTGAAGCGCAATAGGCGTGAACTTTCTATTTTCGGTATAAAGGAGCAAATCATCATTTTTTTTGATCAAATTGCTAAGTATTGGGCGCAAGAATACTTGCTTCCACGTCGGGCAGCAGGCGAGGGTTCAATTGAGTTCCTGGGTGGTTTTCTTAAATTTACTTACGCTGAAAACACCGGTGCCGCTTTCTCGATAGGGACCGGAATCACGTGGGTGTTCACCTTGGTTGCGATGGGCGTTGTATTCGTGATCTTCCGCTACGCACTCAAGCTCGGTAGCTTGCCGTGGGCGTTTGCGTTGGGTGGACTACTCGGGGGCGCACTCGGGAATCTGATTGACCGAATGTTTCGTGCACCAGGTCCGTTCCAAGGCTTCGTCGTCGACTACATCCAATTGCCGTATTGGGCGATCTTCAATATCGCGGACATGGCAATTGTCACATCGGGAATTGGCATTGCGTTGTTATTGTTTCGAGGGGTGCCCATTGATGGGAAACCGATACATATTGATCGCCATAACGGGTCGGATTCGTGATCCGCGAATTCACTATTCCTGAAGGTCTTGCAGGTGAGCGGCTTGACGTAGTCTTAACCCGCTTGCTGGGACTGAGTCGCTCCGCATCAGTTGCACTGATCGAGGCAGGCGCTATCTGTGTCTCCGACCGTCCATTAGTAAAAAGTGACCGGTTGCTTGAGGGCCAGCGGATCGATGTCGATTTGGATATCTCCCCGGCAAAAGAAACTCTTAAAATTATCGCCGAACCCGTTCCAGGGATGACGATTATTTATGATGATTCGGATCTCGTTGTCGTTGACAAACCGGCCGGGGTTGCCGCCCACCCGAGCCGCGGCTGGGAAGGCCCCACTGTCATTGGTGGGCTAGCTGCAGCCGGCTACAGCATTAGCACCTCGGGTGCACCAGAGCGCGAAGGGATAGTTCATCGGCTTGACGCTGGTACTTCCGGTCTCATGACGGTCGCCAAGAATGAAGTCTCCTATTCTCGAATGAAGAATCTGTTCCGCAACCGGGAAGTGAATAAGGTCTATCACGCTGTTGTCCAAGGCTTACTTGATCCGCTAGTGGGAACAATTGATGCAGCAATTGGACGCCATCCGGGGCACGAATACAAATACGCGATCACCAAGGATGGCAAACCCAGCATTACCCACTACGAGACCCTGGAAGCCTTCCGCCACGCCTCGTTGGTTCAGATACAACTGGAAACCGGTCGTACCCACCAAATTCGGGTACACATGTCCGCGATGCGTCACCCAATCGTGGGTGACACCATGTACGGTGGAGATCCGGTTTTAGCTGCTCGATTAGGTCTTGATCGCCAATGGTTACATGCGGTTGGGCTTGCATTTGATCATCCGCGAACCGGCGAACAAGTTGAATTAACAAGTGAATACAGCGAAGACCTCATCCGCGCACTCCGCATTTTGCGCGACGCTTGACAGTGATTCACTGCGCCTTCCCCTTGCGTAGTGAACAGGTGAAGCGGACCCGATGAGGTAATGAGCACGAGTGGTTTTGTGTCGGTGAATTGTGATGCGATAAGGGTGATTGTGTGGGTGAGTTGGTAGGAAAGGGCGATTTCGTCCACCTTCATGTGCATACCGAGTACTCCATGCTCGACGGCGCCTCAAAACTCGACGACCTTTTTACAGCGGCACAAGAACAAGGAATGCCGGCTATCGCCATGACAGATCACGGCAACCTTTTTGGAGCCTACGATTTCTGGAAAAAAGGAAAAGCTTACGGGGTAAAGCCGATCATCGGGCTAGAAGGTTATTATGCACCGCAAGGTCGTTTCGAACGCTCCCCATTTGATTTTGGCGGTGGCTTTGACGAAGGAGCCCCGGAGGACCCGGGGGCCGGTCGCGGTAAACACAGTTACACCCACATGACACTGTGGGCGGAAAACACCCTCGGGATGCACAATCTATTTCGACTTTCATCCCTCGCGAGCATTGAGGGCCACTACCACAAGCCTCGCTTTGACCGTGAACTTTTAGACCGGTACGGCAAGGGCCTGATTGGAACTACCGGCTGTGCGAGCGGAGAGGTAAATCGCTGGTTGCAGGCGGGGCAATACAAGAAAGCCTTGTCGTGCGCGGCGGACTACCGAGATATATTCGGCGCCGGTAATTTCTTTGCCGAGATCATGGATCACGGGCTGGCGATCGAACGTAACTTCATGCCGGACTTGATCAAAATTGCGAGAGCGCTCAATTTGCCCCTCATTGCAACGAATGACATGCACTATGTTCATGAGAGCGATGCCGACACGCATGACGTGTTGCTGTGTATTGGAACCCGAACAACACTTGATGACCCGAAAAGATTTAGGTTCGGTGCACGTGATTTCTATTTAAAGTCCGCCGCGCAAATGCGAGACCTGTGGAGTGAATTTCCCGAGGCATGTGACAACACGCTGGTGATCGCCGAGCGTTGCAATGTGGAATTCAATGAAGGCGCCAACCTGATGCCACGAGCTGATATTCCCGTTGGGGAAAGCGAAGAGTCCTGGCTGGTCAAGGAAGTCGAAATCGGCCTAGCGCACAGGTACCCAACCGGAGTTCCCGACAAAGTGCGCACACAAGCCGAATACGAACTGGGAGTGATTGCCCAAATGGGGTTCCCCGGGTACTTTCTGGTGGTCGCCGATCTCGTGCAGCATGCGAAAAATAGCGGGATTCGAGTGGGACCCGGTCGAGGTTCGGCGGCCGGCGCCATGATCGCCTACGCATTAGGCATCACTGACCTGGATCCCATCGAACACGGATTGCTGTTCGAAAGGTTCCTCAACCCTGAGCGAATCTCGATGCCAGATATCGACATTGACTTTGACGAACGACGTCGCTCCGACATGATCCGATACGCCACGGAAAAATACGGTGAAGAACGGGTTGCGCAGATCGTCACCTATGGTTCCATCAAGGCGAAAGCGGCGATTAAAGACAGCGCTCGCGTCTTAGGTTTGCCCTATTCGGTGGGCGATCGAATCACAAAGGCAATGCCACCCGCGGTCATGGGCAAAGACATCACCTTAAAAGGGGCGTTTGACCCTGATCATCCTCGTTACTGGGAGGCCGCAGAGTTTCGCGCACTCTACGCGAGTGACCCTGAATTCCAAACGGTTGTCGACACGGCCAAGGGCCTCGAAGGGCTCAAGCGACAGCCGGGGGTGCACGCCGCGGGGGTAATTTTGTGTAGCGAACCACTCATGGACGTTATTCCCGTGTGGAAGCGAGAGCAAGATGGTGCAATCATTACCCAGTTTGATATGGGGGCGTGTGAATCCCTTGGACTCCTCAAAATGGACTTCCTGGGGTTGCGTAACCTCAGCGTCCTCGACGAATGTTTGGAAAATATTACCCGCAATACGGGTGCCGTCGTCGTTTTGGAAACCCTGACCCTTGATGACAAAGTGGCGTACGAACTCCTGTCGCGCGGAGACACTTTGGGGGTTTTCCAACTTGATGGTGGACCGATGCGTTCCTTGCTGCGATCCATGGCACCGGACAATTTCAAAGACATCTCGGCGGTCCTTGCTCTCTACCGACCCGGGCCAATGGGGGCGAATGCCCACAACGACTATGCCGATCGAAAAAATGGTCGCAAGCCGGTTGTTCCGATCCATCCAGAACTTGAAGTCCCACTGAGTGACATTCTTGGAGACACGTACGGTCTGATTGTCTATCAGGAACAGGTCATGGCGATCGCGCAGCAGTTGGCAGGTTATTCCCTTGGGAAAGCGGATCTTCTTCGTCGGGCAATGAGTAAGAAGAAAAAAGAAATTCTTGAACAGGAGTTCGTTCCCTTCAGCAAGGGAATGCGGGAACGTGGATTTTCAGACCCCGCGATTAATAAGTTGTGGGAAGTGCTCGTTCCCTTCTCTGACTACGCGTTCAATAAAGCCCACACTGCCGGATACGGACTTGTGTCGTACTGGACCGCATACCTAAAAGCGAATTACCCGGCTGAGTACATGGCGTCACTGCTCACGTCAATGGCCGATGACAAAGAACGCTCGGCGATCTATCTCAATGAGTGTCGTCGCATGGGAATCAAAGTGTTACCACCTGATGTAAACGATTCTGATGCGAACTACACCCCACGTGGGAGTGACATTCGTTTTGGATTAACCGCTATCCGCAATGTGGGAACCAACGTCGTGGAATCCATTATTGCCACCCGAAACAAAGTGGGGCGTTTTGCTGACTTCCATGACTTTATTACCAAAGTCGATATCGCCGTGTGTAACAGGCGCGTTGTTGAGTCACTGGTGAAAGCAGGGGCTTTCGACAGTTTGGGCCACACCCGCAAGGGACTTACGGCAGTACATGAGCAAGTCATTGATGCAGCAGTCGACATTAAACGCTCGGAGGCCATTGGACAGTTTGATTTGTTCGGGGGATTGGAAAACGGTACTGACGACTTATTGTTTGAAAGACCGGTGATTGGAATTACCGAATGGGACAAATCACTGCTGTTAGCCCACGAGCGGGACATGTTGGGCCTGTATGTATCCGATCATCCACTCTTCGGCATGGAAAGTGCATTAGCCCAATTATCAGATCGGAGCATCGCCTCAGTCTTGATCGACGAACACCTGGATGGGCAGGTCGTTTCGTTAGGGGGCTTGGTCACCAGTGTTGTGCGCAAGACCACCAAAAAGGGATCGGCCTGGGCGATTGTGACGCTGGAAGACCTCGAAGGAAGCCTAGAAGTCATGGTATTCCCGGCCTCCTATGCATCCTTTGGAACGCTACTGGTCGATGATTCAATTTTGGTGATTCGGACCAAGATTGACCTAAGTGATGAAGATGGCGTGCGAGCTATAGCGCTCGAAGTGACCGCACCGGATCTATCGGGCGCACCGACGGGACCTGTTCGGTTAACCTTGGCGGCGGCCCGATGCGTCCCACCGCTCGTTGCGCGTCTAAAAAATATCTTGGCCCAGCATCCAGGCACGACCGAGGTGCAATTGCACTTGAGTGGTGGAACGTCAACGACCGTGATGAAACTCGACGACATGTATCGAGTCACCCCCTCACCGTCACTCTTTGGCGATTTGAAGGCACTATTGGGGGCGTCATGTCTGATGTAGTGGAGAGTAAACGCAATGAAGCGCCGGTGAGAAGGCGTAAGGCGTTAACCGTGTTTGTAACCGGGCTGATAGCGGGGTTGCTGTCCGGCGCAGCACTTGGCGTGCTGTGGTGGGCGTTGGCCCCGCGGGTCTCCGTGGTCATTTTTCCTGATCGGGTTGTCCCCGAAGGTTTTCAACCCCAAGAATATTTTTCCGCCAATATTGCTTTCGGTGCTCTCGGTGCGCTAGCAGGCGTTCTTGTCGCCATCGGACTTGTTTCCATGCGCGGAGAGCATGTGTTGGCTTCGCTCGCGGCGGCGCTCGCATCATCTGTCGTTGGCACCTGGGCAATGTGGTGGGTCGGTTCACATTTGGGGTTTGTTGACTTAGAAAATCTTAAAATGCCCGATTCAACGGTTCTTGACGGCCCACTTGAGGTTACGTTGCCGGCAATGTTTCTGATGTGGCCGCTGGGTTCAAGTATGGTGATTCTGATGATGGCACTGGGTGATGTATTTGCCGACCGGAAACGACAGAGAGGTTATTCAGCCTGAATCGCTGCGGTAAGTGCATCAAGAACCCGTACTAAGTCGATCGGTGAAATACAAATTTCAAGACCACGGCGGCCGCCACTAACGTAAATTAACTCATGCGTGTAGGCACTTGAGTCGATCACCGTTGTGAGCGCTCTCTTGTGGCCAAACGGACTGATTCCGCCCACAACATATCCGCTCATTCGTTGGGCGAGGGCTGCATCCATGGGTTCAATAGAGCGGACACCGATTGCAGCGGCCAGTTTTTTTGCACTAATCTTTCGGACAACCGGAGCGATAGCAACGGCAGAAACATTCTTGTCCCCGAACATAATCGTTTTAAATATTTGGTTCTCATCAAGTTTCAAGTTGCTTGCAGCCTCTTCACCAAACCCAGCCCTGACGTCACTCTCAAACTTATGCAATGTGTACGAAATGCCGAATGAATCTAAGAGGACCGTGGCGGGAGTAATGGCAATGGGTTTCATCGTCAATAATTCTAATTGGGCGATAAATAATTCGAAAACAGATCAACTGCTGGGAGTGCGCCGAAATGAGTTATCAGCGCCGTCTCTCGTTTGAGGAGCGCGCGAATGAGAATGAGTCGATCCTGGCTGCTGTGGGCGCCCAGTAATTCCTGGCGTTCGGCCGTTGGCAGAAGGATTGCTGCAGTTAACAGATAGGAGACAATTGTTGGGTCAGTCGGTAATTCTTCAAACATTGACACATTGCCATTGAGTTCACGCGAGAGAGCAGCTCGATAGGCAGAAAAGTCATTGAGAGCGCCGCGGGTGAGCAGGTTGATGCCATCTGTCAGTGGGGTTTCGGGTTCTGGGAGCCATTCCACATCTGCGTGCATTAGGGGGGTGCTGGCATCCAATGCATTGATTCGAAATCGGCGTGAACCGGTCGTAACAATGTCGTAGCGACCATCTTGGTGGGAATTGACCTCCCGCAAAATTGTTGACGTACCGACCGGATGCAGAGCATCAATACCGGAGATTGACATGTCGTATCCGTCGCGGACGGCAACTATTCCGAATTCGCGTTCTTCGACGTCTGGAATTTCGAGTAGTTCCTGGACCATTAATCGGTAACGAGGCTCAAAAATGTGGAGTGGGAGAACTAAGCCCGGCACCAAAATGGTGTTCAGAGGAAAGAGCGGGATGTTGGCAAGCACTAGCACAGACTAAACTCATGTACATGATTCGGCGCATCGATCTGCGAGAGAAGGCCTCTGACGGCAATTCCATGACCAACGTGGTTCCTCGAGCCGCCACCAATGTCGCGGACGCCACGAAAATAATCACCCCAATCCTGGAAGATGTTCGCGAGAAGGGAGCTGAGGCCCTCGCTCGATGGTCACTCACCCTCGATGGCGTTACTCCTCCCTCACTTCGAGTTCCGGTCGCCGAACTCGAAAATGCGACCGCAAAACTCGACCCCAGCGTGCGGGCAGCATTGGTCGAGTCAATTCGACGGGCACGAATGGTTCACTCGGACCAGGTGCGCGGTGAAACCGTCACTCAGGTAGTCGAGGGAGGAACTATTACAGAACGATGGATCCCGGTTGACCGAGTAGGGCTTTACGTCCCTGGTGGCCAGGCGGTCTATCCGAGCAGCGTCGTGATGAATGTTGTTCCAGCGCAAGTTGCTGGTGTTCAATCCATTGCAGTTGTCTCGCCCCCGCAAAAAGACTGTGGTGGTTGGCCGCATCCCGTGATCATGGCCGCGTGTCATCTTTTGGGAGTTAATGAACTCTATGCTGTTGGTGGTGCCCAAGCCGTCGCCATGTTGGCTTATGGAGTTCAACTTCCCGAAGGGGAGTGCCGGCCGGTTGATTTGGTAACGGGTCCGGGAAATATTTACGTGGCAGCGGCCAAACGCGCATTACAAGGAATTATCGGCATTGATTCAGAAGCCGGACCGACTGAAATCCTAATTTTGGCAGATAACACAGCGGATCCCGAGCATGTTGCGGCGGATCTCATCAGTCAAGCTGAACACGACGAACTGGCTGCCGCGGTTTTAGTGACCGACAGCGAAGAATTGGCCGATCGGGTCGAGGAATCACTCGCCGCACGGGTACCTCTGGCCAAGCACTCCCAGCGGATTGAGACGGCACTTCGTGGAATTCAAAGTGCGATTATCTTGGTGGTTGATCTTGAGCATGGACTGGCGGTTGTTAACGACTACGCCGCCGAACATTTAGAAATTCACGTGGTGAATGCTCGAGAAGTTGCGCGCAGGGTCAAGCATGCCGGCGCAATTTTTATTGGAACCTACGCTCCGGTCTCACTCGGTGACTACTGTGCCGGTTCCAACCATGTTTTACCCACGGCAGGATCCGCCAAACATTCATCGGGCCTATCTGTCCAAACTTTTCTGCGTGGGATTCAAATCATCGAATATTCACGGCAGGCCTTAATGGAGGTCGCTCCCCACGTACTGGCGCTCTCAAGTGCTGAAGACCTGCCCGCGCATGGTCAGGCGATTTTGGCTCGGACCCACCAGTGAGCGAGTTTGAATTACCGTTACGCAGCGATCTCAAAGGACAAACACCGTATGGCGCACCGGCTGACCCGGTTCCTGTCCGACTGAATGTCAATGAGAACCCCTATCCACCAAGTGAGGCGGTCGTTGCAGCAATTTCGCAGGCTGTCGGTGCGGCGACCCGCGGAATCAACAGGTACCCCGATCGCGATGCTGTGGACTTGCGGGAGGCGCTGCGGGCCTACCTTGACTTCGAGTCCGGGGTGAACATTAATTGCGACCGCATCTGGGCGGCTAACGGCTCAAATGAAATCATGGCACAGGTATTCAGTGCATTTGGCGGCCCCGGGACAACGGCGTTGACATTTGATCCCACCTACTCCATGTACCCGGAATATGCTCGCGACTCATTTACGGAAATGGTCTCGATTCCACGGCGAAGTGATTTCACAATAGACATCGATTCGGCAATTGCAGCGGTTAAAGAACATCAACCCACCCTCGTGATTCTCACCTCACCCAATAATCCAACGGGGACCTCCATCGTGTTGGCCGACATCGAAGCCGTGCTCATTGCGGCAGAAGAAATCGGCGCTTTGGTTGTGGTCGACGAAGCTTACGCAGAGTTTCGACGCGAGAGGGGAGCGACGGCGCTGACCCTGTTGGATCGGCACCCAAACCTCGTGGTGTCTCGAACTATGAGCAAGGCATTTGGCTACGCCGGTGGTCGCCTGGGCTACTGCGCCGTCAGTAGCAGTGAAATTGTTCAGGCACTTCAATTGGTGAGACTGCCCTACCATCTTTCGTCATTTTCACAGGCAGCGGCGATAGCAGCTTTGGGTTTTGCCAAGGAGTCACTGGAACGCGTTGCCGAGATCACGAACGCGCGAAATAAGATGGTAACTGAACTCGTCAGCATGGGGCTCGTTGTTGCTCAAAGTGACGCGAACTTTTTGTTTTTTGGAGAGTTCACCGATCGGCACGCGATTTGGCGTGGACTATTCGACCAAGGAATCCTGATCCGAGAAACTGGACCCTCCGGCTGGCTTCGGGTGAGTATCGGGACTGCACATGAGAATGAATTATTTGTCACATGTCTCAAAACGCTAATCTGAGTACAGGAGGAAAGACATGATTAGAATTGCACGGATTGAACGAGAAACAAAGGAAAGTAGTGTGCTCGTTGAGTTGTCACTTGACGGCACCGGGAACAGCACGATTGCGACCGGTGTTCCCTTCTTCGATCACATGCTTGCTCAACTCGCGAAACACGGTGGATTTGATTTAGAGGTAAAAACACTAGGCGATCTACATGTTGATGCACACCACACCGTTGAAGACACAAGTTTGGCACTGGGACAGGCTTTGAATCAGGCATTGGGGGACCGGTCCGGTCTCACTCGATATGGCGATGCGCTAGTTCCACTTGATGAATGCCTAGTCCAAAGCGCGGTAGATCTTTCCGGGCGCCCCTATTTGGTGCACACTGAGCCAGAACTCGTTGAGCTAATCGGCACGTACGACACGACTCTGACTCGCCACATCTGGGAATCAATTGTTGCGACATCACAAATAACTCTGCATGTGAATGTGCTCGCTGGGCGTAATGCACACCATGTCGTGGAAGCACAATTTAAAAGTGTAGCCCGGTCGTTGCGAACGGCGGTCGCCCGAGATTCTCGCGTGGTAGGAGTGCCGTCAACCAAAGGCACACTAACCGCATCACAGTAGAGAGATAAATTTGCATGTCACCCACGGTTGCCGTCCTCGACTACGGCTTTGGCAATGTTCGATCCGCACTTCGCGCAACCGAGTACGTCGGTGCTACCGCTATTTTGAGTTCGGATTTCGACACATGTCTCAATGCTGACGGACTTATTATTCCCGGAGTCGGAGCCTTCGCCGCCTGCATGAGAGGAATAAATGAGGTCCGCGGAGGTCCACTTGTTGACGCCCGATTAGTTGCCAATCGCCCAGTGCTCGGCATCTGTGTTGGCATGCAGATTATGTTTGCGCAGGGAATCGAGCACGGAATATCCACCGAAGGGCTGGGTCAGTGGCCTGGCGCGGTCGATCCGTTGGCGGCCCCAATTGTCCCGCACATGGGATGGAACAGCGTCGCACCCCCGGTGTCGACCTCATTATTTGCCGGAGTCGAGTCCGAGTTGTTTTATTTCGTGCATTCCTATGCAGCACAGCGGTGGACCATGAGTGACACGGATCCCTTTCAACACCATCCAATGCTCACGTGGAGTGAGTACGGGACACCATTTATTGCGGCGGTCGAAAATGGCCCACTCTCGGCCGTCCAATTCCACCCGGAGAAGAGTGGCGAAGCTGGGCTCACGCTGATCAACAACTGGGTCGGCACCCTCACCTAGACTGCCGTCATGTCATTCACCCTCCTGCCCGCCGTAGACGTCAAAGATGGTCAAGCTGTCCGCCTGGTTCAAGGGAAGGCAGGAAGTGAAACCGTTTACGGTTCGCCACTTGATGCTGCCCAAACCTGGGTCAATCAGGGTGCCGAGTGGATTCACTTGGTTGACCTTGACGCAGCCTTCGGTACCGGGAATAACGCTGCCTTAATTTCTCGCGTGGTCGAGACAATTGGGCGAGACGTCAAAGTTGAACTCTCGGGCGGAATCCGAAGTGACGAGAGTCTAAAGGCGGCCCTTGCTACTGGTTGCGCACGAGTAAATCTGGGAACGGCTGCCTTAGAAGATCCCGACTGGACCGAGTCGGTCATTGCCGAGCATGGTGAGCGAATTGCCGTTGGTCTCGACGTAAAGGGACACACTTTGGCGGCTCGCGGTTGGACAACGGAGGGCGGTGACCTGTGGGAAACAATCGGGAGGCTCGATGCAGCCGGCTGTGTCCGCTACGTGGTCACTGATGTTCTTAAAGACGGCACAATGCACGGCCCTAATTTTCACCTTTTGAAGCAGGTCGCCAAGGCAACCCGCGCGAGGGTAATCGCGTCGGGGGGGATCTCCACGTTGGAAGATTTGCACAAATTAGCCGAGATGAAAGGGATAGAAGGCGCAATTATTGGTAAGGCACTGTACGAACAAGCCTTTAGTCTCCCGGAAGCACTTGTAGCCGTTGAAGGTCGCTACGACCCTTACCAGTGGGGACCTCCACAGCCGTGACCTTGGCCGCTCGGGTAATTGCCTGTCTTGATGTTGATGCTGGTCGGGTTGTGAAGGGCGTGAATTTCGTTGACCTCGTTGACGCCGGTGACCCGATCGAACTGGCATCCCTGTACGGCGCGGCTGGAATCGATGAACTCGTTTTTCTTGACATCACCGCATCGAGTTCAGATCGCGAGACAACACTTGAACTGGTGCGCCGCAGTGCTGACCAAGTCTTTATCCCGGTAACGGTTGGCGGGGGGGTTCGCAGCATCGAGGATATTGACGCACTACTTCGAGCGGGTGCTGACAAAGTTTCGATCAACACGGCTGCGATTGCCCGCCCAGAACTTCTGCGCGAGGCGGCACTACGATTTGGTTCTCAATGCATTGTGCTATCCCTGGATGCCCGCCGTGAATCAGATCAACCGAGTGGGTTTGGAGTTACCACTCACGGCGGTCGCGAGTCCGCGGGGCTTGACGCAGTAAAATGGGCCCAAACGGCGGCCGACTGCGGCGTCGGCGAAATTCTGCTCAACTCGATGGATGCGGACGGCACCAAGTCTGGCTTTGATCTGGAGTTGATTCAAGCGGTGCGTGCCGTGGTAACCGTTCCGATTATTGCCAGCGGTGGGGCGGGTGCTCCAAGTGATTTTGCTGCCGCAATACAAGCGGGCGCTCAAGGTGTCTTGGCTGCGAGTATTTTCCATTTTGGTGAGGTCTCGGTTGCTGAGGTGAAAAGCGCACTTAAGGCTGAGTCCATTCCGGTGCGTGAGCCAACTAAGTTGGTGCCATGAGCGAAGCCAGCGAATTCATTTCCCGGATTCGGTTCAATGAAGACGGTCTCGTACCGGTCATTACCCAAGACTCAGTGAGTAAAGAAGTCCTGATGTTGGCCTGGATGAATGTTGCGGCCGTGCAGTTGACTATTGATACGGGTCGGGGAACGTATTTTTCGCGCAGCCGAAATAAAATCTGGGTCAAAGGTGAAGAATCAGGAAACAGCCAGGCAGTCAGGAGTGTGCGAGCCGATTGTGACGGGGACACCCTTTTGCTACTCGTCGAGCAACGTGGACCGGCTTGTCACACTGGTAACCCGACCTGCTTTTTCGATCAAGGAATTGACGCGTGACACACCCACATGTAGATACGCCAGATCTCGAGAAGTTTCGGGAGTTTGCCAAAACCCAAAGAGTTGTGGCGGTATCGAGAACCCTTTTGGTCGACCACGTCAGCGCAATCGGACTGTTTCATGCACTGTGCGGGGAACGTGCCGGCACATTTTTGTTGGAATCAGCGGAGGCTGGTGTTCAGTGGTCGCGCTACTCGTTTATTGGCGTCAATAGCGCTGCAATGCTCACCGAGTCGAAAGGTGAGGCCGTGTGGAGTGGCCGAGTACCGCAGGGCCTACCTCAAAGCGGACTCGCTCTTGACGTGCTTGAATCAACTTTGGCCCTGTTGCATACCCAGAAATCCATGGTTGCAGATGTGGGAGATTTCCCTTTCACGGGCGGGCTCGTCGGATATCTGTCTTACGACATTGTGCGCAACTGGGAGCACATTGGTGATTCGACACGTGATTCATTGGATATTCCTGACCTAAGTTTCCTCTTGGCTTCAGATATTGCCGTGGTTGACCACCTTCACAGCACGGTGACGTTGATTGCTAACGCAATTAATTTTGATAATTCGCCCGAGCGGGTCGAACAGGCCTACGCCGAATCGAGTGCACGACTTGACCACATGCAAGCGTCATTAATGCACATTGAATCAGGGGGGGCGGTGGCCACACCGTTACTCGATACAGAATTGCACTTGCCACCACGGGTCACAAACGAAGAGTCATTCCTAGAAAACATTGACACGGTCAAGGAATATATTCGTGCCGGGGATGCATTTCAAGTGGTGCTTTCCCAAAGGTTTAGCGTGCCAACGAGAGCCAGTGGTCTCAATATTTATCGGATACTTCGATCAACGAATCCGAGTCCTTACATGTACTTGCTACGAGTCCCCGATTCAGACAATTTCAGTCGGGTGGCCTTCGAAATTATTGGATCTTCACCGGAGGCCTTGGTCACAGTGCGTGATGGCAACGCGGTGGTCCACCCCATCGCTGGGACTCGATGGAGAAGCGCAGATCCTGACCGGGATCGTGAATTGGCACAAGACCTACTAGCAGACAAAAAAGAACGCGCAGAGCACCTCATGTTGGTTGACCTGGCACGTAATGATCTCGGACGGGTGTGTACTCCCGGAAGCGTAAACGTGATTGATTTTATGCACGTTGAACGTTACTCACACGTCATGCATTTAGTGTCCACGGTGACGGGTGAGCTTGACGTTCAACAAAATGCCTTTACTGCACTTCGGGCAACTTTCCCCGCTGGAACACTCTCAGGTGCGCCAAAGCCACGTGCAATGCAGATCATTGAAGAATTGGAGTCCGAACGCCGTGGGCTTTATGGTGGCTGTGTTGGTTATTTCGACTTTGCTGGCAACATGGACATGGCGATCGCAATTCGCACTGCTTTGCTCAAAGCCGGTGTCGCACACATCCAAGCAGGAGCTGGCATCGTTGCCGACTCGGTCCCGGCAAGCGAAAATGACGAGTGCGTCAACAAGGCAATGGCAGTCATCCGAGCCGTCGCCCTTGCCCAACGACTTGAGGTGTAGAAAAAATGCGAAACGCATCACCCGCAAGGATTTATCTCCTGACCATTGCGCTGCAGTCGATCCTCGCCGGTGGCCTGCTGTGGGTTGGTGGCCTCACCTGGGGCTCGATCAACAGTGACCTCGTAGCCCAGGAATTGACAGGATCAGATGTAAATCCATCTATTTTTGCCGTGTGGGCGGTCTCCTTAGCAGTGGTCATTGGCGTCTTGGCCACTCGAACATGGGGGCGTAGAATTTTGGGAACCCTAGGGGCAGCAGTCTCGGCAGCGGGGATTTATTCCCTGATAATTATGGACAAGGACGGGCTCAATGCTTTGTGGCTTGTGGCGATCCTGCTGAGCGGCGGATTAATGGCCACGAACATCTTTATTTCCTTGGCGTCAAAGAATTGGCCAATCTTGGGTGGCAAATATTCGCGGTCAGCCCCGCCCGAGCAAGATGCGTGGGCATTGCTTGATGCCGGTGTGGACCCAACTCTTGAGTCAGATCTAGACAATGGTCGCCCCCGTGATTAAATTGTGCCATGAGTGACCAACAGAAGGATCATGGTTCCACCCCTGCAGCTTGGACCACCGTGGCAATTGTCATCCTGGCTTTTATCGTGAGTACCTTGGCCCTCGTTTTGGGTAATTGGCCAATGTTCTGGGTTGGTGTTGGGTTGGTGGTTCTCGGCGCAGTGGTTGGGAAAGTTATGGCCATGATGGGTCTGGGCAAGAAAACCATAAACGCGTAAATGTTGGTGCATTCACAGTGACCACATGAGGGTTCTCGTGGTTGAAGATGAGCGGCCGATATCCGATCTCATCACTGCCTACCTCACTCGCGAGGGCTGTGAAGTGCAAGCGCGTTTTGACGGGGAATCAGGACTGGCCGCTGCACAAAGTGAAAGTTTTGATCTGATAATTCTTGACGTTGGACTCCCCAAGCTAGACGGCACGCACATTTGTCGGCAACTGCGTGCCTCAAACGATTGGACTCCAATTATTTTCTGTACGGCACGCGATGATGAAGTCGATCGCGTGTTGGGTCTTGAATTGGGAGCCGACGACTACGTGACTAAACCGTTTAGTCCAAGGGAACTTGTAGCAAGAGTTAAAGCAATTGTGCGTAGGTCTGCTTATCAGGTAAGTGCGCGTGAAGTCCTTACTTCAGAGAATGTCCAGTTGAATCTGAAAACTCGACGCACATCGCACAACGGCGAATCGGTAGCCCTTACGGCGACGGAGTTTGACTTAGTCGCCTATCTCATGGCTCGCCCCGGGCGGGTCATTGAACGCTCGGAATTACTCGAAAATGTGTGGGGGTACTCGGACGCGATTGGAACGCGAACAGTTGACGTGCATATTGCCCAGATACGTACAAAAATTGGCGCCGATGCACCGATCCGCACTGTTCGTGGGGTTGGCTATTCATGGGAAGCACCGTCACATGAAATTGCGTAATGGGAGCATTGTCGGGCTCCTTGTCCTCCTTACGAGTGCAGTTGCCGCGATCGCGATTGTGGTTGCGGGGCTGGTGTCGTATCCGCTGATAGTCTCCAGTTCACAAGATGTTGGCGCTAAGAATCTCGCCCAATTGGCCACCGTGACCGCGAATGCGATCGAGCAACAGGAATCAGGATCAGGAGCTGGTGTTGGGCCGGGATTGATAAAGACACTGCAGAGGGAATCGATCTCGGCTTATCTAATTCCGCTGGGATCTCCAAATCTTGGCGACCTGCCTTTTGATTTTCCGCAAACCTTTGTCGATCAACTCAATGAAGGTCGTGACATTTCTGGCCGGGTATCATCAATTGAGAGCGAATACCTGATTGAGGGTCGACCATTGAGTGTTGGCGGCTCGGTAGTTCTGATTCAACCTGTTTCTGTTGCCGGAGCCAGTGCAGGAGCGATTATTTGGCGACTTGCGTTGGCACTCGCAATTGGACTGATAATTGCGATCCCACTGGGGATTTTTGCAGCGCAAAGATTGGCACGACCGTTGCGCCGGGCAAGCAAAGCAGCGATGTCAATGGCGAGTGGATCGCGCGGTGTGGATTTAGCATCAATGGGGCCGCGGGAGGTCGATGAAATTTCGGCCTCACTCAATGCGCTTGATTCCGCTCTGATCGCATCTGAGGCGCGCCAGCGCGAATTTCTGCTGTCAGTCTCTCACGAATTTCGGACCCCGCTTACAGCGGTGAAAGGTTACAGTGAAGCGATCTCAGACGGCATTTTTTCGGGAGACAAAGCAATTGATGCGGCACGACTGATTTCATCTGAATCAGCGCGCCTGGATCGATTAGTTAATGACCTTCTGGACTTGGCGAGACTCGGGGCGGTTGATTTTGCCATTTCAGAGGTACCAATTGACCTACATGAACTTGCACGTGAAGTGCGTCAAGTCTGGGGGTATCGGTGCCGGGAATCACAGGTGAATCTTGAGTGCGAAATCTTGGTGCAGGGTGGATTCATTGGTGACCCCATTCGGATTCGACAAATTGTGGACAACTTGGCTGAAAACGCACTTCGATTAAGCCCAAGCCAAAGCACCTTGGCAATTCGAATCGAACAACTGACCAATTCTCTCGTAATCGAGGTTCGTGACTCAGGCCCGGGCCTAAGTTCCGACGACCAAAAAGTGGCATTTGAACCCGGTGCGCTGTATGAACGCTATCGGGGAGTGAGACCGGTGGGAACCGGGATTGGCTTAGCACTCGTGGGTCGGTTGGCGATCCGAATGGGAGGTAGCGCGAGCGTTGAACCGGCACCTGAAGGCGGAGCCAGCTTCACCGTTGAAATCCCGCAACGCGGTGAAACGTGAATTCGGAAATGAAGATGCCGGTAACAGTGGGATGGTTGGAACCTACTCGCTTACACAGGGCGCTCGGTTGTCATCGGTTTCACCATTGCTCGTATCGTTATTCCGAACATCGTTTAAGGATTCGGCTCCTTATTAAATTGCCGATCTGGTCACGGCTACGCTAGGCGGGTGACGGTCTTAGACGACATAATCCATGGAGTGCGCGAAGACCTCGCCGTGCGCATGGAACATACCTCTCTCGATCAATTGAAAGAGCGTGCGATGCGGGTGCGCGAAGCCCAAGATGTCGCAGCAATTCTTAGTGGCCCAGACGTCTGCGTGATCGCAGAAGTCAAGAGATCAAGCCCTAGCAAGGGTGTCCTTGCGCAAATTCCTCACCCCGGATTCCTTGCAGCCGAATACGAAGCAGGTGGTGCGCATTGCATCAGCGTTCTCACGGAAGAACGCTGCTTCGGTGGAAGTCTGGCCGACTTAATAGAAGTGCGGACGGCGGTGGATATTCCGGTGCTGCGAAAGGACTTTGTGATCGGCAGTTACCAGCTGTGGGAAGCAAAAGCCTATGGCGCCGACATGGTGCTGTTGATTGTTGCAGCCTTAGAGCAAAAAGTTCTGGTATCCCTGATTGAGCGAACGAAGAGCCTGGGTCTTACTGCACTCGTTGAGGTACACGACGAAGAAGAAATAGATCGCGCACTGGGAGCCGGAGCCACCGTCATTGGAGTAAATGCGCGAAATTTAAAGACTTTAGAAGTGGATCGCTCAACATTTAGTCGCGTTGTTGAGCGGATCCCCACCTCATGTATTCGAATTGCGGAATCTGGTGTTCGCGACCATCATGACCTTATGAATTACGCCGATGCAGGCGCAGACGCCGTTCTCGTGGGGGAGTCACTCGTTGTTGGTGGGAATCCCAAGGAAGCAGTGCGAGAATTAGTCGCCGCGGGTGCGCACCCTGCGTGTCGTTCACGGGGCCGAGAATGACCACCTCAGAAGTTGAACGCGAGGTTGACCTGCCGGGCCATTTTGGACCCTACGGCGGAAGATTCGTGCCTGAAGCTCTGACAAGCGCACTAGATCAACTTGACGCGGCCTTTCACACTGCCACCTCTGATCCAAAGTTCGCCACGCAACTGTTGGGTCTAGAACGTGATTACACGGGTCGGCCTTCGCCATTGACGCGCGCGCTGAGGTTCGGTGAATATTGCAACGGTGCACGTGTATATTTCAAACGCGAAGACCTCAATCACACGGGATCACACAAAATAAATAACGCACTCGGGCAAGCGCTCCTCGCACAGCGCATGGGTAAAACGAGGGTCATTGCTGAAACTGGCGCAGGCCAACACGGAGTCGCAACGGCGACAGCCGCGGCACTGCTGGGGTTGGAATGCGTTGTGTATATGGGTGAGGAGGACACCAGGCGTCAAGCGCTTAACGTCGCTCGCATGAAACTCCTTGGCACTGAAGTTGTTTCCGTCACAAATGGCAGCAGGACCCTCAAAGACGCCATCAATGAAGCAATGCGCGATTGGGTCGCCTCGGTTGAAAACACCCATTACATCTTGGGAACCGTCACCGGACCCTCGCCATTTCCTGACATGGTGCGTCATTTCCATTCGGTGATTGGACGCGAAACGCGGAAGCAGATTTTGGCAGTGGAAGGACGGTTACCCGATGCAGTAGCAGCCTGTGTCGGTGGTGGATCCAACGCCATGGGCCTATTTAGCGGCTTCATAGACGATCAAGAGGTGCAATTACGCGGATACGAAGCCGGCGGTGACGGCGTCGAAACCGGTCGGCATGCCGCACGATTCGCCGCCGGCACGCCAGGGGTACTGCACGGTGCCCGCACCTACGTTATGCAGGACAAATGGGGACAAACCATCCCTTCACACTCCATCAGTGCCGGGCTTGATTACCCGGGGGTAGGTCCCGAGCACGCGTGGTTGCACGACACTGGGCGAGCGATCTACGAACCGGTCACCGATTCTGAGGCCATGGAAGCCTTCGCATTGTGCTCTCGCACCGAGGGAATCATCCCGGCTATTGAAACCGCCCACGGGCTGGCCGGGGTGATTCGCCTGAGTCAAGAACTTGGGCCAGACTCCGTGATTGTTTTAAACCTCAGCGGACGTGGCGACAAAGACGTCGCGACGGCGGCTCGTTGGTTTGGAATCGAGCTTGAACACAGCGAGTCCGGTGTCAGTATTGAAATGGCCGAGGGTCGCTGACCCGTGCATTCTGGGGGTGGCGGCTCAATAAGTGTGGCATTTGCCCAAGCGAAAAGCGAGGGTCGGGCATTGCTCATTGGTTATCTGCCTGCAGGTTTCCCTACCCTGGCGGATTCAATTGAACTCGTACAAGCCATGTGCGAGGGCGGAGTGGATCTCATTGAGGTCGGGCTTCCGTACTCGGATCCACTTATGGATGGTCCGGTTATTCAACAAGCGGTTGACCAAGCGTTAACCAATGGGGCAACGCCTGAGTCCGTGCTCACGGTTGTCACAGCCGTTGCCGAGCTCGGCGTCATCCCGGTCGTTATGACGTACTGGAACCCCATCGAGCAATTTGGGGTAGAAAACTTTGCTCGCGAACTCCAGGAAGCAGGTGGTGTGGGGGTGATCATCCCGGATCTCACCATCGAAGAAGGTAAACCTTGGATCTCGGCCGCAGTTGCGCATAAAGTCGACCCGATTTTCTTGGTCGCGCCTTCATCCACCAACGAGAGAATCGACAAGATTTGCCGCCAGACCAAGGGATTCGTGTATGCGGCGTCAACCATGGGGGTCACTGGCGCGCGCGATCAAGTGAGCAATATGGCGCCCGAATTGGTGGCCCGTGTTCGTCAATGCACCGACCTCCCAATCGCGGTAGGTCTAGGTGTATCAAATGGCGTTCAGGCGGCTGAGATAGCTACCTACGCAGACGGAGTAATTGTCGGATCGGCTTTTGTTAAAGCCGCGAATGCCGGCGGCGCGAAGGCAGTTGCCGGGCTAGCACGGGAACTGGCCAAAGGGGTACGTCACGAGCGCTAGCAGCCTTCGCTTATTCTACAGTTTGAATCTGTTTGGCAACGGTCAAAATAAGTTGGAGAGGAGCAGGCGCAATGGGTGAAAAGGGTCGCCGCGAACGAGCCGCAGAAGCACGTGGCGCGGCACAAGCATCTGAGAAACGTCGCGAGCGCATGGTTCGCATCATTGGCGGAGCAACC
>Ga0105049_10003001_pt1 | contig 20006 bp, 17 predicted proteins | sample MAT06_FD_78087 | JGI IMG/M metagenome (GOLD analysis project Ga0105049, IMG submission 78087) | Freshwater microbial communities from Lake Fryxell liftoff mats and glacier meltwater in Antarctica - MAT-06 | ecosystem: Environmental > Aquatic > Freshwater > Ice > Liftoff microbial mat | place...
GTTCTTCTGGAAAAAGAATCCGATGGCGGTTATCACGCGTTTTGTCCAAGCCTCAAAGGATGCCATTCTCAAGGAGATTCGTTTGAAGAAGCGATCGAGAATATTAAAGAAGCGATTGAATTATATCTTGAAAGCTTAAGGGCTGATAATCAGTTAATTCCTAAAGAAGATTTAATTGTGAAGCCATTAACTATCTTGGCATGAGTAATTTTCCCAGCGTCAAAGCTAGAGAATTTATTAAAGTCATCGAAAAGTTAGGTTTTTATCTTGACCGTCAAAAGGGAAGCCATGTTGTTTACAAAGATAGTTATGGACAGAGAGTTATTGTGCCGCTTCATTCAGGAAAAGACCTAAAACAGGGAACTCTAATGGGCATGATTCAGGATATTGGGATTGACAAGGAAACTTTCTTTGAGTTGTTGGGAAAATAATCAATCAGCTATAGCTTTATTGTTTGGTGTCGGCACTCCAAAATCAGCGCTCGTCCCACCGCGATCGCATTTCAATTCGATCGCAGGTTCCATATATAAAAATCGCATTCAGCAGTCATAGAGCGATCGCCTTCCTCTTCGCGATCGCCCCTCCTAACCAGCTCGCGATCGCCCTCTCACCCATAAGCGCGATCTCACTTAGAAAGCCTCCGAACCATGAACATTTGCTGCTTTGTCTTTGCTAATAAAGCTAGACATCCCGCTCGTGGCGCTTCCCTTCAACGCAACAAACTTATCTGCTATCCCCATTGAAGGAAACACTTTTGTATTGCAGAAGTTTTTTAGTTGATCCGCGCTGTTAGGATCGTGCCAAGCCTCAATATCAACACGGGCATTCGCGCCCTCTGGCTTCACAAATTTAGGCAATCGGTTGAGAATCTTCTGCGCTGTAATCCCACCATCAGTCCCAGTTTGGATTGTATTGCGAATGGCATCCCGCGACATATTGGCAGTCTTACCCGAATGTTTCACGCCAACAGCACTATCTTTATTAAACATGGCATCGTCGCCATACACCTTGAACAGTGGACTGTTCTGTCCATCCGAAACTTCCATGCCCTTTTCACAAAACACATTATGCAACGCATTCGTTGACTTCTGAACATAGGCATTATTCAGAAACGCAAGATAGTCCTCGTAGGTAACAGCCGCAGCCATTCGTTGATAGCTTGTATCATCACCACGCGTATTGTCATCCCCTTTGCTCTTGGTGAGGGCAGTCTCAAATTTGACTTGATCTTTGGGTCTATACTCGCCGCGAAGGATGTACTTGTCTGGTGAAAATGTGTTCTTTTCTAGCCTCACAATCCGATCCTGCGTTAGGTTTGAGAGTGCCGCATTCAACGTATCCGCATTTCTCAGCGGACTCTGGGCTAGCAAGTTTGCATGAGTTTGTTCAAGCGCGTCTGCACTGGGTATGGTTTGGGTTTGCCACCACTCCATGAGTGCTCGTTCATCACTGGCAGGGTTTTGAAGGGATGCCGGAACTTGCAAGCCCGCCGCATCGAACCGATCCTTCCAATCATTTCCAGAATCTTCCACCGCTTGAGGGTTCTTTGCCCGATTGGTGGTTTGAGTCGCATCATACCCCTGAACCTGGGTCTTATCGTATTGCATGGCAGACGCGATACCTGGCTGATTATAAGCGACTTGCTGAATTTTTCGCCAGGTTTCGGCTGAGGCAAAGTCCATGGTCCACTTCTGGGTATCAAGCCACTGCACAAACCATTGCATAATCTGGGTTTTGTTGATCATGTGTCCCGCAGCATAAGAATCTTGCAGATAGTGATCCCCAAAGCCATTGTTGAGTAGCGCTTCATTCGCCGCTTCACTCGCCTTGTCAGCCAGTGTTACCGACTCTTGCTCCTTCAGCGCAATTTGGGCATTTCTTGTTTCTAAATCATCTTGCCCCTCTAAATCGCCAAACGGTAATTCTGCCATTAATACGCTAGCATCTTGCAAGTCGCTCGCTTCTTTTGCGGCTGCCTTGGCTTGTTGATTAAGAGTCCACGATTGTTGAGCAGCTTTCCGCCCTGCATCGTGATAGCCTGCCCATGCGTGCCAGCTTTCAGGGGCAAAGTGACAGGCATTGCGCGCTAGGGTTGCGCCATACTCATCGCTGCTTTCTTTCGCCCCTGAGCCAGTAACCGCCAGCAAGTTGATTTGTCCAGGTACGCCACTAATGTAATCTTGCAAAATTGCGTCCTTAAACTTATATCCCAGTTTTTGATTAACCAGGGTATTGCCTTGCATCATCTGCTCAGAATCCTGCACATTTTGATCCGTTTTTTCGGTATCTGTGAGGCTATCTTTTAACTGGGTATAGATATCTTTTAACCGGAAGAAGGTTTCTTGACGGACACTCTGAATTAGGGTCCAACGAACCTTGGGATCAGCGGTTTTCATCGCCTCAAGATTCCCGTAATAGTCTGCTAGGGTATTCATCTCGCCATAGGTGATCACCAGCGGTTCACCCTCTTTGCCACCACCCGGAATCGACACAAGCACGGTTTGGTAAGTTGGATCGATGTCGCCAGAAGAGCCTTTTGTCGGAGGATTTTTTTGCCATTGATCAAGCCGCCCTAGCTCTTGGGCAAGCACATGCATCACATTGCCCTTTTTGATGGGACCCACTTTTGGGATATTCACCACTGCTTCGTCCTGTTTAGGACCCATGACATCTTTCTGATAAAAAGCTCTTTTTTCTTTTACTTCCAGTTTTGTTTGCTCAATTAATTCTTGCCAGGTTCCTATTTGGGCAAGTTCATTGGGCTGAGCATCACCAAGCAGTTGGTGTTCCCAGGAGGAGTGTCTTTGAATCAAGCCGGGGGCTGTCAGCGGCGGCGCGAGGGAAGCATGGACGGTGACAGGCTGCGGTTGAGATAGCTGATCCTTATTTTCACGCCGTTGCAAAATGGCAGACATGGACTGTCCAAGTGGCTGCATCTGCGCCATTTCGTCTTCGTCTTCATGGCGTTGCACGGAGTCAGTTTGGCTTGGTTCGGGCATTCGCATCACCTGAGCCGCTATGAGATCGGCTTCCTGTTCATAGGAATCTCCGGGTGCCCCAACCGTCAGCTTTGCCTGGATTAGTTTAGTTCCACCCGCACAGTTTGAACAGGGGCAAGCTGCCCCGTGCGCCCCATCAGGTTTACGTTGAATGACTGGAACACAAGAGGCACAGGCACAGCCAGCACTACAGGCGCTAGTGTTTTCTTGGCGCTGCAACTCATTTCCGCCTGTCTGCTGAATTGTATGCGTTAATTCATGTGCCAGTAGTTCCTTGCCGCTGTTTGAGCTAGGAGTATATTTGCCCGAATTGAAGTAGATATGATTGCCATTGGTAAACGCTTGGGCGTGCAATTCCTGGTTCATTTGCACTGCCTGACGATTGGTATGCACTCGCACATTGGCAAAGCTGTGCTGAAATCGCGGCTCCATAAAAGAACGCACTTCTGCATCGAGTGGCTGTCCGCTACTCTGATTTCCTTTAATCTGACTTTCTAGGGTATTGCTGGCTTCAAAACTGCCGCTATTGTCTGCCTGTCGATGGATAATATTGTCTTCATTATGTTCTTCATGCCGTTGCAGCGTTGAAACGTCAGGCTGCCGCTGAAGTTCGTCTTCTTCTTGATGACGCTGAACTGTCGGAGGTAAGGGAAGTTTTGCGATGGAAGGTGTTGAAAGCTTGGCAAAACTGTGTCCTAGCCGAGTTGCGTTTTCCAGTTGGGTTTGCAAGTCGGGGGGTTCCGCTTGGGGCGTGGTTTCAGCCTGAACTGGAGGAGCGAAGGGGCGCGATCGCAACTGGTTTTGTACAGAAGCAGAAGTTGACTGCTGAGGAGCCTTTTTTTGAGCCTGCGATCGCGAAACCATAATCACCTAATTTTTTGGCAATACTAAAGAATAAACCCAGTATAGTAATTCAGAATTATCAATCCAAAAAACTACATAATTTCAAATTAAATTTATACGATGCTATGCTAACCCACCAGAATCGGCAGGGATTCCGAATTGCTGGGCAGCATGAATAAGCCCACGATCAAGGGAGAGGATCTGAGCGGCGTGAGTATTTCGGGCAATTGCCAGATGCAAGGCATCGCCTGCTCTCAGTCCGGTCTCCCATTGCAGAATCAATTCACTTGCCAGTTGAAAATCTCCTATGGTGACAGTAAACACGTTAAACGACTGGTCTGCATCTTCCCGAAAGGATTGCATTGCTGCTTGCATGAGCGTCGCACTCAATTCACCCATGCGAACACGACGTGACAGAAGGCTGGCAAATTCAACGACTGTCCAATCGCTAATGGCGAGTTCCGGAGGCGGTAGGTGGAGTAAGATCGCTTCAACTGCTTCACTGGTTGCTTCTGAAATGTAAAAGGGTGCGATAAAACTTGTGTCCAGGTAAATCAATAACGTGCCTCTTGGCGCAAGTTTTGCAGAGTCTCCAAGCTGCTGGCGGCTATTTGAGGCTGGAGTTTGCGTAGGGTATGGCGAGAAGATAAAGGACGACGCGATCGCAGGATGGGTGAGAGACGGGCAACGGGCATTCCATGCCGAATAATTGTGATTTCATTGCCCTGTTCAACTTCGTTGAGGATTTGCCCCAAGGTGATTGAGGCATCTGTTACATCAACTTCATGCATGAATCGATACCGTAGTAGAACTTACTCTTTCATTTTATCGCTGGCTTTGAACTCCCAAACGCCCCTTGCGCCTACCTGTCTCACAATTGTCGCCCAATTCCCCAAACCCAAACACTTGAGGTAGGCGATCGCGCCATTCGTTCTCGATGATTCGGACTACAAGAGCGGCGATCGCAACTGGTTTTGCACCGGAGCTGAGGTGGATTGCGGAACCTTTTTTTGAGAGTGCGATTCCCTTTGGGAGTCCTTTGGATAGCTTCACTAACGTGGAACGAATCGCGAAACCATAATTCCCTTACCTGTTAAGTTTGATGATAAATAACGCGGTTTTTCCAGATGCCGAATGTGGCTCTCACTCAAACCCAGCCTTTGACTTCAGCATCAGTCAATGGTTTTTCCAGCTTAATGTATTCGCTGCGGGTTGCCTGCAAAATGTGTTCCATCTTTACAGATTTTCCTGCGGCGGCGGCTAAGAATGCAGCATTCAGAGCAATATTGCGAATGTTACCGCCTGCGACGCTGAGCTTTGCCAGTTTCGCCACATCTAGCCCTTCGGTGGGGGTTTGAGCCGGAAACACTCGTCGCCAGATTTCAGCCCGTTGAGCGGCATCGGGAAAGGGAAACTGGACGATAAACCGAATCCGGCGGAGAAATGCCTGGTCGATCGCGTTTTTCAGGTTGGTCGTCAAAATCGCCAAGCCGCGATAGGCTTCCATCCGTTGCAGCAGATAGCTGACTTCCATGTTGGCATAGCGATCGTGGGAGTCTTTCACCTCCGATCGCTTGCCAAACAGGGCATCCGCTTCATCAAACAGCAAAATCACGCCGCCCACTTCCGCCGCATCAAACACGCGCCCCAAATTCTTTTCCGTTTCGCCAATATATTTGCTCACCACCGCGCTTAGATCAATTCGGTATAGGTCTAGCTGAATTTCTGCCGCCAACACCTCCGCCGCCAAGGTTTTGCCCGTGCCGCTTGCCCCCGCAAACAGGGCGCTAATCCCCAGTCCCCGCTTACTTTTGCCGCCAAATCCCCACTGTTCATAAACCTGGGTGCGCTGTTTTAGCTGAATGGCAACATCGCGCAGCACTTGCCGTTCTTGCTCTGGTAATACGAGATCTTGCCACTCAGCGCTAGATTCCATCCGCTGCGCCAGTTCATCTAATCGAGGACGCGCCTGCACTCGGCAAATATTCCACAGTTGGGCAGCGATCGGCTGACTAGATACCAACTGACTTTTTAGCTTAAGACTGGCAGTGCGGACTGCGGTTGGGGTGAAGTTGAAGTGAGAAACTAAGCCCTCAACCTGACCGTTGAGCGTTGGCGCGATTCCCGTAGGGATCGTTTCACGAATCGCGCTCAGGGCAGTTTCCCAAAGGAGTCGCTGTTCATCGGAAGTGGGGCTGGCAACCTCAAACGTGAGAATGGGGCGGTGCTTTTGGCGGCAGCGAGTGCGGCTGAGCAAAATCACGGGAATGTGGATGCTATCGATCCATTGCGCGATCGCCCCTTGCTGCTTGTCATCCGGCGATCGCTCTTCCCACTCCAGCAATAACGCCGCCCCATTTAGCCGATGTTCTCGCTCCCATAGACGCTTGACCAGGGTGAGACTGCTGAGATCGGTCGGCAGCAATTCCACGGCGATCGCCTGGGTCACCCAGTTGAGTTTGGCGCAGGTTGCTTGGGCGATCGCCTGTTGGCTTGCCAAATCGGCACCACACAATTGTAGTAGGGGCAACAGGGCAGATTCTGGCGCTGCAATTTCACAGGATTGCACCATCTGTTTAACCAGGTGCAAATGGGAAGGCACCAGCGACGTTTGCTGAAAGGGCGGAATAGCCATGCCGACTAGATGCTGATTTAAGTGATAATTGCCGATCAAATAATGCAGAATTTGTTCATCAATTCGCAGGGGGCTATCGGTCAGAGCATTGCCGACCCCAATGTCAATCAGTTGCCAGTGACGCAGGGGTGCATTCGGGGCGATCGCGCTCCAATCTGAGTCGGGCAATACTGCCAACGCCAAGCTAAACGTGGGATAGGGGCGCTGAGGATTACCTTGGGCTGCGGCACACAGGGGCGCAAAATCTGCCTCCAGTTCCATTCCGGCACAGAGCAGCAGCAGATCGCGCTCGAAGGGGGAAAGGTGAAAAACGTGGCAGAGGGTGGTGAGTGAGTGTGGGAGTTGGGAGTCGGGTGTCGGGTGTCGGGCTTCGACGTGAGCGCTCAGCCGAACGGTGTCGGGTGTGGTGTGGAGTTGCAGGAGTTGGCGAATATGGGCGATCGCGTCTATCAAGTGAACAGCATGATTAGTGGGATCTGGCTCTAGGGCTAAGTCAAACAGCGTCATAGCTTTTTCGCTTGGACAAAATATCGTTTTGTTGATTTCTTTAGCACCTGGAAGTAGACCGTAAAGATTGTGATTGCTGTCAACAAATAGATTGCTGCATAGGGAAGGTCGAAAAGCAGCAAGATAATCGATGGAATAATGGTAGTTGCCAAGGAAAAAATCGCTACAAAAGCGATAAATGTAATTCGATAGCTGTCAATTAATTTGCTTTCTTTTTCAAGGTTGAGATTGAAAACTCTAGAGTTATTCATCTCGTTTAATTCTCGCCGAATCTCTTCTTCGTAGCCTTGAAGATTGTCGGCGAAAAAGATGATAAAAGACTGTTTGATTAAGTTCCAAAAACCAATGGTTGCAATAACAAGCAAGAGGCTCAAAAATCCAATGAAGAGCAAACCGCTGTAATTGATCTTGGGATTTGCCAAGACGATAATATCAACAACAGGCTTCCAGAGGGCGATCGTTGCCCCAATCACGCCCATCAATTTAAAGTCTTCAAAGGCGCTTTTAATATATTCCTCAGCTTGCTGATTGAGCCGAACATACTCTTTGTAGAGGTAGTCTAGCCTTTGATTAGAATCCATAGCTTTATTCTCAACCAACGGTAGTGCTGAAACTATTGATTGACGCGATCGACTAGATTTTGCAAGTACTGTTGAGCTTCTTTAGGCGGCAACAAAACGACTTCTTGTGGAGACAAAATCTCATATTGTCCACCCCGAAACCCATGTCCAATAATCAAGCCCAATTGAACGGCACGATTACCTAATTCATTTAACTGGTTGAAACCGATGTTTTCCAGTTCTTGGTTAAGGCGTTGTTTTTGAAGTTCATCGTCGGTGTTCATAAAAAATTGAGGATAGGGAATCAAGGGAATCAGCCAGGATGGTGAGCGTCTAGTCAATCAATACCTTTGGGCTGGAGTACCAGTTAAAGGTCGGGCTATTGGGGTCGAGATCAATGCTGAGCAGGCTTTCTGCGCCGTCAACTTGCAGTCGCAGGAGGTAAGCACCAGATTTGACCGCTTGAATGGAAATGGCGATCGCGTGGGTATCGGCGGTGCGGGGCGTTGCTTCAAACTGGTAGCCCATAGGCTGGGCGATCGACCACTCATTCATCACCAGCACAACCCGCTGTTTCATGCCAACCATCATATCGGTTTGAATGGTGAGAATGGCTGACCGAAGCTCATCGCCCTGTCCCTGAAGGTTGGTCAGATCAGCCTGTTGTATGGTCGGACGCAACACAATCGGGATGGCGTTTGATTCCAGCGCACACAGTCGTTCAGGTTGCGATGGGGTGCGCTGACGGTGAATCACCTGCAAACCTTGAACTCCCGCTCGCAGGCTGTCGATCGCAAAAGCGGTGAGCGGCACAATGATTTGACTGTCGCCAACGCTAGAAGGAACTGCTTCAAATCCGCCTAGGCGCACATGAGTGATGGCGTTTTGCAGTTGTTTACCGATGATGTGCAGAGTAGTGGTTGCCACAATCGGTTCCAGGTTGCCCAGTTCAGATGCCACCTGCTCGACTACAGGCTGAGCCGGGAACGGAAAAATGCCGCCAAAGCCGCGATCGCGCACTGGCATCGCTTTTTTCAAGGAGTCTTCTCCTTCAATCGTCACCATAGTCACTTTATAGGTCACAGACAGTCGGTAGGGCGCTTGAAAAAAGGTAGACCACACTTTCGACAGGTCATCTAGGCTGAGGTCAACTGGAGTAATCGTGACCTGCTGCACTTGATCCGCTAAGGTTGAGTCTGCCAAAAAGCGGAAACTGGAGTCGGCGATCGTGGCTTGAATCACGTCGGGCAATAGGACAGGGCGATCGCTAAAGGTGCGAATGACGCTGCCCAGTAGTCGCTGTGGCTCCAGTTCGGTTTCATTGCCATAAAAGCTAATCATGTAGTGCAAATCAAGCACTGCCTGCCGCCTAACGGGGCTGCCCTTTGTGCGATTCGACAGCGTATCCGTATTTTTCAATGCGGCATTGCGGGAAACCTGGTACAGAAATAGATTAATTCCCGTTTCGGGCGTGCCGTTGCCAATCTGTCCGGGTGGCAAAGTCGTCACCCGCAGCCCATCCACATCTTCCTGCACCGCCGCTTGCAATATTCTTTGCAGCGTTGCCGTGACGGTGGCAACTGCCAAATAATTACTCACGATAATTACTCAAATTACTCATAGAGCGCTGCACTCGTGTCATCATCGCCTCAATTTATCTCACAACCTTCTTCGCTGTCAGTTTTACAAGCCAATTTTTAATTTAAGGATGAAGATCTTGGCGCGATCGCCTGGATTCATATAAAAGAATCCTAAGTACATAAAATCATTAGTCAGGCTTGAAATTGAATTACATAAGCCACCAAGATACCTGAACCCCAAGCAGTTCTGGGCTTTGTGCCTTAGTGCCTTTGTGGTGGAGACCATACCCTTTGTCCGGTGAGTTGTATTAAGCAAGATGAATAAACTTTAACTTTTTTAAATCTATTTGCTCACAGAGAATAGCCGTCAACAAATCGATAAATATTATGAATAATATGGCAACTTCCCATAGACATAGTTCACAATCAGAACGATTAGGTGGCACAATTCTAAGGACGAGTTTTTGAGCTTGGTTTTTAATTCAGTACTTTCTCGGTATCTCTCTGATTTTTAAGCGGATATTGCTTTATTGGTTGAGTACTTTATTGGCGATCGCACACTCTGATTTCTGAATTTGCTCTAAATTTCCATAGTTTCGGTTCATCTTTACCCAGTCTTAATAAACTTCTGCGTTTTTCACTCACAGTGCTTGCAGCCTTAGTAGTTTTACTGGTGCTGTCCGTTCATTCGCATCCACCATTGTTTTGCAGCAACCATTTGCAATACAACTATAGTTTTTCAATCTCTACCCGAAGCGAGGATTGTTACTCATGGCTTTAGACTATTTTGCTCCTGGTGTCTATGTCGAAGAGGTAGACCGAGGAAGTCGCCCGATTGAAGGCGTAAGCCTGAGCGTTGCCGGATTTGTTGGCTTTACCGAAGATGTGCGGGGCGATGCAGAGTTGTTCAAGCCCATGCTGGTCACCAATTGGAGCCAGTACTTGGAGCTTTTCTCCAAGCCCGGTTCCGATGGTTACACCGACTTCGATGCCTATCTTCCCTTTGCAGTTCAAGGCTGGTTCTTAAATGGCGGTGGACGCTGCTGGGTCGTCAGCATTGGCACCAAGCTGCCCGGTTCAGAACTGCCTCCTCCTGAAGAAACTGGCAGTAAGCTATTCACATCAGGGGGCAAACCCTCGTTGATGTTTAATTTGAAGTTGCCTGAAGCGGATGCGGCTCCCGCGTTGCCATCCAGCAATGGGGCTGGGCGTATCACTATCAGCATTTTGGAAAGCGAGCCAAAACCGCTGGATGACGATGCCGATGAGGATGCTACGCCACCGCTCAACACCGGTGAGTTCTTCTCGGTGGTGGTTCGCAGTGGCAACGAGATTCTAGAGCGCTACGATAATCTGAGCATGAATCCGCAGGTGGAAACCGCCGTGGCAGATTACGCACTTACGGCGCTTGAAGCGTCGGAATTTGTGACGATCGCCAACATTTCTCAAAGTGGGCAAGCGCTTTCTCGTCGTCCCGCCAACGGCTCTTATGAAGTGGCACCGCCTCCCTACATTTCCCCCTTGGCAAACCTGGCGCGAGATGTGCAAGGTGCGCGCAGTGACAAAACCGGAATGCAAGGCATCTTTGAAGTAGACGAAGTTGCGATGATTGCCTGTCCTGATTTGATGCGGGTCTATCAAGAGGGCTTGATGGATCTTGATCAGATTCACGGCGTGATGGAAATGATGGTCAGCCTGTGCGAAAACTCCTTCCCTGGTCCCGCTTACCGGATGGCAGTGCTGGATGCGCCCCCCGTCAAACCGGGCAAAAATGAAAACCGCGCGGTGCCACCCGACCAGCAAAAACCCCAGGATGTATTTAACTGGCTGCGTGAATTTAATCGGCGATCGATGTTTGGCGCACTGTATTATCCCTGGATTAAGGTTGCCAATCCCCGCAATGGCGGCAGACCGATTCTGGTTCCTCCCAGCGGTCATATGATGGGGCTGTGGTGCCGCACCGATGAAACCCGTGGTATCTTCAAAGCGCCAGCAAACGATACTCCACGGGGCGTGATCGGCTTGGCATATGAAACCAACATGCGTGAGCAAGAAATGCTGAACCCAGTTGGGATTAATTGCATCCGCAACTTTGCCAGCTACAACCGAGGCTTTAAGGTCTGGGGTGCGCGTACTTTGGTGGAACCCGACAACGTGCAATGGCGCTACATCAGCGTTCGCCGCTTGATTAGCTACGTCGAGAAATCGATCGAAATCGGCACTCAGTGGGTGGTGTTTGAACCCAACGATCAAGACCTCTGGGCGCGGGTCAGCCGCACGGTCAGCAACTTTTTAGAACGGCTCTGGCGAGAAGGTGCGCTGTTTGGTGGCTCAGCGGCAGAAGCATTTTATGTGAAATGCGATGCCGAATTGAACACCAACGAAACCATGATGCTGGGTCGCCTTTACGTTGAAGTCGGCATTTGCCCAGTCCGTCCGGCGGAATTTGTCATCTTCCGCATTAGCCAGTGGGCACCAAACCAATAGTCAAATGAGCGATCGCGCTAGGGGTGAGCCATAATGCTTGCCCCTAGCGTCGATGATAGAGCGATCGCCCATCACTCCCATCACCACACCTAACCAATCAAATTTTTGCAGCTTAGAGGAAGCTTAATCGTATGGCTGGAGAACTAAAACCGATCGCGGCGAGTAATTTTTACTTTGAAATTGATGGCATGACTGATATGCAATTTAGCAAGATCAGCGGAGTCAAGTTTGAGGCAAAAGTTAAAGGACAAGACAAACCGCTGATGTCTACTAAAGGTGGAAAATCCATTCGCCAAATTAACTCAGCAGGCTTTGAAGGACTTTTTACGCTTGATGTTTCTACCTTAATGAGTGGAGACGACGATAGCACCAGCAAAAAAATGTATGCCTGGTTTAAAAAGTGCCTTCCCGGTGCTGAAAAAGGCGAGGGCAAATGGGGAGAGAGCAAAAAAACCGGCTCCGTTGTGGCTTACGACACCGATGGCAAAGAAGTCATGCGCTGGAACCTAAAGGAAGCGTGGCCCTCCAGCTACAAAATTGGCGATTTAGACGTGAGCGGCAATGACTACATTGAGGAAACCTACACCCTCACCTGCGAGAGCCTGAACCGTGAAATGTAAACAGCCAGTGCAATCAGTCGTACTTCGTGGAAACTAAGGAGTTAATCAATGCCAGAACTTATTTCAAACGCCAAGTTTTACTTTGAAACCGATGGGTTAACCGATTTGCTGGTGCAAAAGATCAGCGGGATGCAGATGAAAATGACCGTTGCCGGAGGAGATGCTCCGATTGGCGTGACCAAGGATGGAAAAACCCAAACCCAGGCAACCATCGGCGGCGTAGAATGCTCTGAAATCACCATTGAATGTGTGGCAACGGCAGATTCAAAAAAACTACTGGATTGGTACAACAAATGCCACGCCGAGGCACTTTCGGGCGGCAAGGCGGAAGGTCGGGCAAGTCGCAAGCTGGGGAAAATTGCGATCTATGATGGAGATGGGAATGAAAAAGTTCAGTATGAATTAACCGACGTATTTCCGACCAGCTACGCCACTGGCGACTTATCCGCTGGTGGTGGTGATTTGCTGACCGAAACCGTGACCCTGGGATTCACCTATTTTGAACGGAAAAAGTGATCGGGTGGTGTGCTGACTACTGAAAATTGCGGACGTTTGTTGCAAAGGATTTTTTCACTGTGCCAGAGCTAGAGTTTCCTGAAATTTTGACCAGTTCGCGCTTCTATCTGGAGCTTAAGCTGGATGGCAGCAAAGATTCAGTAGACGGCTATTTTATGGAATGTAGTGGCTTTCAGGTCAACCAGGAGGCGATCGAAATCTCCGAGGTCACCCCTCAACTATGGGGAAAAAGTGGCAATACCAAAGGGCGCGTTATTCGCACAAAAATTCCGGGCAATGCGACCTACACAAATTTGACCTTACGGCGGGGGCTAACCTGTTCAACAACATTGTGGAATTGGGTGCAGTCGGTGCAAAACAGCGGTTGGGCGACCCAGCGTCGAAATGGGGCGCTTGTGCTATATAACCAGGCGGCAGAGGAGAAATTTCGCTTTGAATTTAAGGGGGCTTGGCCGCTTTGCTACAAAATTTCAGATGTGAGTGCGTCTGGAAGTGACCATGAAATTGAAGAAATTGAAGTCGCGATCGAAGAACTGAAACGGGTGTCACCTACCGCAACCAATGCAAGTTGAGTTTGAGTTTGAGCTACCGAAGGGTTACCTGGATGCGGAAGGTAATTTGCACCGTAAGGGCGTGATGCGATTGTCGCGGGCGATCGATGAGATCGTGCCGCTGCGCGATCCGCGTGTAAAGTCAAATCCTGCCTATGCCACTGTCATTATTTTGTCGCGAGTGATTGCAAAATTAGGCGCATTGGAGGAAGTCTCACCCATCGTTGTGGAGGGTCTGTTTGCCTGCGATCTCAGCTATCTGCAAAAGTTTTATCGCCAAATTAATGAGTTGGAAATACCTTGATGGGGCTATGGAGGGATGAAAAGTTGATGACAGCGACAGAATTTAACTTTACGCTTCCCAAGGGATTGGTTGACGCAGATGGCTCGGTGCATCGTCATGGCATCATGCGGCTTGCTACAGCAAGAGACGAAATTGCAGTGCAGAAAGATCGTCGCGCTCAAGAAAGTGAAGCCTATGGATCACTGATTATGTTTTCGCGAGTGATTACTCAGTTGGGGCATTTACCACCTGTAACTCTGGAGCTTTTAGAGAATTTGTTTACAAATGACTTGGGCTACCTGCGAGAGTTCTACAATCGGATTAACCAGCAGGAAACGGCTGAAATTCCGGTGCGCTGCCCAACTTGCAGTACTTCATTTAAAGCGGAGTTGTCGCTAGCGGGGGAATTGTAGGCTACCCCTCGGAACAGCTTTATGAGGAGGTAGCCTGTATTGCGTTTGAGTTTCACTGGTCGTTAGAGGAGATTTTGGCTCTGGAACATGGCGATCGCCGTCGTTGGGTTACAGAGATTGGCAAACTTCGACAGCAAATGTCGTGATATTAAGGAACTCTATGTATCTTGATTCTGCTCAACCGATTAACCCTGAACGCCTGCCGCCCAAGCTGCTAAAACGAATTTTGCGCGATCCAGTGCTAATGGAAAAATTGAGCGATCGCGTCTATCAACTGCTGCGAGATGACTTGCAACAGCAGGGAGAACGCAACTATGGCTATGGGAGGCGGTTCTAATGGCAGCGAACAGCACCGAATCTTTTGGACTCAATTACATTACTGGCAATCGCTTTTATGTGGGGTTAGAAACCTCCACCGTTTCCGCGTCGTTTACAGAATGCGAAGGGTTGGGAGTTACGGTCAACTATGAAGCGTTCCACGAAGGCGGCGTAAACGACCAGAAGCGAATTTTGTTAGGGCAACCCGACTTTTCGGAAGTGACGCTGAAGCGCGGCATGACGGATGATCTCGTCTTTTGGAATTGGGCAAGCCAGGTGATGAAAACTGATTCTCAAAAGGCGATCGAGCGGCGAAATGTGAACATCGTCCTGTTCAACCAGGCTGGGGAAACAATGCAGTGCTGGACGCTAATTGGAGCGGTGCCCGTAGGTTGGAAGGCTCCTGCATTGGCGGCGGACTCCACCAATGTGGCGATCGAAGAGTTAACGCTGATCTACGAAGGCATGAAAGTGGCGAAGTCAGGCACGGCTTCGGCTTCGGCTCTGAGCGGTCGTCAGAATGGCTACTTTGGTAGTGAATAATCATGTCTGATTCCGATGCACCACTGTTTCGCGATCGCCCTGAGCTAGATGCATCAGCCGAGGAACCCTTGGGGCTGAAAAATCCGCTGTTACCGGCGCGATCGCTGGGGTTAAATCAACGTTTTTTAGTGCCTTTAGGTGCCCAATCTCTCTCAGTTTTAGATGCTTCCATTTTTCAAAGTGATGACATCCAGCGAGATTTTTTAGACAACCCATTTCACGATTCTCCATTCTTCTCAGATGTCGATTCCACGTCTATTTCTGTAGACGCTGTTTCTGTAGACGCTGTTTCTGTAGACGGACTAAGCAGCCAAGGGAAAAAAGCCCAAGACGCAATTCAATTACAACAGTCGCCAGCGGCAACATTAGGCTCGACATCACCTGAACCCCAAGTGTTGAGAAATGAAGTACCGCAAAGTGAGGAAATGCAAGGGCAGCGATCGCAGCTACCTGCTGAACCCCAACAGTCTACTTCTGAACCAGACATTCAGCGATCGCCAGACAAAGCCTTTGCTCCATCTTCTGAGAACATTTCCGAATCACCAGATCAGCCTCAGCAATTAACTTCTCAATCGAATAACCCAGCCCTGAATGTTGAAGCTACACAGCAGACAAGTTCTGGTAAAAAAGAGCAGCCTTCATTTTCTGAGACAAGCCAGATAAAAGAAACCCAGCCTAGTAGTCAGCCCTTACAAGCTGAAGCAGAAATTCAATTATCACAAGATAAAATCTCTTCTTTATCTTCTGAGAAAGTCTCTGCCGCACTAGTTCAGCCTCAAAAATCAATTAATCAATCAAGTGAACCAGAACTTGATTCTAAACCTGAATATCGGTCAACTCCTAGTGAAAATATTCAGCTTTTTGCTTCTAGCGAAAACAAAATACAAATACCTCAGACTTTGCAAAGCTCTGATCAAGAAACTCAGTTATTGCAAGAAATAAGTTCAAAGCAATCTTCTGATGCTTCGATTCAGCCTCAGCAATTATCTAGTCAAGTTAGCAGCTTAGAACTTAATAATATAGAGCCTAATAGTTTAGAAGTTGATGGCAGATCAATCCAGCAAATAAATACACAGAAAACAGATGTTAGTGAAAATAGTCAGTCACATTTCGCTGATGAAATCAATTTAGAGAGTCCTCAATCTCTCATTCAGCCCTCGCGATCGCCAACCCATAGCACTTCAGAAAGCACGTTTGGGCAATCAAATTCCTCACTTGAATTATCAGCGTCTTTAGAGACATCACTATTAGATTTAAATCAAACTTCTCAATCATTGGAAACGACTCAAAGCAATGCAGATATTCAAGCAACAGCAATCATACAGCCTTCTCAAGACAACCTTTTGCGATCGCCTATTGAGCCAACAGCGACAGAACCGTTATCCATAGAACCATTAGTCACTGATTTTATAGCAGAAACTCAGCCTCAACCAATTCAGGCAAAGTTTGAAACCGATGAATTACTATTGCAACAAGATCTACAAACAACACAAATAGATAATAGCAACACATTATTAATCCCCAATAATGATGTCTCAGATGTTTCATCAGAAAATATTCAGAGATTCGCTTCTGAAGCGATCGCTCCACAACAAACTGATGATGTAAAAACTTCAGAAGCAACGCTTGCCTTATCATCAATTTCTGCTGAACCAGCACGTAGTTCTGAATTTGTCATACAGCCCTCGCGATCGCCCTCATCATCCGAAAGTTCACCTTTAGATTCTACTCAGCCAGTTCACAATCTTGACATTGCAGCACAGCCCAACTCAGAATTACCAACTTTTAACTTGGAACAGGTCGTTCCTAGCAATCATGTTTCGCCCATCCAAAAAACCAGCGAACATGACGAAATCGCATTAACAACATCTGCTGAACGTTCTGCTAATCCACTACTGCAAACTGCGAACGAGATTATTCAGCCAAAAATAATTGTTTCAAACAACTCAGCTAACGATGAAATATCGACTAATATAGATAATACAGTTCAACAGTCTGCTTCCAACGCGATCGCGTCCTCATTACCAGTAGATTCGATCTCTACAACACCATCAAAAAGCCAACTTGAGAATAATGAATTAATTCTACAGCAACCGCCTATTGCAGTACAAGCACAGATAGTAGAAACGACAGAGATTGAATCAAAACTCACTGATGCAATACAAAAAAAGGAACTTGGAAAAACTGAAAGCTCTCTAGGGAAAACTCTAGAATCAGTGACTACGCCAGTCGTTGAGCAACTCGCTATATCGAACGAAGCGCCAACAGTTCAAGCTGCTGAAGAACCTGCAATTCATGAAACGTTAGCGCAGCTTTCCACAGGACTCCCTACGAGAATCGCACCTAACCTTGACCTTCAATCAATCAAAAATACAGAAGTTACTAAATCTTCCTTAGAATCAATCAGTACTGAGAATTTAAATTCCTCAGCATCGGCTCAAACTCACTCAAATGATTTGAGCAATTCTTCAAATCCACTATCCAGAGTATTGACATCTGATCCAACAGAATCTAACCAGTCGTCAGAATTAGCATTATCTAATTTCCAACAAGCAGAAAATGCACCGATGATCCAGCCGCAGTTAGCGGAAAATGATGCCAAGGAGATCACACAACTTGCTACCACGCCATCCCCTTCTTCTGAGGAATTGGAGGTGAGCGCACCTAGTACGCGATCGCTACAACCAACATTAGAAGCGACTAGAGAGCCTGTGCTGCAACAACAGCCTGAGTCAATTACAGATACAGCCGATAATGAGCTTTCATTACTTCAGCGATCGCCTATTGCAGAGCAATCTTCTAGCGAGGAGATGCTGGTTGCATCAGAAGCGATGACTGAGCCATCAGCAACTAAAATTGAGCCACTTATTTCAGAAGTGAGTCCAGTGGTTTCTAGAGCAGTTGATTTATCGTTTGAAACTGCTAATTCCAACGGTGTTGAGATAGAACCAATTTCATTAGAAGCGCCGTTAGAAAGTCAGGCAGAGTCGCTTCAACTAAAAGCACTTACTGAGTCAGCAGATTCTTTAGATACTAACGCTCAAGTCAGCAATTCACCTCAGGCTTTAAACGAATCATCTGACACTGGATCAAATCCACAAGCCCAAGAGAACGTTTCTAACCAAATCTCTGTGGATGCAGTACAGCAGCTATCAAGGTCAGTTGATGATGTCAGTGAACAAAAAACTGGGCGCAGTCAAAATAGATTGGAACAAACTCAAGCACTACCTAAGAATGAGTCAGTAATTTCTGAAAACTTGATCACATCATTAGCTCCAATTGCTCAAGAATTGCAGCTTGACAGTAATGAATCTATTCAAAGAACATCTGAAATAACTAGTGCTAGTTCATCAGTTGCTCCGATAGAAACTACTGAAATGGGCGATCGTGCAGCGAATCAGAACTTCCCTGAAATCATCACTGAGCAATCATCACCCGTTGACTTAAATACTTCAGAAATTGTCGATTCAGTAGCATCAAAAGATTCGCTACAGGCAACGGTAAGCATTCACGAGCCATCTATGGTTGATGTTAGTAAATCGGTTCTATCATTTGGCAATGCGTTCACTCAAGCAACTATTGAGCAATCAAGAATTTCTGAACCGCAAGTTGCCCAACCTATCCAGCGATCGCCCCAGTCATTCTTAAATCAAGCTGATTCAATCACAGCCGACTCGGTAGTTAATCTGGCAACCACTTCGGCAGATGAGGTTTTGTCGCAACTCACGCAGGATGATACATTCCAATCTTCAAACATTGTCAATCAAACTAATATACCGTCAGAAATAGGATCAACTTCAGAAGAAGCTATTCAGCGAACAATTCAACAATCAGAAATAGGATCAGCGAATATAGAAGAAAATACTCAACAAGAAATACAAAAATCACAACCTCAAGTAGACAGTGAGCAAATTAAACTAGAGCCTTTTATTCAGAGATCGCCAACCCTAGAAAATACAGCGATCGCTTCACCAACGCAGCCTCAAATCATCCAAGTAAGAACCAGTGAATTACCGACTCTACAATCGGATTTTACAAGCGCAGAAAATAGCAATTCACCATTCATTAATCAAGCAGCTAACCCTCAAATTACTTCAGAGCCTAGCGTTAATCAGATGATTGATTTGAGGAGTGATCGTGCTGTTCAAGCTGATGTAGCCAACTTGATGCAGCCAAATACCAGCGTTGAGCAGCCAACAACTATCATTCAAGCAAAACCAGATATTCAACCAAACCAAGCGATTGACGATCGCGCACCATCTGCAATAGACATTCAATCGCTTGTTCAAAAGGCAACCACTGAGCCTGCTGCAATTCAACTACAGCAAACGACCGATAATCGCATGTCGTCTGCTATTGATGTCACGCCCACAAGCACACCATCCATTCATCCATCAGCACCTCTTTTCGATAGCCCGTCTTCAATTCCTGAAACCGCTATTCAGCGATCTTTAGAATCTTTAGACACAAAGCCAAATAGCCCAGCCATACAGACCAATCAGCCAGACTCTATTCCGGAGTTACCCCAAGTACTGCAAAATTTGACGGTGTTGCGATCTCTGACTCAACCGCAAGCATTAGGCGGAAGCGACGCTACAGTTCAGGCAAAATCGCTGCAATCACAGTCACTTCAGGCAACACCGCGTCAGGCAATAAGCACGATCAATCTTCCCTTGGTTTCGGCAATTCCAACAGCCAATGTTCCTGCTGCATCGTCTATTGAGCAATCCGTTCTAAACCGTAAACCGGAGCCTGTCAAAGTTGCGGCTACATCCAGCGATCGCCTTTCCCGCCAATGGTCAACGCTAAACGAATTGGTTCAAGGGCAAACAGTTCCTAGCCGCCGAACTTCAGTTGCCAAGCCTGCGCCATCTCAAAAGCCCTCCTCTGCCAAAGTCACTAACCCAACGATTCAAGCAAAATTGTCAGAGTCTTCAACACCCGTGCGCGTTACTCGACAATCATCACCAACGATTAGACGAGAGGGAAACGAGTTTCAAGATGAAGATTTCGATGATATTGATTATCTGGAAGCCTTAGCCCAAGCAATTTACGATCGCCTCCGCCAGCGAATGCGAATTGAGCAAGAACGACATGGGCGCGATTATAGTGGACGGCTACCGTGGTAGACAAAAAAGAAGAAGGAAGAAA
>Ga0105049_10003003_pt1 | contig 19999 bp, 17 predicted proteins | sample MAT06_FD_78087 | JGI IMG/M metagenome (GOLD analysis project Ga0105049, IMG submission 78087) | Freshwater microbial communities from Lake Fryxell liftoff mats and glacier meltwater in Antarctica - MAT-06 | ecosystem: Environmental > Aquatic > Freshwater > Ice > Liftoff microbial mat | place...
CACCCGCATCTGCGAAATGGGCACGAGCTCGGGCCATTTCACCACGGCGTTGCAGGAAACCTATCCGGCGGCCCATATCACCGGGGTTGAACTGGCGCTGCCGATGTTGAAGGAGGCGCTGCGCATCGCCAACGCCCATGGTTGGAATTGGGACCTGCATCAGCGGGCGGCCGAAGACACCGGGTTCGAGCCAGCACGTTTTGATCTGGTTGCAAGCTATATCATCCTGCACGAAATGCCGGCCAGCGTCATCCGCGCGGTGTTTGCCGAGGCGTTTCGCCTGCTCGAACCCGGCGGCCAGATGCTGATGAGCGATGTCACTCCCTATCGCGTTCACGATAAAATGGGCTCGTGGCGGGCCGATTGGCAGGCGCGCAAGGGCGGCGAGCCCTATTGGCGCGAAGCAGCGACGCTTGATTGGAGCGCGGTGGCGCGCGAGGTCGGCTTTGTCGATGTTTCGGAAGGCGGGCTCGATGGCGCACCTTACCCGTGGGTGATCATCGGGACCAGGCCGGCGTGAACGCGCACAACGACGGCGCGATCAAATCGCGCCAGGCCAGCAGCGGCCAGGCGCTGTTGCCGGAACAGATCGACGATGTGGCGAATACGCTGCTGGTGCTGGCGCGCGAATTGTGGGTGGTGAAAGACCGGCAACGCGTTCTTGAAGCATTGCTCGCTGAAAACGGCATTGTGGCGCCCGGCACGATAGCGGATCACCAGCCCGGCCCGGCGCTCGCGGCCGAACTGGAAACCGAGCGTCGGCGCTACACCGATGCCTTGATGACGGCGCTGTGCCCCCCTTCGGAAGGTGACGCATGAGACCCGTGTTGCTTGCGGTGTTGCTGGCCCTTGCTGGCACGGCCATCGCCCAGCCTGCTCCCGAAACCGCAGCGCTGCTGGCGCGGATGAAAGCGATTCCAATGGCTGCTGCGGTTGAAAGCGCCGGTGCCTATACCCCGGCGGAAACCGTGCGTGGCGGCAAGGCCCGGCCGCTCCCCACCGGCACCGGCATAAGCCCGGCGGCCCTGGCCGCGGCGCAGGCCTATGCCGATAGCCAAAACAGTTTTGCGCTGATCGTCGCGTTAAATGGCCGGGTGGTGCATGAACAATATGCGCCGGGGTTCGATGCGACATCGCATTTCGCCACGGCATCGATGCACAAGGCGGTGCTGGCGCTGGCCTATGGCGCGGCGATCAAGGCCGGCAAGATTGCGCTTGCTGACCGGCTCGACAAGCATCTGCCCGAATTTGTCGGTGACCCCAAGGGAGCGGTGACCATCGAACAATTGCTGCGCATGACCAGCGGCGTCGGTTCACCGCCGGCTGCGCTTGGCGATCCGACAGCGCCGGGGACGCAGCTGATGTTTGGCACCGATAATCGCGCGGCGGCGAAACTGTTCATCCTCGCCACCCCGCCTGGCAGCGAATTTGCCTATCAGAACGCCAGTACGCAGCTAGCCGGGCTGGCGCTGCAATCAGCGATCGGCGGGCGCTACGCCGATTATCTGTCGAAACAGATCTGGGCCCCCATCGGCGCCGGCGATGCCGCCTTGTGGCTCGACCGGCCGGGTGGCAACCCGCATTTTTTCTGCTGCCTGCAGGCGACTGCGCAGGATTGGCTGCGCGTTGGTGAACTGGTGCGCAACCAAGGCAAAGCAGGCAAAAAACAGGTGGTCGCGGCTGACTGGGTGGCGGCGGTGACGGCAGCATCGCCGGTCAACGCCAATTTCGGCATGAATTTCTGGCGCGGCACGCCCTATGCGCCGGTGCGCCGCTATGCCAAAGCCGTGCCGATGACGGTGGCGGCGGCCAAGCCCTTTGGGCGCGACGATGTGGTTTTCATCGATGGCGCCGGTGGCCAGCGCGTTTATGTCGTGGCGTCGGCGGGGGTTACCATCGTGCGGATCGGCAAGCCGTCACTCAATTGGGATGACAGCGAACTGGTCAATCGGGTGCTATCGGGGTTGGGCTGATATTGGCGTCCCTATACGCGCGGCGCGATACCCCAAAAGGCGGCGATCCGGCGGGTTGATGACAGGCCGCATTCGAGAAAGTACGAACCCGGCGTGCCACAGGCTTCGGGGCCTATGCTGGTCATAGGCAGGCCATGGCCCATGCCGGCAATGACATGCGCTTCAATCTGTTCAACCCCGTGCGCATCGCGCCAGACGCGGCGCTGATGTCCGTTTATCAGGGTGGCGCCTGACGGGGCCGCAAGGCCGCACAGGTTGGCCCAGCCCGCGAGTATCGCTTCGGCATTCACGGGGGCGACGCTGGAATCGGCGCTGCCGTGCCAGACTGACAGGCGTGGCCAGGGCCCGGCATGGAAAAAGGCATCGCGCGCCCGGGCGGCGATGGTCGCGGCGTCGGGCAGGCCCCGGCCCCGCATGCGCTCGAGCCCTTCACTCATCGACCCGGCGATGCCATGCGCCACGCCGGCAATGATTGCACCGCCGGCAAAAACTTCGGGTGCAGTTGCCAGCAGGGAGGCCGTGATCGCGCCGCCCGCCGACAGGCCGGTGACGAATAGTTGTGCCGGATCGGCGGTGCCATCGGCGACCAGTGCGGCCACCATCTGGCGGATCGATTCGACCTCGCCGCCTTCGCGTTGTGCATCGCCAGTCTGAAACCAGTTGAAGCACAGGTTCGGATTGTTCGATCGCGTTTGTTCAACGAGCAGCAGCGCAAAGCCGGCTTCGGCGGCAAGCGTTGACCAGCCGGCGCCATTGTCGATGTCGGCGGCATTCTGGGTGCAACCGTGCAGCACAACGACCAACGGTACTGGCGCGATTGCGCTTTCCGGCCCGGTTGCCTTTACAGGGATGACCCGCCAGCCAGTGAGCGCGCCGGGGTTGCTGCCAAAGCCTGTCATGGCCGTGCGTACCGGCGGCGCTGTGCCCCGGTTCGGCATTGGTATCGGGCGCGCGGTCGGCCCGTCGCTCTGGTCCGCCCGCATCTTTTCCCCAAACTTTTTGTCACCGGCGGCCGCCATGGCCGCTTTGTTGCTGCAGCAATAGCAATGCTATTGCTGTGGTGCAGCTTAAATCGGCCGGCGCATCGCGCCAAATGACCTCGTTTGCGCCCGGCGCGGCGCGGTGGCGCGCCTTTTCAGGACAGATGGTTGCACCTGACATCCAGCAACGCAGCGAAAAATCACGGACAAGCGATGCCAGGCCGCTGCCAATTGCACCAAATGCCTTTTAAATCCTCAGGTTGCTTTGCAATTCACATTCCGGGAACGCCTTTTTCACGTTCCGACGGCGCTGCCTGCCCCATGTTGATCGCGCTATCGAAGCGCTGGGGCGGGCGGTGTAAAGCACCGCCGCGCCCGCTTTGACTGCGGCGCCGGCGATCGATGCCGATGGCAACGAAACTGCCAATACCGATGCGGGCGATAAGCGCCAGATGGTGGCCACAATTTCGAGCGCTTTCGGCCTCGCCGCCGCCGCGTTGAAGCTGACCATTTATTCCAATAACATTGCGCGCCAAGGGCTTGAAGGACAGCTGCGACCGTGGATAAGCTTTAAGATAGCAGATTATGGCGCCCTGCACATCGTTGATGATCGCCCGCTATCGCGCATCGTTTCCCAACAATTACAGGTTCACCGCTCATGCGTTTGACCCAGGTTTGACCCTGAGAAACAATTTGGAGGCGTTGCTCCCTGTCGGCCACAGAATGATCGATTTGGCGGCCGTCTCCGAAGCACCCTCGACCGTCATGATTGTCGACCGTCAACACTTCTCCGGCCTCACAACCTGAAGAAAGCACCAGCGCCACCAGCGCCGGGCTGGTCACGCATCACCTGCAGGCCTGGTAAGTTTGCTCCATGATATCGGCGTTAACCGCGGATGCCGATTTCGGTCGCGGCGGCGCGGATGCGCGCCTGCGCTGGCGTGTCACCGGCAAAGGCCGCCATCGCATCGTTGCGCGCTTTGGCGGCGGCGGCATTGTCGCCGAGCACCGATCGGGCCCGCATCAGCCGCATCCAGCCGGCTTCGTCACGCGGGTTGGCCTTCAGTTTTTGGGCAAGGCCATCGACCATGCCGCGGATCATTGCCTGGCGGTCGCCGGCGGTCATCGCCGCGGCGCCCGCCACTTGTTCGGCGGATGGCCCGGGCAAAACGCCCGCCGGCGCAGCGCCTGCCGTCACATTGGCGGCTGGCGCACTGGCCGCTGCGCCGGCGAAACCGGGCAATGGCGGCGCGGCGACGCTGGCGCCGCCGCTGGCTGGCGGACGCAGTGCTGCCAGCCGTGCCGATACGTCGATCTTGGCCGCAAGCGCGGTTTGTTCGATCACGCCGCGAAGCTGCGGCACCCAGGGCGCATCGGTTGCTGATTCGCCGAGCAGGCCGATCCAATCATCGAGCGCACCGCTGGCATCACCATCCTGCTGTTTCTTGACGCCCAGGAAATAGCGCGCGCGGGCGTCGCCGCCGTCTTGCGCCCTGGCCTTGGCAAAGGCGTCGGCAGCGGCCGGGGTGACGGTGCCATCGGTGGCCTGCACCAGCGCTTCGCCGTAGGCCGATTGGAAACCGCTTCCTGTGGGATCGAGCGCCACTGCCTTGCCATAGGCGCGCGCCGCATCGTCAAAGCGCTGCATCTGGAAATAGGACCAGCCGAGCATGCGCCAGCCTTCGGGATCATCGGGATTGGCGGCAACCTTTTTTTCAAGGCCGGTAACCAGGGCAGCGATTTCGCCAGCGCCCTGAGCATTGGTGGCATCGCCGGCCGCAGCAGGCGGTGCGCCACCGGCAGCAACCGGTACCGACGTGCCGGCGAGACCCGGCTTGCCCATCGTTGCATACAAAGCGCCGCCGGCAAGCGCGACGACAGCCGCTAGGCCAATGGCCATACCCGACAGGGTTCGCGAGGCAAAGGCGGCGCGGGCTTCTTGGGGAATATGGCCAGCGGTGAGCATGCGGCGCTTGATTTCGATGCGCAGCCCTTCGGCATCGGCGGGGGGCAGCACCCCGGCAGCAAGCTGCACGTCGACATCGGCGAGCTGGTCGCGCAGCACGCCCAGCGTTGCGGTGCGGGCATCGGCGCGGGCTTCGTGGCGGCGCACCAGCGGAATGGTGAGAACCGCGGCCGCAATCGCGACCATAAGGGTGAGAATGATCCAGAGGGTCATCGGAATTTTCTTCGCAATCTTTTGGCTATGGTCAGCGCAGCGCTTCGTCCTGCGACAGTGCGGCGACTTGGGCAAGCTCGGTTTCCGACAGCGGCGCGTCGGTCGGCAGGATAGTGCGGCGGCGGTTCCAGACGACAAGTGCCGCGCCGCCACCGATCAGCACGGCAAACGGCCCAAGCCATAGCGCCCAGGTCGCGGGCTCCACCGGCGGTTTCAGCAGCACGAAATTGCCGTAGCGGGTGACGAGATAATTCATGGTTTCGGCATCGGATTTGCCCAGCGTCAGCTGTTCGCGCACCACCAGTCGCAGGTCGCGGGCCAGTGGTGCATCGCTGTCGTCGATCGACTGGTTCTGGCAGACGACGCAGCGCAGATCCTTTGAAAGCGAGCGCGCGCGCGCCTCCAACGCCGGATCGGCGAGCATTTCATCGGGCAACACCGCCGCCGCCGGCGCCACCGGCAACACCAGAATCGCCGGCGCTGCGATCATGAGCAACAGCAGTGGTAGCAACAGTTTCATGCTTCGGCCCTTAGCTTCGCCATCAGCGGTTTGATGGTGCCTTCCCATTGTTCGGGGCTGATCGGCCCGATCTGTTTGAAGCGCACGCGCCCCATCTTGTCGACGATGAAGGTTTCAGGAACGCCGGTAACGCCGAGATCGATGGCGGTGCGCCCCGCTTCATCGGCGGCTATTGCCTGGTAGGGGTTGCCCCATTTCGCCAGCCACTCGCGCGCATCCTGCGGCTTGTCCTTCCAGGCGATGCCAAAAACCGCAAAGCCTTCGTCGCTGATCCGCGTCAGCACCGGATGTTCCTGCGGGCAGGCAGCGCACCAACTGGCAAAGATGTTGAGCAGCGCCGGTTCACCCTTCAGGGCGACATTGGCAAAGCCGGGGCCGCCACCGGGTGCCTCGGCAATGCCGGGCAGATCGAACGCCGGCAGCGGCCGGTCGATCAACTGCGATGGCAGTACCTTGGGATCCTTGGTCAGGCCGACCCCGAAAAACCCGATCAGCGCGATAAAGGCGATGACGGGGAGGATGAAAACGATGCGATTCATACAGCGAAACGCTCCCTATTCGGCCGGGGCCGGCAGCAAGCCGGTGGCGCGCGGCAGGCTGCGCAGCGGTGCGCCGATGCGGAAGCGCCGGTCGGCAAGGCTGGCGGCGCCGCCCATTGCCATCATCAGCCCGCCAAACCAAATCCAGCCGACCAGCGGGTGGTGGTAGATGCGCACAACAAGGCCCGGCCCGCGCGGGCCGTTCTGCTGGTCGCCGATCGCCACATAGCTGTTGCCGAGCAGCGATGTGCCGATGCCGGCTTCGGTGGTCTGGTTGCGGCTGACCGGGTAGAAACGCCGCTCGCTTGCCAGCGCGCGCACCGTATCGGCGCCGAATATCGATGGCTCGCGCACCGTGAAGCGCCCCTGAAAGGCCTGATAATTGGGGCCACTGGCATCCCCGACACTGTCGAGCGTTACCGTCATCGTGCCGACCGTGGTGCTTTCGCCTTCGCGCATGACGAGGATTTTCGACGTGGCAAAGCCGCTCATCACCGAGATGCCGGCGGCGGTGACACCGAGCCCGGCATGGGCGAGCGCCATGCCGAACACGGCGGCCGGCGTCGTGCGGACCAGCCGTGCCGAAAAGCCGCCGACGCCGCGCCAGCGCCGCGCCAGCACCAGCACACCGCCCATGATGAGCCAGAAGCCGAGCGCCAGCCCGAGCGCCGCCGTCGCCTTGGCGAACCCCAACAGCGCGAGCAGCCCGACGGCGACCGCCAGCGCCGCAAGCAGCGGCCATTTCAGCTTGCCCGCGACGCGGCTGAGCGAATCACGCTTCCACGCCAGCATCGGTCCAACGGTTACCAGCAGCAGCAGCGGCACCGACAGTGGCACGAAGACAAGGTTGTAATAGGGCGGGCCGACCGAGATCTTGTCGGTCGACACCGCTTCCATGATCACCGGGTAGAAGGTGCCCAGAAACACCACCGCCGTGACCGCCATCAAGAATAGATTATTGAGCGTCAGCCCGGCTTCGCGGCTGACGCCCGAGAATAGCGCGCCCGATCTGAGCAGCGGTGCCCGCCAGGCAAACAGGCCCAGCGCCGTGCCGGTGGAACCGATGATCATGGCGAGGATGAAAACGCCGCGTTCAGGATCGACGGCAAAGGCATGCACCGACGTGAGAATGCCCGAGCGGACGAGGAAAGTGCCGATCAGGCTGAGCGAAAAGGCGAGAATGGCGAGCAGGATCGTCCAGCCGGCGAGCGCCTGGCGTTTTTCGGTGACGATCGCCGAATGGAGCAACGCCGTGCCGAGCAGCCAGGGCATCAGCGAGGCGTTTTCAACCGGGTCCCAGAACCACCAGCCGCCCCAGCCGAGTTCATAATAGGCCCAGAAGCTGCCCAGCGCGATGCCGCACGTCAGCGGGATCCACGCCGCCAGCACCCAAGGGCGCATCCAGCGCGCCCAGGCGGCATCGGCGCGACCTTCGAGCAGGGCGGCGACGGCAAAGCTGAAGGTCACCGAAAAACCCACATAGCCAAGGTAAAGCAGCGGTGGGTGGAAGACGAGGCCGGGGTCTTGCAGCAGCGGGTTGAGTTCGGCGCCATCGAGCGGTGCCGGATCGAGCCGGGCGAAGGGGTTCGAGGTAAACAGCGAAAAGGCGAGGAAAGCGACGCTGATCATCGCCTGAATCGACAGCACGCGCGCCTGCAGGCTGGGCGGCAGATTGTCACCAAAGCGGCCGATGCCGGCGCCGAACAGCGCCAGAATCAACACCCAGAGCAGCATCGAGCCTTCGTGATTACCCCAGGTCGCCGCGAGTCGATACGGCAGCGGCTGGGTGGTCGCTGCATGTTCGGCAACGAGTTCGACCGAAAAATCCGCCATGGCAAAGCATGTCATCAACAGGCCGAACGCCAGAATAATCAGAATCGCCTGCAATTGCGCCGCCGATCGGCCGAATGCCATGAGCGCCTGATCGCCGCGCACAGCGCCAACCATCGGCAGAATCGCCTGTGAAACGGCGGTCAGCAGGGCGAGGATGAGAGCAAAATGCCCGATTTCAGCATACATCGTGAACAGCGACCCTTTGCGTGCAAAGCGAAAAAACGGCTTTTGCGCAAAGACACTCTAGCCGACCGCGCGTGAGATGGTAGAGTGGAGTTAGTCGCAGGTTGGCCGGCGGGCGGTGCTGGGGGGCAAAAAAAGAGTGAGCGAACGTTATCGTATCGCGATTGTAGGTTCTGGACCGGCAGGCTTGAGCGCGGCAGCGCATGCGGCCAAGCTCGGGATCAGCCATGTGCTGCTCGAAAAAACCGGCCATTTGTCCGACACGATCTACAAATATCAAAAGGGCAAGCATGTGATGGCAACGCCATCGCAGCTGGTGTTGCGCGCCGGTGGCGGATTGCAGTTCGAAGCCGGCAAGCGCGAAAACATCCTGGGCATCTGGGATGAGATGACGGCGGCGGGCAAGGTCAATGTAAAATTGAATGCCGATATCAAGTCGATCGCCGGCACCGGTGACGCCATTCCCGGCAGTATCCAGAAGATCGTCATGCGCAAGCGTGACGGCACCAGCGATATCAAGGAATTACAGCGGCTTGCGCCGCCCTATAAATTGATCACCACGAGCGGCGAGGAGATTATCGCCGATACGATAATTCTGGCGATCGGCACCCAGGGCAACCCCAATCTGCTCGGCTGCCCCGGCGCCGACAAGCCGCATGTACAGTATCAGCTCGACGATCCTGCTGCTTATAACGACGAACATATCTTCGTTTATGGCGGTGGCGATGCCGGCATTGAAAATGCCCTTGGCCTCGCGGCGGACGCGGCGCAGGGCAATATCGTCACGTTGCTCAATCGCGGTGCCGAGTTCAACACGGCCAAGGATGCCAACGTCAAGGCGCTGTTCGCTGCGCGCGATGCCGGGCGGATCAGCATCATGACCGAAACCTCGCCGCGCGAGGTTGAAGACGCCTGGGTCATTCTTGATACCCGCGAAGGTGAAGTGCGCGCCCAGTGCAATCGCATGATCGCGCGAATCGGTTCGGCGCCGCCGCGCGGCTTTGTCGAAGCGTGCGGAGTGGAATTCGCGTCGAACGAGCGATTGGCCTTTCCAAAGCTTTCGGCGGTGTTTGAATCGACCGCGCCGGGGATTTTCGTCGTCGGCGCGCTCGCCGGCTATCCGCTGATCAAGCATTGCATGAATCAGGGGCATGACGTTGTCGAATTCATCAATGGCAATATCGCGCTGAAACCCGCCGACGAGCCGATTCTGGAAGCCAAGTTCCAGGGCCTGCCCGGCGGCAAGTCGGTGTCGGAATGGCTCGAATATCTGCGTAGCAACGTCGGCATATTGGAAGGCATGAGCGCCTTGCAGATGCGCGAATTCATGCTCGATTCCGAAGCACGGGCCTATCGCGCCGGCGACGTGGTTTTTGAACGCAATGCACCGGGATCGTCGCTGTTCGGCGTCGCCGATGGCCAGGTGCTTGTCGAGATCAACCAGAATGACCCGACGATCACCGTGCCGATCGGCAAGGGCGAGATTTTCGGTGAAGTCGGCCTGATTTCCGGCCGGCGCCGCGGCGCCACGATTCGCGCCGGGACAGATTGCATTCTTGTGGAAATCTCGCGCAGCGCCGCTTTGAAGTTGATGTCGGCGGTGCCGGCGGCGGGCCGCGAGGTCACCCGTATCACGACGCTGCGCAGCCTGTTGCAGATATTCAAAGCGGGCCTGACGCCAGCCGATCTGACCGACGTCGTTGCTGCGGCAAAGGTCGAATCGATTCGCGCCGGCCAAGCGATCATCAAGGAAGGCGAGACCGGGGATGATATCTTCATCATCCGATCGGGATCGATGATCGTGGAAAAGACCATCGGCGGCAAACCGGTGTTCCTTTCCTATGTCCCGGCCGGTTCCTATGTCGGTGAAATGGCGGTCATCGATGGCGATCCCCGCTCGGCAACCGTTCGCGCTGCGGTCAAGTCCGATGTCATAAAACTGGCGGGCGAAAGCTTTCGCAACCTGCTCGCTGCCAAGCCCGAACTGTTGGCGCGGCTGCGCAACGACATGGCGAGCCGGACGCAACTCAACAGCTTCATCGAATCGAAGAAGGACAGTTTCGGCGGCGTTGTCGAAATGTATTCGGGGATCGCCAATTTCCTCCTCGACAATGGCGTTGGTGAGGCCACCGACGTGCTGCTGATCGACGAAAAACTGTGCATCGGCTGTGATAATTGTGAAAAAGCCTGCGCCGATTCGCATGACGGCCTGTCGCGACTCGATCGCGAGGCGGGGCGCACCTATGCGCATCTGCATGTGCCGACTTCGTGCCGGCACTGCGAACATCCGCATTGCATGGCGGATTGCCCGCCCAATGCCATCCATCGCGGCCCGACCGGTGAAGTCTATATCGATGACACCTGCATCGGTTGTGGCAATTGCCAGCGCAATTGCCCCTATGGCGTGATCCGCATGGACAAGGTGCCGCCCAAAAAGCCGTGGCTCATCAACTGGCTGTTGTTCGGTCAGGGCCCGGGCCCGGGGGAACCCGACAAGAAATGGAGCTACAAAAACGCCAAAAAGGGCGTCGAGGCGCCCAAAAAGGCCATCAAATGCGATATGTGCACCGGGCAATCGGGTGGCCCTGCGTGCGTGCGCGCCTGCCCCACTGGCGCCGCGATCCGTGTTTCGCCCGAACAGTTCCTGTCGGTGGCATTGCTTGACCGGGGGGGCGAATAATGGCGACCCAGGCGGCAGGAAAGACCAGTGGGAAGGCGATCGCGCGCGCGCCGCGTGAAACCGCCCATGAAGGTTTTCTGACCCACAAGCGCAGCCGCTGGCTCAAGATCGCGCTTTTCCTGTCGGCGCTGGCCATTGCCGTTTACGTCTTTACCGATCCGCAACCGCGGCCGAACGGCGGTACGGTGGCCGGCTACACGCTCGGCACCATCGGCACGCTGATGATCATCTGGCTCAGCCTGATCGGACTCAGAAAGCGCATCATCACCACCAAGCCCTATTCGTTGAAGGGCTGGACTTCGGCGCATGTCTATCTCGGCCTGTCATTGATCGTCATCGGCACGCTGCACACCGGCTTTCAGCTCGGCTGGAATGTGCATACCGCCGCCTATGTGCTGATGATGTTCGTCATCATCTCCGGGATGTATGGCATTTTCGTCTATGCGCGGCTGCCCGAACAGCTGAGCGCCAACCGCAACGAAGCCACCCAGCCCCAGATGCTCGAAGCGATTCGCACACTCGACCGCCAGCTCGATACAGCAGCCCAGCCGCTCGGCAAGGACGAGGCCGACCTCGTGCGGCTCAGCCTGGAGCAGACCGATATCGGCGGCAATCTGTGGCAACGGATGACCGGTCGCCAGCCGCAATGCGGCACGGCGAGGGCGCGCGATGCCATCCAGGAGTTGGTCAATCAGCAGATGCGGACGGGCAAGCCCGACCAGCGACTGACGCAGATCCTGTTTCTGCTCGAACGCAAGGATGCAGGGCTCGCACAGGCGCGGCGCCATATCCGGATGAAGACCCAGCTGGAAATCTGGCTCTACATTCATGTGCCGGCGACCTTTGCGCTGCTTGCCGCGCTAATTGCCCATATCCTCAGCGTCTTCCTCTATTGGTGATGTCATGAGTTTTGTCGTCCGTCAGATCGCCAAACGTGCCGATGGTGGTGACATCATCCGCACGCGCACGCTTGATTCCGCCGAAATCATCGTGGGTCGTGGCACCGATTGCGATATCCAGCTTGCCGATCTTGGCGTCATGCTCCGCCATGCGCGCCTTCTGCAACTTTCGGACGGCACGGTCGCGATCGAAGCAACTGGCGGCATTCCGCTCGAAATCGATGGAAAATTCGTCAACCGTGCCGACCTGACGGTATCGGACAACCCCAAGATCAACATTGCCAGCCATCGGCTGACCTTGACCAAAGGCGATACACCCGGCGCCATTGCCATTACCGCCGAACGCGTTGTCGCTGCCAGCGATGCGGCCGATGCGGCGTCTGAAACCGGCATTTTCTCACTGCGCGAAACCATGCCGTCGAAGCGCAGCCTCGCCTGGCTATTCGCCGGGCTGGTGCTGATCATCGGCCTTGCCTTGCCGTTGTTCATGATGGGCGGCAGCGTTCTGCCCGCCGGCATGGTTGCCGCAGCCGGTCGTCCCGCCGGCGCCAGCGATGCTGGCAAGCTGCAGCCGGCGCTGGGCGGCGACGAAGTAAGGAAGGCCGGTTACAGCGCCGATATGGTCTGGTCCTCGGGGCCGCTGTCGACCGCCCATGCCGGCCTTTCGAACAATTGCGGCGCCTGCCACAGCCAGCCGTTCGTATCGGTCACCGACAGTGCGTGCATTTCGTGTCACAAGTCCGACGCGACGCCAGATCACGCCAGCGCCGATCGCATGGCCCGGGGACGGCTGCCTGTCGGCGGTTTCCAGGCGGACATTCACAAGGGGCTGAACCTGCCCGAAGGTCGCTGCGCCTCGTGCCACAAGGAGCATGAAGGCCCACGCGGCGCGCTGATGGTCGCGGCCAGTTTCTGCACCGATTGCCATACCGGCCTGTCCGGGCGGCTGACCGACACGAAAATCGCCAATGTGCCGAACTGGGATGACCATCCGCAGTTCAAGCCGACATTGGTGTCGGTGGCATCGCTCACGGCGCCCCGGTTTGAACGGGTTTCGCTGACCGACAAGCCGATGGAGCGGTCAGGGTTGATCTACCCGCACGACATCCATCAGTCAGCCACCAACGGCGTTGCCAACATGGTCAGCAAACAGGGGCTGGCCGCGGGTTCCAACGGCGCACTGGCGTGCAACTATTGTCACACGCCCGACAGTGATGGCGTGCGATTCAAGCCAATCGAGATGGAAAAGAATTGTGGCGACTGCCATGATCTTGCCTTTGCGCGTGATGGCGGCGTTACCCGGACGCTGCCGCACGGCAAGCCCGAACAGGTTGCCGGGATCATCCGCGATTTTTATCTTGGCCAGGCGCTCAGCCCGCGTGCCGGGGTGCAACGCTTTGCTTTTGAACGCCGCGCGCCGGGCCGGATGGCCGAACTGGAAAATGCCGACCTGCGCATCACCAGCACCGGCGAAGCCCGCGCCCGCGGCGATGCCGCCATCGCCCAGATCTTCGGCGCCGATGGCAAGGCCGGCGGCCTGTGCTCCGATTGCCATATCGTCAACAACACCGGGGCATCCAACGCCGCCGAACGCTTCACCATCGCACCGGTCACGCTGGCAAGCCATTATCTGCCCAAGGGCCAGTTCCCGCACAATCAGCACAAGACCTATGACCGCAAGACCGGCGATGGCGCCTGTGTCGCTTGCCACAAGGGTGTGATGACGTCGAAAGCATCGACCGATGTGCTGTTGCCGAGCATCACCCAGTGCCGCGATTGTCATGGCTCGACCAAAGTCGCCACCAATGTCCCGGCCACTTGCAACACTTGCCACGGCTTTCACTATGGCGAGGGCGAGCAGGGGGGCGATTTCACGGCGTCACCGCATCGCAAAACGCCAGCCCCGGCGCCGGCGACGGTGGCGGCACGCGCCTTGCCTGTGCGATTTGGATCGGCGGAGCAGGCTGGCGCGGCATCGGGCGGGAAAACCGGGGCATAGCCGCTTACCAGTTGGCCAGCGCTAGCGCTCCGCCTTGGCGCGTACCGCATCGGCATCACTCAATACCTGCCAGGCCGCCTGCACGGCGCGAAAGCGATCGGCGGCTTCGGGGCTTTTGCCGGCGACATCTGGGTGGCTGGTCTTGGCGGCGCTGCGCCATGCGGCTTTGATCGTTTCCATGTCGGCGTCCGATTCAAGCCCCAGCACCGATAGCGCATCGAGTTCGGCGCGGCTGCGGCTGCCATCGCCGGCGCCGCCCCATTCCCAGTGCGCGGCGCGCTTGTAGGTGCGCTGCGCTTCCTCGCTGGCTTCGCGAGTCGCGGCCTCTTCGGGTGAAAGCCCGGCAAAATAGTCCCAACCGGCGTTGTATTCAGCGGCATGCGCCTGGCAGAAATACCAGCGTTCGGGGCGGTTGGCGACCTTGGGCGCCGGGTGATTGCCGGGGTTGGTACAGCCGTGGCGGTCGCACAGCCGCACTTCGACCGCGGCACCGCCGCTGCCATAGGGCCGCCAGCGCGGGAAACCCCAATCATCCTTTCGGCCACTTCGCGCCATGCTGTCTTTCTGCCGGCCGGCCACCCCATGTGCCCGGAACCCGGTATTTAGCCACGAAATCGCGCCGCGACCATAGCCTGTCGGCTGGTTGCGATGGACTGTCGCGCTGCGATGATGAACAGTGTCGTTGATGCTGGCCCTTATTCTCTCGCGCCGTTTCGGGCCGTTGTTCGTCACCCAGTTTCTGGGAGCCTTCAACGACAATCTGTTCAAGACCGCCTTTATCTTTCTTGTCGCCTTTCATCTGAAGGCCGATGATCCGGCAGGTGCCGCGACGCTGGCAACGGTTGCGACAGGCGTTTTCATCCTGCCCTTCATGCTGTTTTCGGGGCTGGCAGGCGGCGTTGCCGATGCGCGTGACAAGGCGTGGATCGCGCAAGGCGTGAAGCTGGCCGAAATTGTCTTCATGGCGCTGGGGGCGGTAGCGATGCTGCTGCAATCAGTTCCGCTGGCACTGACGGTGATTTTTTTGATGGGCGTTCATTCGACGGTCTTTGGCCCGGTAAAATATGCCATCCTGCCGCAGCATCTTGAGCGGCAGGAGTTGCTGCTCGGCACCGGGCTCGTCGAGGGCGCGACATTCGTGGCAATCCTGCTCGGGCAGGTGTCGGGCGGATTATTGCCGGCGGCTTGGGCCGGCCCGGTGGCGGTGGCCTTGGCGGTGATCGGCTGGGTGGCGTCGCGTTTCATCCTGCCCGCGCCGCCCATCAGCCTGTTGCCGATCGACTGGAACCCGATCAGCTCGACAAGGCGAGCGCTGGGAGAGGCTTTCGCCAACAAGGAATTGCGTATCGCGACGATCTGCATCAGCTGGTTCTGGGCGCTGGGCGCTATCTATACGACCCAATTCGTACCTCTGGCGCGCAATGACCTGGGGGGCACCGAGGGCGTGGCGACGCTGTTTCTGGCGGCTTTTTCGATCGGCATCGCGGTTGGCTCCGCCGGCGTCAGCCGGTTGACCGGCGGCGATATTTCGACGCGCCTGGCGCCTTGGGCGGGGCTGGCAATGGCGCTGGCCGGCGTGGACCTGTATTTCTCGGAACGCGCCTTTGGCGGCGACGCCGGCGATGTCGCGTCGTTCCTCGCCGATCCGCGCGGTTGGCGGGTGCTGGGCGATCTGGCGCTGCTTTCGGTGGCGGGCGGGATTTTTTCAGTGCCGCTTTATGGGGTGTTGCAAACGGCCACGAGCGGCGAAGGCCGGGCACGGGCGATTGCTGCCAATAATATCGTCAATTCTGCATTTCAGGTCGGTGGCGTGCTCGCCATTGGCGTTGCCATCAATCGCGGCGTCAGCGTGCCGGCGGTGCTGCTCGGCGCCGGGTTGACGGTATTGGCGCTGCTGCCGTTGCTACGGCGTCTGCCGCGATAAGAATCGACAAGCCGACCGTGCCCGCGCTAGACGCGGCGCATGTTCGGGCCGTTGTGTCCGCCTGCCAGACTGTGGAGTTCCATGTCAAAAGTTGCGCTGATTACCGGTGTTACCGGTCAGGATGGAGCCTATCTGTCCGAATTGCTGCTCGCCAAGGGCTATGTCGTCCATGGCGTCAAACGGCGGTCATCATCATTCAACACCGGGCGTATCGATCATTTGTACAAGGACCCGCACGAGGGCCATACCAATTTCTTCCTGCATCATGGCGACCTGACCGACGCCACCAACCTGATCAGGCTGGTGCAGGAAACCCAGCCCGATGAAATCTATAACCTTGCGGCGCAAAGCCATGTGCAGGTGAGTTTCGAGACCCCTGAATATACGGCCAACGCCGATGGCATTGGTGCGCTCCGCCTGCTCGAAGCGATCCGTATCCTCGGGCTGGAGAAAAAGACGCGCTTTTACCAGGCTTCGACATCCGAGCTTTACGGGCTGGTGCAGGAAGTGCCGCAGAGCGAGACCACGCCATTTTACCCGCGCTCGCCTTATGCCGCGGCCAAGCTTTACGCCTATTGGATCACGGTCAATTACCGCGAAGCCTATGGCATGCATGCGTCGAACGGTATCCTGTTCAACCACGAGAGCCCGCTCCGCGGTGAGACTTTTGTCACGCGCAAGATCACCCGCGCGGTCGCTGCGATCGAGCTTGGCCGTCAACAGAAACTCTATCTCGGCAATCTTGATGCCAAGCGCGACTGGGGCCATGCCCGCGATTATGTCGAGGGCATGTGGCGCATCGTCCAGCACGAAACCGCCGAAGACTGGGTGCTCGCCACCGGCACGACGACAAGCGTGCGCACCTTTGTCGAACTGGCTTTTGCCGAAGTCGGTCGCAGCATCATCTGGTCGGGCGCCGGCGTCGATGAAACCGGCAGTTGCGCTGTATCGGGTGAGGTGCTGGTTTCCATCGATCCGCGTTACTTCCGGCCGACTGAAGTTGACCTGTTGCTCGGCGATCCGGCCAAGGCCAAGGCCAAGCTGGGCTGGGAGCATAGCTCGACGATGGAAGACCTGGTGCGCGAAATGGTTGCCGCCGATCGCGCCGAAGCCGCCCGGGCCGGCTGATGTTCGACCTTTCGGGCAAGTCGATCTGGGTCGCCGGCCATCGCGGCATGGTCGGCGCGGCGCTGGTCCGCCGGCTGAGGCGCGATGGCCACAGCGTCATCACCGCCGGCCGCGACACGCTCGATCTCATGCGTCAGGCGCAGGTGGAAGACTGGTTTGCCGCCAATCGCCCCGATGTGGTGATTGTCGCGGCGGCGCGGGTCGGTGGCATTGCTGCCAATGCGGCGCGGCCGGTGGATTTTCTGCACGATAATCTGATGATCGAGGCGAACATCATGCGCGCCGCTGCCAATAGCGCTGTCGCCAAGCTGTTGTTTCTGGGGTCATCGTGCATCTATCCGCGCCTCGCGCCGCAGCCGATGGCCGAAGACGCGTTGCTGACCGGGTCATTGGAAGAGACCAATCAATGGTACGCAATTGCCAAGATCGCCGGTATCAAGCTGGCGCAGGCCTATCGCCAGCAAATGGGGCTGGATTTCATCAGCGCGATGCCGACCAATCTTTATGGCCCGGGCGATAACTACGACCTTGAATCGAGCCATGTCATTCCGGCGCTGCTGCGCAAGGCCATCGAAGCGCGCGACAGCGGTGCCGAGACCGCGACCGTCTGGGGCAGCGGCACCCCCTTGCGCGAATTCATGCATGTCGATGATCTGGCGGATGCGCTGGTTTTCCTGCTTGAGCAGTATTCCGCCGCAGACCACATCAATGTCGGCACTGGCGAGGAAGTGACGATTGCGCAGGTCGCACAGACAATAGCCGACACGGTGGGCTTTACCGGGCGGCTGGTGTTCGATGCGTCGCGGCCCGATGGCTCGCCGCGCAAGCTGATGAATTCGCAAAGGCTGCTCGCGCTTGGCTGGGCGCCGCGTATCGGGCTGGCGGACGGGCTGGCCGACGCCTATCGCCATTTCATCGAAAGCGACCGACAGCGCTTTTTGGCGGCATGAAAATCAGCGTCATCACCGTGGCGTGGAACGCGGCGGCGACGATTGCCGATACCTGTGCGTCGGTTGCCGCACAAACCGGGGTTGATGTCGAACATATCATCATCGATGGCGGTTCCACCGACGGCACGACCGCCATCGTTTCGGCACTGGCCCGGCCCGGGCATGTCCTTGTCTCCGAACCCGACAGGGGCCTGTATGACGCGATGAACAAGGGCGTCGCGCGCGCGAGCGGTGACCTGATCGGCTTTCTGAACGCCGATGATTTCTTTTGCCGTACCGATGCGCTGGCGCTGGTCGCGGCAGCAGCGGCGGCAGATCCGGCAGCCGATGCCGTTTCGGCTGCGGTTGCCATTGTCGCTGCCGATGATGTGACGCGGCTGACGCGGGCCTACCCGCCAACGCCGTTTGCGCCCTGGATGCTGCGGCTGGCGCACATGCCGCCGCACCCGGGATTCTATACCCGACGTGCTGCCGTGGCGCGGGTCGGGGTTTTCGACCCGGCCATTCGCATCGGCGCTGATTTTGACTGGATGGTGCGGTTTTTCGCGATTGAACGCCTCCGCGCCCGGCCGATTACCGAAACATTGGTGACATTGCGCGAAGGCGGGCTGTCGAACCAGGGGCTCGCCAGCCGCACCGCGATCAGCCGCGAAGCCCTTGCCACATTGGCCCGGCATGGCCTGCTCGCACTGACGCCGCTGGTCTGGGCAAAATATCCGGTCAAGGCGTTGCAGTTCATCATTCCGCCGGTTGCTTGGCCGGCCCCGGCGGCGGTGCGCTGGCCTCGGGTCGTTTGACACACTCTTAAACACGTGCCTGCGGCGGTTGGGACCAGGTCCCCAACCGCCGGCGGTCTTTTCTCGCAAGATCAGCGCGCGCTGCGGCGCAAGGCGACGCGGATCAGTTCGCTCACCCCGGCACCATCGCCCAATTCGGCCTGGGCCTCGGCAACGGCGCGGCTGGCCTCTATTGGTCTGAAGCCCAGCCCGGCGAGCGCGGTCAGCGCATCGGCAATGTCACCGCGTGTGCTGCTCACCGACAGCGGCGCAGTGCTGCCCAGCGCGACGGCGCCGAATTTGCCCTTCAGTTCATTGGCGATGCGCGCCGCCAGTTTCGGGCCAACGCCATTGGCACGGGCGATGCTGGCGGTATCGGCGGCCGCGATGGCGTGCGCCAGTTCATCGGGGCCCAGCACCGACAGGATCGCCAGCGCCACCCGGCCGCCAACGCCTTGCACGCTGGTCAGCAGGCGAAAACTGTCGCGCTCGGCCTCGTTCAGAAAGCCGAACAATTGGATGGCATCTTCGCGGACCTGGGTTTCGATATGCAGCACCACGGCGCTGCCGATGCCACCGAGCGCGCCCAACGTCTTTGACGAGGCGCTGACCAGATAACCAACGCCGTTGACATCGATGACGCACGCATCAGCGGCGGTGGCATCGAGCAGGCCCTTCAATCGTGCGATCATGTTACCCCCCGCAAATATGCCGTGGCGGCAAGATGCGCACTGGCTGATCGCGCAAGATGCGCGTGGGCGATGGCGACGGCAAGCGCGTCGGCGGCGTCGGCGCCGGTGACGCGGGTACCCGGCAGCAACCGCTCGACCATCGCCTGGACCTGCGCCTTTTCGGCGCTGCCCACGCCGACGAGGGCCTTTTTGACGAGGCGTGTCGCATATTCGGTGACAACGAGGCCGCCGCGTGCCGCCGCGAGCAGCACGACACCCCGCGCCTGGCCAAGCTTTAGCGTTGATTGCGGGTTGCTGTTGACGAACACTTCCTCGATCGCAGCAGCGGCACAATCATGCGCGGTGATAACGTTTTCAAGCCCGGCATAAAGCGCTACCAGCCGGTCGGCGAGCGGATCGGCGGGACGGGTCTTTACCGTGCCATGGCCGATGTGGCGCAGGCGGTTGCCGGTTGACTCGATGATGCCCCAGCCGGTCGCCGCCAGCCCCGGATCGAGGCCGAGGATGATCATGGCGCCTGCGTTTCGCTGCGCGATAGGGTGGCAAAGCTTTCGCTGCGCGAAAGGGTGACAAAGCTTTCGCTGCGCAACCGCCAGCCCTGCGGCGTGGGCACCCAGACCGCCAGATATTCGCCGTCAAGCTGGGTCTCGCCAGCCGGGGTGCGGCTGCGGCCAAGCCAATGGCCGCGTTCCATGGCACGGTCGGCGGGCACCGCGACGGTGATGACATCGGGGGTGCGGACGA
>Ga0105049_10003004_pt1 | contig 19997 bp, 18 predicted proteins | sample MAT06_FD_78087 | JGI IMG/M metagenome (GOLD analysis project Ga0105049, IMG submission 78087) | Freshwater microbial communities from Lake Fryxell liftoff mats and glacier meltwater in Antarctica - MAT-06 | ecosystem: Environmental > Aquatic > Freshwater > Ice > Liftoff microbial mat | place...
CCGCCAGGCGGAAATCTCCCTGATCGCGCAGTTGTTGCCGCGCAACCCTGGCCCGTTTGCCCAACTTGATGCAATCACCCCAATCGCCCTGCCGTCAGATCCGTACCTGCTTGACTTCCTCGTACGCCGCCTGCACCTTGTTCCGCAACGCCAAAAGCATCCGGAACGCATTGTCGGCCTTCTGCGTGGCCAGCAACACACCCTCCAGATCGCCCCGCTTGCCCGTCACCAAATCCTCTGTCGCCGTCGTGGCTTCCTGCTGCAGCTGGTTGACCTTGTTGATGTTGTCGAGCAGCACGTCCTTGAACGAAGGCCCCTGGCCTTGTTCACCCGACGCCGGATTCGAACCCGCGCGCAGCGGCGAGCCGAGGCGAACGCCCCCTGCACCGCCAATGAGACCAAGTGGATCGGCCATCGAACCATCTCCGCCGGCTTGCCCCGGCCACGTCTCCGGGCGTCCCTGCCCGACCGACGTTCAATAGACCCGTTCGCCTGATCCCCAGACTACTCGATCCTCCCAGCAAAGACCCTGCCAAAGCCCTTTCCACAGCGGGGTGCGTGGTATGCGGGGGTGCGGTTGGGGCGGAGCACGCTAGGCGATCAACCGCAGGGCCTGCGCCCCCATCTGCTTGATCGCCTCCGCCGCCACCACGTTCGCCTCATACGCTCGCGTCGCCTCTAACGCGTTGATCTGCTCCACCACCGGATTGATGTTCGTCGTTGCCACATACCCCTTCAGAGGGCCGTCGCGGTACGCGTCCGGATGGTCTGGGTTGAACTCCCGCAACCCCGGCGGAGCGTTGTCTAAGGCGATCTTCGATACGTGCACGCCCAGCACCCGGGCCGCGGGGTCGTTGGACGTCGGATCGCCCGCCGCCACCAGCGCCAGCCGACGCCGGAACGGGCTCAGCCGCCCCTGGCTGTCGCGCAGCGTGTTCTGATTGACGACGTTGGCCGTCGCGACCTCCAGCCGCGTCCGCTGAACAAGCATCCCACTGGTCGCGATGTCGAGTGCGCCGTACATGCTCTTGCCGCCTCTTTACGGGCCCTGCCAGCCGCCCGCTCTGCCGCCGGGAGCCTCCCGGCTTCTACACGCGCTCGGCGATCGCCGCTCGCAACTGCTCCATCCTTCCCCTCAGCAAATCCACGGCCACGCGGTACGCGAACGCATTCTCCGTCTGGGCCTGCAGCATCCGCTCCAGATCCCGGTTGTTGCGGTCGTGGAACAGGATGTTCCGGCTCGGCTCCGTCGGCACCAGCCGCAGGTCCCCGCGCAAGTTCCGCTTGAGCTCGCGCGTCTCCTGCCACTCCAAGGGCCCCACGCTCCCCTTCGTCCGCCGCGCATCGATCGCGTTGGACAACGCTTTCTGGAAATCCTGCACCGACACATCCCGCGGCTGGTAGTTGGGCGTGCTGATATTAGCGATGTTGCCCGCGATGAACCGCTGACGCTGCCCGGCAAACCGCAGCAGCATTTCGAGCGCCGGAATCGCCCCGCCACTGGATAGATCGCCGTTGCCCATACGCTTTCGCCCCAGTCGCGACCGCCGTTCCCGGCCTAGAGCGTCTCTTCAACCAGACGCTCCGACTTCCATTTCTTGAGCTTGAGGCCCAGCGTCCGCACGCCGATCCCCAGCGCCTGGGCCGTCTTCTGCCTGTGCCCGCTGAAGCGCTGCAGCGTCCGCACGATGGCGTCGCGCTCGATGTCCTCTAGCAGCCGCCCGGAGATGCTGATCATCCCCCCGGCCGCCGCCATCGCGGCGTTACCGCCGGTCATGAACTCGCCCGGCCCCAGCGGCTTGGGTTCCGTCAGCGTGTGCGGCGGATGAGCCAGGCCGTTCATCGACACCGCCATGCCCGTCGCCAGCGCCGGCGAAGCATCGACCAGCCACGGCTGCACCAACTCCGCCGTGATCACCGACTCCCGGCTCAAGACTACCGCCCGCTCGCAGATGTTCTGCAGTTCACGCACGTTGCCGGGCCAGTTGTACTGCCCAAGCGCCGCCGATGCCTCGGGGCTGAGGCTGATCGTCTTGCCTTCCCGCGCCGCCAGCCCGCACACGAAGTACTTTGCCAGCTCCGCCACATCCTCCAGCCTATCGCGCAGCGGCGGCAAGTGGATCGGCAGCACGTTGAGCCGGAAGAACAGATCCTGACGGAACGTACCCCTGGACACCGCCCGCGGCAAATCCAGATTCGACGTCGCGATCACCCGCACATCCACACCCAGCGGCGTGCTCGAACCCACACGCTCAAACTGCCGCTCCTGCAACACCCGCAGCAGCTTGGCCTGCACCCGCGTCGAGATCTCGCTGATCTCATCCAAAAGCAGCGTCCCCCCGCCGGCCAGCTCGAACCGACCCTTCCGCGTCTTTTCCGCACCGGTAAACGACCCGCGCTCGTGCCCGAACAGCTCGCTCTCCAAGAGCGACTCCGACAACGCCGCGCAGTTCACCCCCAGGAACGGCGCCATCCGCCGCCCCGACAACTCGTGTACGGCCCGAGCCACCACTTCCTTGCCCGTGCCGCTCTCGCCGCACACCAGGACCGTCCCCTGCGATTCCGCCACCGCCAATACCTGTTGCTTGACGCGTCTCATTGCTTGAGAATCGCCCACCAGCCGCCCCAGCCCGGAGAGCCCGCCGCCAGCCTCGCTGGCACCGGCCGGGCGCATCCCACTCTTGAGCAGCACATTCTCGCGCACCAGCCGCGCGTGCTCGATCCCGCGCTTTACCGCGATCACCAGTTCATCGCCCTCGAACGGCTTGGTGATGTAGTCGAACGCCCCCTGCTTGAGCGCCTCCACCGCCGTCTCGACCGTCCCGAACGCCGTCATCAGGATGATCGGAAGGTCATCGTCAAACTCGCGGATCTGCCGCAGCAAGTCCAAGCCCGTTCCCCCGGGCATCTTGAGGTCCGTCACCACGCAATCCGGCCGCCGCTTGGCGATCGCCCCCAACGCCGAGGCCGCCCCGTCGGCCATCCCGACCTGGAGCCCCGCCCGCGTCAACGTCGCCGCCACGCTGTCGCGGAGCATGTCCTTGTCGTCAACGACCAGCACAAAGTTCATAGGTGGGCGCCCTCCATGACGCGGTAACGAACCGCTGTCTCCATCGACCACCCGGCCCCTCCAACGCGCAAGTTTTTCGGTCCAACCCCGCAAAGCCTGCGGCCAGGCCGATCACGCGCCCCCCGCGACGCCGTCACCGGCCTGTGCCCGCGGCAACACCAGGTCCACCGCCGCCCCGCCGCTTTTGGGGTTCCGAACGTTCACCCGCCCTCCGTGCGCGTCCATGATCCGGTGCACGATCGCCAGCCCCAGGCCCGTCCCCGCCGCCCGTGTCGTAAAGAACGGGTTGAACATCCGCTCCGCCACCTCCGCCGGGATCCCCGGCCCCGAATCCCGCACCGACAAAAGCGTCACCCGCTCCCCCTCGCCCGTCCCCGCCCGCGGCAAAGTCCGGCTCCGCGCCTCCAGCGTCAGCGTCCGCCGCGGCACCTCCACCATCGCCTCCGCCGCGTTGCGGATCACATTCACCAACGCCTGATGCAACAGGTGCGGATCCGCCCACACCTCCGCCTCCGCCACCGTGACCTTCACCGCGACCCCCGCCCACAACGCCGAGCCGTCACGGGCAGATTCGAGCGCCGTCCGTAGCACATCGCCCGAGTCCAGCGCCATCCGCCGCACCTTGAGCTCGCGCGAGAACGCCAGCACGTCCCCCACCACCGCGTCGAGCTTCACCACCGCCCCCGCGATCTTGTCGGCGATCTCCCGCTGCGCCGGCTGCGGGGCCAAGTCCTGCTGCAGCATCCGCGCATACAGCTTGATCGACCCCAGCGGGTTGCGGATCTCGTGCGAGATCCCCGCGGCCATCTCCCCCAGCGCCGCCAGCCGCTTGGTCCGCTCCACCTGTTGATTGGCCTCGACAAGCTCCGCCTTGAGCCGCGCCACTTCCGCCGTCAGCACCTCGTGCGTGGCTTGAAGTCGCGCCGTGACCCCGTGGAACGCCGCCACCAGCTCGGCCAGGTCCGCCGCCGACAACGCCGCCGCGCTCCCGCCCCCCCCGGGCTGGGCCACCTCTCGCACCACTTCTGAGATCCCGCCGGTCGTGTCCATGGTGCCGAGTGCCCCCTGACCCCCACACACCCCCATACACACCCACAACTCCACTGCCCGCTCCGACGTGGCTCAGCCCTGACGATCCTGAAACAGCGGCGCGACTCCCCCGTCCCCGCCGTACGCCCCCTGCGCATTCCGCCCTTTGGCCAATGTGGCCAGATCGCGCCCCAGCGCCTCCCGACGTGCCTCCAGCACCGCCCGGTCGGCCGCATCGCGCTCCTCGATCGCGCCCAGCATCTCGTCCAGCCGGTCCAGCCGGGCCCGTAACGCCGTTCGATCCTCGGGGTGCATCTGGCTCGCCAGCGAGCCCATCCGTCTCACAAACGGCTCAACCTCCACCGCCAGGTCGGCCATCCGCTGCACAATCGCGTCGCGCTCGCACACGATCTCCAGCACGCCCTCGGCGTCGCCCGCCGCCAGCGTCTGCGCCTGTTCCTGACTCATGCCGTCCAGCACGCCCACCAGCGCCAGTTGCTCATCCAGCAACCGACCAAGCCGCGGCACCCACCTGTGCGGGTCGTCGTAGGGCGTCACCGATTCATCGCGTTGCGTCGTGTCGTCCATGGCCGCCTCCTGCCGCCCCAGAGCCCCGCTGGCCCCCACCACTACTCCCCGCCGACGGCCCGTGAGGCCCCAAACCGGCGGTCCAAGAGCGAACTGGCATCCAGCCAGCGCTCCCAATGCTTGCGTTCCATCGGCAAGTCGGGCGATTTCCATACATCTTCGGGCAGCGAAGCCAGTTGTTGGCGGGCCCGCTCGTTGGCCGTCGCCGCCTCCGACCACTTGTTCTGCGCCACATAGCAGTTGACGATCTGCACCATCGCCACCAGCGACGACGGATCGCCCGTGTACTTCTGCCGGGCCGCGTCGTAGAGGGTGATCGCCCGGTCAAAGTCTCCCTGCTCAAACGCCACGTCCCCCAGCGCAAAGGTGCTGTTCCGCTCCGCCAGCTTGTCCATCAGCGTGAACTTCCGCCGGTCCTTTTTCGCCAGCACCTCGATCGTCTTCGCGAACAACTGCCCCGCGTGCTGGAGCCGCTGCTCTCGCAGCACCGTGAGCGCCTCCCGATCCCGCTGCGGCTTGGCCTGCTTGAGCTCTTCCGCAAGCTCCGCCGCCGACAGCCGATTGGCGTCGGCCAGCTTGAACACCAGCACCGCAAACCGCTCGTGGTCTGGGTACCGCGTCACCGCCTCATCCAGCCGCTCGATCGCCTCCGGATAGCGGCTCCGCGCGTGCAGCATCTCGCCCAGCTCCACCGTCGCCGACCGATACACCTCCGACTCCGGCGGCACCATCGCTCCGTCCACAGCGCCCAGCAGCAGCTGCTCCGCCTGCGCGTCGTTTTCCGGCTTGTCGTCCAACAGATAGCACCGCGCCAGCGGCACGATCGCCGCGTCCGCAAACGGCCCGCTCTGCCCCGCCGACGCCGCGTCGATCAACTGCCGATACCCCGCCGCCGCCGCCGCGTAATCCCGCTCGGCCTGCAGCGTCTGCGCCAACCTGAACCGCGCCTCGGGCCGCCTCGGATCGTCGCTCGCGGCCGACTGGATATACGCCGAGAACGCCATCTTGGCGTTCTCCCGATCCGCCGCCAGATCAAAGCAATCCGCCGAGTTCCATGTCGATTCGTCGTAAGCACCCTTGTCCGTCACCACCACCTTGGCCGCGTGGTTGCGGAACGCCACCCCCGCTTCAATCAGAAACTTCTTCGCCTCGGCCTGCGTCACCGGGCTGGTCTGATCGATCGGCAACTGCCCCGACGGCGTCGTCCGCGCCTCGTTGAGGATCCGCATCCCCTCCGCCCGGCTCGAAGCCCCGATCCCCAGCGGCACCGACGCCGGCGTCGCCGTCTTCGTTCCCCGATACAGCCGCTCCGCCGCCATCGCAAAGGGCAGCGCCCGCGTGTGCTCGCTCGACGAGGCCCGCTCCGCATACCGGTCCATCAGGCTTGCCCCGACCAGCGCCACCGTCACATCGCGCCGCACGGCACGAGTCCCACCAACCACGCCGGCCCCCGATTGGCTCCCGGATCCGTGGCCACCCGCCTTCTCGCCACCGGCCTTCTCACCGTGCTCCGACTTGGCCCCCGGCGCCCCACGATCGCCCGCAGACTTGTCCCCCGCGCCATGACCCGACTCGGCACGACCTGACAACGGGCGGCCAACAGCCCCGCTCGATTCCAACAGGTGCTCGGTCACCTCGCCGTACGACTCCAGCGCCAGACTATCTTCCCCCGCCGCGGCCTGCGTTTCGCCCAGCCCCAACACCGCCGGCAATCCAGGGCCCGTAGCACCGTTCCCGCCGCCTCCGTGCTGCTCGTAGACGGCTTGAAACTCCTCCCGGGCCTGCTCAAGCTGCCCGCCCGCCTGCAAAATCCGCCCGATCAACACCCCAGCCTCACCGACCAGCGCGTCCTGCGGCTCCAAAAACTTCCGCGCCGACTCCAGCTGCTTCGACGCCTGCTCGAACTGCCCGGCCTGGTAATACGCCTTCCCCAGCAGAAACACCAGCTCGCCGCGCCGCGCCGCCGAGATCCCGTCCAGCCGCGGGATCGCCACCAACAGCTTGATGATCGCCTCCTCGTCAAAGTTCATCGCCAGCCGAAGCTCCGCCTGCCGAGCCATGGCCCACGCCCGCTCGTCCATCGATGCCCCGTCGGCCTCCAGCAACTCGCTCAGCAACTCCAGCGTCTGGTCGTAGCGCACGTCCTTCGCCGCCAGGTTCGCGTCCACCACATGACGCAAGATGACCAGCCGACGGTCCTTCAGGCTCTCGGGCAGGTCCCGCGCCACCTCCACGGCCTTCTTGGTATCCCCCAACGCCGCGTGCGCGTCGGCGATGTCGGCCCGGTCCAGGTCCGAGAGCTTCCCACCGAACGCCACCGATTGCTCAAAGTCCGTCAGCGCCGACTTGTAGTTAGCCGGCAGCCGCATCCCCAGCGCCGCCTGCCCGCTCAACAGCGACCTCGCCCGCAAGAGCAGCGTCTCCGCCGACGCCTCCCGAGGGATCGCACCCATCGTGATCGCTGGCAGCAGCTTCTGATTCACCGTCTCGATCGCCTTCTCATACTCCCCCGCCGCCACCAGCGCCCGAACCTCGACCAACGGGGCCGCCGGGTCGACCGCCGGCACGTTCAACAACCCCTTCACCACGCCACCGACCAGCGCCAACGTCGCCAGCGCCAGCACGGGCAAGGGCCAAACCGCCTTCCAATCGACGCGCGGGGCCGCCACGGGCGTACTCGCCGCCGACGGTTGGGATCTCGATGCTGGTTTTGCTGGTGCCGACTCCGCCAAGGCCTGCTCCTGACTCTGAACGCAGACCGAGCGCACAGCCTGCGCCCGTCCTTCGTCGGCACGTTCGGTCGGCTACTCCACCAACCGATTCACTCAACCCAGACTATCGGACCATACCCCCCGCCAGCCTTGAACTCCAGGCCCTCGCGCTCACATCCCCTCACCGCCCGCCGCGTCCTCTTCCACCAGCACCAGCGTCCCCGCCAGGACATCGCCGGGGTGCCGCATGTTCTGATCGAACAGCACCAGCAGCGTCAGCGGCGGGATGCACCACTTCACAATGTTCCGCAAAAACGCCTGCCTCAGGTTCGGCATCACGGGCTCCAGAGGGCCCAACTCGCGCCGCTCGCCCGATTCGCCCTCAGCCGGTGCTTGCCCCTCCGCCAGCCGACGCCGGCGATAGCCTACCACCACGCACCCCAGCAGCCGCTTACCCAACGACCGCCCGCCCGTCGCGTCGGCCAAAACCCCCAGGAGCAGCCCGCACCCCCACGCCACCGCCAACGGCTGCAAGGACGCTCCCCCCCCGCCCCGACCCGTCAACACACCCCACCCAAACAACTCCTCCGGCCCGATCCCAAACGCGATGCACGCCAGCACCATCGGCACCGCCAAGTCGACCAGCGCCGCCCCCAACCGCCGTCCCGGCGACGCCAACGCAAACCCAGCGGGGATCGGCAGCGCATCCTGGCTCTCAGACCGCAGCACAAACAGCAACACCGCCACCATCAACCCGCCCAGGATCAGCGTCAGAAGCTGAAAGTCCCGCGACGAAAGCAACCCCTCGCGGGCCGCCGAATCGTCAAAGAACGTCCGCCCGGACACCAGCGACACTTCCCGCATCATGAACTTCGGCGCGGCCCGCCGCTCCGTCGACAGAATCGGCTCAGCCGTCGGCTCCACCACCTCACCCGGCGTCGGCACCGTCGCCTCCCACACCGCCGCGATCCGCGCCAGTCCATCCAGCGAAACCACCGCCGACGGCGCGTCGATCACCCCCAACCCCCCCACGCGCCGCGCCCAGCCGGATTCACCGGGCTCAATCAGCCACACGCTCATTTGCTCGCCGGCCGCGCCCACAGCCGCAACTAACCCGTCCGCCGCCAGCCAACGCCACTCCGCCGCATCGCCAAGCTCGGCCCAGTCCGCCACCGCCATCGCCCGCGGCGACCACTCCACCATCGGCGTCGGCGGGCCGTCGCCCGTCCCCGCCCCCATCCACGCCCCACGCCGAACCATCACCGGCTCGCCCGGGCGCGCCTGCATCAGCAACGTCGGCCCATCCGCACCCGTCAGCACCGTCCCCCACACCCACTGCGACAACCCAGCCACCCCCGCCACCTCACTCGGCAGCGCCACCTCGCCCCACTCGTCCTGCCCCAGGCCCAGGAGCATCCACCCGCCGTGCTCCGCGTCACGCCGCAACAGCGCCAGCGGCCCCCGCGGCCCGCCCGCCAATCCCATCAGCGTTCCATCACCCGGGAGCGCCGGCTCCGCCGACGGCCCCGCTTCCGGCCCATATCCCCACGCGCCAGCCAGCGTCTGCGACACCGTCAGCCTCACCACGCGCCGCTGCAAACCGCTCGCCTCTTCCACCGCCGCCGTCGGCGCGAACGCCAGATCAACATCGTCGCCCCACGCCGCCACAGCCAACGGCAACCCGTTCAATCTCGCCGCCAGTTTCAGCGTCCCCGCCGGCCCCATCCCCGCGTCATCCCGCGGCGGAATATGAAACAAAGCCGATTCCCGCGTCGTCGCTGTCCCGCGATTCGGCAGCGGGATCGCCACCCACGCGTGACCCGTCAAGCCCCCCCGCTGCTTTAGCGTCTGCGCGATCCAAGGCGAACTCCCGGCCGGCAGCCGATCCACCCCGCTACCCCACGCCGACCACGCCAGCGCCAACACCAACGCCACACCGAGGAAAGTCCGCATCGCTTTCAACCAGACCGGCGTCATCGCTTGGGCTCCACATTCCCCGCATCCACATCCACCAACCGCTCCACCCCGAGTGCCGCCATGAGTTTCGTCAGATCAAACGCTTCCGCCTTGATCCGCCGCGTCCCGCCCTCCATCCCCGCCAGCGTCACATTCAATGACGACCCGCTCGCCAGGTGCCCAATCCGCGTCCGCGACGCCGCCTTGGGCCCAACGCCCCTCAGCCCCGGCACGGCCACAAAGTCAGCCTCGCTGATCTGCGCCACCAACGTCGCCGCCCCCCGCGCGTCGTACAGTTCCACAGACCGCGGCTCCATCGAGTCCGGATCCAACCACAGCCTCTGCCGCCCGCCCGGCCCGCCACCCGCGCCCATGACCTGCGTCACCACGCCCAGCAGCCGCCCGTCCTCAGACCACTGCATCACGCCGCCGGCCGTCGGCAACGCTTCGATCCCCAATAGCCGCGGCAAGTCGCGCGGGCTCACCGTCGCGGCCAACCCGCCCCGACCCCCGCCATCCGAAGCGCCCTGCCGAGCAGCACCATCGTGACGCCCCACATACGCCCGCGCCGGCTTCTGCGTCAGGTCGATCGACCAGTACCGCTCGCCGTCGCACCCCAACCAAAACAGCGTCTCGCCAAGCTTGCCCACCGACAACGCCACGCGCTCCGGCTGGTCGATCGACAAAAACCCTTCGCCCTGCTCGAAGCGCCGGTCGCCATCGTCGTCGGTGTATCGAATCTGCACCTGCGTCCGCCCCCACAGCGTCTTGAGCAGGCCCGCTCGCTCGTTGTACTTCAAAGCCACGGCCGAATACTCCGGCAACGCCCCGCGCAGGACCGGCTCGTGCTGTTCCTTCTCACCCGCGCAGCCACCCGCGACGCCCCCCAGCGCGAGCGCCGCCACCAACGCGCACGCACCACGCCTCAACGCCGCTCTTACCGCGCGCCGCACGCTCATGCCGCGGGCCCCTGCGCCGCCGGCGGCTCACCGCCAGCCGCATCTTCGCCCCCGCCCATCGCTAGGTCTTCTAGCTCGTTCAGCGCCTCCGCCACCAATCCCTCATCCACGCCGCGGTCCTTCACCTCGATCAGCACCGCATCCGGCCCCGCACCCCGCGGCCTCAGTAGCATCACCCCCGCCCGCGCCCCCTGCTGCGTCAACGCCCGCCGCTGCACCAGCAGTAGCGCCAGCACCAACCGCACCGCGTCCCGTTTCGCATCCCCCGGCTCCAACTGCGTCAGCAGGTCGAGCATCGACTCATCATCCATGGCCAGCCGGCCGCGCTGCCGACCGCGGTCCCCCGCCGCCGGCACCACCGCCCGCCACGACCCCACCAGCGCCCCGGTCATCGACGCGGGCCTCGACCCCGCCTGCCAAGCCGCTAGCGCAAAGTCCACCCGCTGCCACTTCCCGTCGCCCGGCTCCACCAGGGCCGCCACATACATATCGCCCGGCGCCAGCACCGCCCCCGTCGCCGCGCACACTCGCGTCGGACGCCCCACCGTGTAGCCCTGCGTCGCAAATCGGCTCATGCTCTGAGCATATCACCCGCCCACCCCATCAGCGCCCCAACCCACTCGCTCATCCTCTACTCGCAGCTCACGTTAAACGACCGCTGGCTCGTCCCGCCCGGCCCCACCCGAAACCGCACCATCTGCATGCACTTGGCACACCGGGCCGAATACGCCGACCCATCCGCCGACTTGTACGCCCGCTGATACTGCTGCGCACACTTGAACCACAGCCGCAGATACGGCCTCGCCACCGCGCCCCCGCCCCGCGCGCCCGCCCCGGAGTCCACGACCTCGCCACCGATTTCCACCACGTCTTCAGAGTCCGCCATACTACGAATATCGACATTTCCAGCCCGCCCGCCGCACCCGCAATAAACATCACCCCGATTCCGTTGCCCTTCCGCCCCGAGCGCCGATATCCTTGCGCATCGTTCGCCACGGGTCTAGACGCCCTGCCGGGCACCGCCGTCCGAGCCCGCCCCATGACCACCGCCCTCACCATCCTCCCCGATCCGCCGCCGCCGCCCACCCCCATCGGCCTCATCGCCGGCGGCGGTCGACTCCCCGTCATCATCGCCCAAGCACTCCGCAACCTCGGCCACCCCGTCCACGGCCTCGGGCTCGTCGATCAGTTCGACCCAATCCTCCCCTCCCTCTGCGCCTCTTTCCAAACCGTCGGCATCCTCCGCATCGGCTCCTGGGGTCGCGCCCTCCGACACCTCGGTATCCACCACGCCATCATGGTCGGCCGCGTCGACAAGGCCAAACTCCTCTATGACCCCTGGAAAGTCATCCGCTATCTCCCCGACATCCGCACCATGAAAGCCTGGTACAAGCACCTCCGCCACGACCGCCGCTCGTCCGTCCTCCTCAACGCCGTCGCCGAAGAACTCGGCCGCGACGGCGTCCAACTCCTCGACTCCACCGCCCCCATCCCCGAACAAATGGCCTCCGCCGGCGTCATGGGCCAGGTCCACCCCACCCCCGAGCAACGCGCCGACGTCGCCTTCGCCTGGCCTCTCCTCACCGAGATCCTTCGCCTCGACATCGGCCAAGCCATCGCCGTCCGCAGCCGCGACACCCTCGCCGTCGAGGCCATCGAGGGCACCGACCGCATGATCGAGCGCGCCGGCGCCCTCTGCAAAAACCCTGGTTGGACCCTCTGCAAAGGCGCCCGCGCCGGCCACGACCGCCGCTCCGACGTCCCCACCGTGGGCCTCAAAACCATCGAAAACCTCCACGCCCACGGCGCCCGCTGCCTCGCCCTCGCCGCCAGCGACGTCATCATCATCGACAAAGTCGCCGTCCTCGAAGCCGCCGACCGCCTGGGTATCGCCATCCTGGGCGTCCCCGCCGCCTGATCACGGACGGCGCGATTGCCTCGGCACTGCTTTCGCAATCGCACCACCATTGGCTTGTAGCTCCGATCTCCGCCCCGAGCCACCGACTTGCTGCACTAAATAAGTCGGCGCTTTCGCGCACCAACACGCCGATCACCCCCGAGCCGCACCCCAAGCCGTCCTCAATCTCCCAATCCCCGTCCCCGTCCCGCTTTTCATCTGTGTGCGCCGCCGTGCCAATCTGTGGCCACTCCCGACCACCCACGAAAAAGCCCCCGTTCACCGGGGGCTTGAAAGCTCGCTCAACTCACCAGCTCACTCTCACCGGCCAACCGTCGCACGACGCCGACGGGCCAGCAGCAGCCCGCCCACGCCCATCAGCGCCGCCGACCCCGGTGTCGGCACAACGGCCAAGCTGATGTCGTCGATCGCGTAGTCGTTGCCGGTGAACTGGTCGTTCACATCCCAGATCTGCAGGCTGACGAACGCGTTCCCGCCGCTGTTGAAACTGAACGTCCGCTCGCCCCACACGGCCGTGTCCGTTGGCGCCTGGAACGTCGCGCTGATGTCCTCTGTCCCGTCGCCGATCACGCGGAACTGCAGAGACGCGGGCGAGACCGGGAACAGGCTGGCGAACCACGCCGAGAGCACATAATCGGTGTTCGGCAAGAGCTCGACCAACTGCGCCCACGCCGGGCCGAGGCCGCCGTCGGTGCCGTTGACGATCATGTACCAGCCCTCTTCACTGTCGCCTGTGGTGTGGTCGGCGAAGTCGACCCAGCTCGGGTGGATCGTGTCGAACGCCACGAGGTTCCACGTCGCCGGGGGGAGCATCGTCGCGTCCTGGGTATACGACGTGGTCGAGGGCGACAGCACGCCCGTCTGGAAGTCGCCGTTGACAACCTGGGCCGAAGCCGAAGCCGCCGCGCCGGCGGCAACACACAACGCGCTGATCAAAGCGATACGCATAGCTTCTCTCCTCTTGGCCATCTGTGCCTGGCCAGATAAATGGTCGAACGCCCGGCCGGCATCGCACCGAACTCACGAGCCACAAATGATCGCGGGGTACTCTCTCTCCCTCGCTCCATCACCGCCACCATGGCCGTGACAGCATCAGTATGCGATCGCCCCGCGGCTTGGCCAGCCGTTTCGCTCCACCTCCACACGATCTTGCAACACAGCTTCGCCAGCTTGTGACTTTCAAGCCCATAACCACCCACCACGACCGAGAAGTCTCCTTCAACTCCACCCACTCCAAAAAGCCCCGCATACCCTCGCCATCCCAGTCTTAAGTTGGCAATTTGACCCTTTGGCAATGTGGCAATTTGGAACCCCCTCCCCCCCACTTCGTCTCCCGCGGCGGCCTCAAACTCCAGCACGCGCTCGAGTCCTTCGCCTTCTCACCCGCCGGCCTCACCTGCGCCGACCTCGGCTGCTCCACCGGCGGCTTCACCGACTGCCTCCTCAAAAGCAACGCGAGCCACGTCACCGCCGTCGACACCGGCTACGGCGTCCTCGCGTGGACCCTCCGCCAAGACCCGCGCGTCACCGTCCGCGAGCGCGAGAACGCCCTCTACGCCGAGCCACCACCAGCCGGCGTCGACCTCGTCGTCATCGACATGAGCTGGACGCCGCAGCACCTCTGCATCCCCGCCGCCCTGCGCTGGCTCACCCCAGCGAGCAACGCGCGCATCATCACGCTCATCAAGCCCCACTACGAAGATAAGCCGCTGGCCAAAACCCACCGCGGCATCCTGCCCGATGATCTCGCGCAGAACGTCGCCCAACGCGTTATTGCCGAGCTCCCCGCGCTCGCCGTCAGCGTCCTCGCGGCCACACAGTCCCCGATCCGCGGCGGATCCGGGGCCAACGCCAACCTCGAATGGCTCGCGCTGCTCGCGCCAGCCGTGTCACATCCCGCAGCTCGCTAACCCGCTACTTCCCAGGCCACCACGGCTGCTTCGTCATCCAATCCGGAATCGACCTGAACCTCAACCCAACCCTGTACCACTTGTCGTGCTGGAGCTGGCACCACCGCACCTCGCCCAGGAACACGCTCGGCCCCAGCGGCTCGCCCTCACGTGTCAGAACCAGCAAGAACCGCCCTTCCTCCAGAGCCTCCGCGGAGCGGATCGCCACCCCGCCAAGGCCCAGATCAAACAGCGGCACCAGCCAGTGCGCGTCCGGTTGCTTCTCTCCGTTGAGACGGATCACGTGCACCCAACCATCCACCCGCTTGCGCGCGTGGCTTCGCCGCGATTCGGCGGTCCCGGTTTGAGCCGCGATGGGACCAGGCGTGCGCGTTCGCACCGGCTTGTCACTGGGCACAATCGACTCCAGAAACGAATCGGCGCAATCGTGACCTATACCGCCTCAGACAACACCGCCGTGGCTTCACCAAGGCGTAATCGTCCCGCTCAATATTGAATCTGAGCGGAGGCACACGCTTTCAAAACGATCCGTCGAATCCCCCCAAGGCGGCTGTCCGAACCGGCCACGCGCCTCGCCTCGATCACTCCCCGCCACCCCAACTCGAAGACGAGCCCCCGCAAGCTATCGGTCCTGCCGCCAAGCATGCCCCGGCGACTCGCACGAGCCACCACTTCCTGCGCGAATCCGTGTTGGATTCCTCGGTGGTCCGCTCCTTGGAGTCGCCCGACCCCTGGCCCCCGCCCGAGGCACCGACATGCTCCGAGCTACCGGCTTCAGCCGGGGGTCCGATCTTGATTCTCTCCGAGACCCACTCCTGTCTTGGACACCTCCACGCTCCGCCTGCGGTCTTTTTCCGCTCTCCTGACGCGTGAGGTTCAAAGCAACTCCCTGTCGCCCATCATTGGTCCTCGACCAACCACGCCGGAAGCAACCGATCGAGCTCCTTGACGCTCAGCCCAAACGCCCCCTGAAACGCCCGGTCGGCCGTCTCGCCGCGGGGCAGCCGACCCGTCAGGCCGTGCAGCCGCGCGTTCGGCGTGCTGAACTGGCCGAACCGCAAAAAGTCCACGAGCGAATAGGCATCGCGATACAGCTCCGTGTCCTCCCCGCTGTTGCCGCCGGTGCGCCGCGCCGTCACGCGCGTCGCCGGCCCCGCCCGAGCCCGCGCCAAAACCGGCCCGCGCTGCCCGATCGGCGCGAGCGCCAGCATCGACTCGCCCCGCGACTTCGAAAGACTCTCCGCCAACCCCTCGGCCATCCACCTCGGCTGGTCCTCGTAGTTCGCCGAGTGGATGATGTGCACATACTCGTGCGCCAACACGCTCGCCACCACCGGCGCGCTCTCGACATATCGCATGACAATCTTGTTGCCCGACGCCGTGCCGAAGTAACCCCGCGATGTGCCCCCCCCCGCCCTGCGCCGCGATGCTCTTGTCGGCGGCAAACACCAACACAATCGGCGGCAGGTATACCTTGCCGAACACCTTCTCTGACCCTTCCCGCGCGGCCGTCGCCTCCGCCGTCTTGGTCAACATCGCAAAGTCAGCCTCGCGCCCCGCCCAAAGGCACCTTGCAGCAATCCAGCCCAAACGCGCCGCTCACCGCAAACGCATCGCGCAACGCCTGCTCAGTCTGCCGCCGATCCCCCGCCGTCTCCGCCGCCAGCACCGCCGCGCCCCCCGAGCCATACCCGGTTGTTCGCTCGCACCGTGTGTCCTTGTGCTCGCCGCCCGCACGGCTTTAAACCCCGACCAAAGCCTCCACCGGCGGCCCCAACACACTACCATGCCGCCCCTGTCCCCACGCTGAACCCCGGCGAGATCCCCATGAAAATCCACGAATACCAGGCCCGCCAGCTCCTCGCCTCCTCAGGCATCCCCGTGCCGTCCGGCCAGATCATTGAATCCGTCGATCAGGCCCAAGCCGCGTACAAGGCCGCCACCGGCGGCACCGGCTTGGCCGTCATCAAGGCTCAGGTCCACGCCGGCGGCCGCGGGAAGGCCGGCTTCGTCCGCCTCGTCTCCACGCCCCTCGAAGCCGAAACTGCCGCCCGCTTCATGCTCAGCAACCGCATGATCTCACCCCAGACCCCGCCCGAAGGCTTAGAGGTCAAAAAGCTCCTTGTCGCTTCCGGCGTCGACATCGCCGACCGCGCCGGCGGCGGCAAAGAAGAGTTCTACCTCGCCATCACCACCGACCGCTCCAGCCGCCGCAACATCCTCATCGCCTCCCGCGAGGGCGGGGTCGAGATCGAGCAGATCGCCCACGAACGCCCCGACGCCATCATTAAAGTCCCCCTCCATCCGCTCATGGGCCTTCAGCCCTATCAGGCCCGCGACGTCGCCTTCGCGCTCGGCTTCAAGGGCAAGCAGGTCGGCCAGGCCGCCGGCATCATGACCAACCTCGCCAAGCTCTTCATCGACAAAGATTGCTCGCTCGCCGAGATCAACCCCCTCGTCATCACCGCCCCCACCAAGGCCCAGCCCGACGGCCAGGTCTTCGCCATCGATGCCAAGTTCGACTTCGACGACAACGCCACCTTCCGCCACAAAGACCTTGAAGCCATGTTCGACCCGAGCGAGGAGAACCCCGCCGAGATGCGCGCCAAGCGCTTCGGGCTTTCCTACATCGCCCTCGACGGCAACATCGGCTGCCTCGTCAACGGCGCGGGCCTCGCCATGTCCACCATGGACATCGTCAAGCTCCACGGCGGCACCCCCGCCAACTTCCTCGACGTCGGCGGCTCCGCCACCGAAGAAGCCGTCACCGAGGCCTTCAAAATCATCGTCGCTGATCCCACCGTCAAAGGCGTTCTCGTCAATATCTTCGGCGGGATCATGAAGTGCGACATCATCGCCCAGGGCATCATCAACGCCGCCAAGTCCGTGGGCTTCAAGGTGCCGCTGGTCGTGCGACTCGAAGGCACCAACGTCGAGGCCGGCCGCAAGCTGCTCGAAAACGCCCGCGCAGAGATCCCCACCATGCAAGCGGCCACCGACCTGACCGACGCCGCCCAGAAGGTCTGCGCCGCCGTCGGCTAACGCCCCCGCCAACCCGGCCCCGCGGCGATCAGTTGTTCATCGGCACTTCTTCGAGCATCAAGATCCGCGGCTTCTCGCCCCTGGTCGCCACCGACGAGCGGTCCACCACCATCACATAACGACGCCGCACCGTCGGCACCATCGGGTCGTCCGGCCCGAGGCCCTCGACGTCCGAAGCCTGGTAACCCTGCACCACAAACCAGACGCAGAAGACATCGCTCCGCACCGTGATCGAGTTGAGCACCGCGTTGGCCAACGCGTCACGCAGCGGCGCCTGCCCCGGCAGCGTGCCGGCCACGAACGGCAAGGGCTGCTGCCCCGGCACCGGGGCCGAATAGTTCGGGTTGTGAACGTAGTCGTTGGCGATGCCGAAGATCCGGCGACCACCCGACCAGCCGAGGGATATGGCCTTGGGATCGGCCGTGTCGGAGAATGGGCCTTCGTTCACGCCACCCAGGCGATCGATGCTATTCTGAGCGGCATCCGTCGCCGTCAAGGTAATCGTCCCGCCGTTGAAGCGGTAGTTACCGGGGAGGGTCTTGATCCCCAGGATCTCGCCCGGGCTGGAGAAGCCCGCCTCTTCGCGGATGCCCGAGATGCCCGTGGCGTACTCACGACCCAAGATCGCGGGCTGGCTTAGCAGCGCCGGGAACGGGATCCCGCCGGGCTGGGTGAAGGCTGCCGTGACCGCCGGAGCGAACGAGTTGTCGTCGCGGAAGTTGGGCAGACGAAGCACCGCCGGGATGCCGACGGTGTAGCGTGTTGGCACCACGGCCTTGTCGCGATACGCCGCCAGCGTGGCCGCGATGTCCCAAGTGTCGGTTCCAAAGTTGAACGGCCCGCCGTTGACCGTCCTGTCCATGAACCCGGTGCTGTCGGGCGACAGCATCGGCAGCGACCGCAGCACCGCCAAGGGCGCCGTGTTGATGTTGATTCGACCCGTCACCATCGACGTCCGCGAGCCCGCCGGGGATGTGCGGATGCGGTTGACCAGGTCCATGGCAAAGGTCGTCCCGTTCCCGCGGCGGATGTCGCTGCCCGCTTGAAACGACTCGAAGATCCCGTTGCTGTCGAGATCGATGAACGGCACGCCCTGATCCGGAATCAGCCGCCCGTGGACGAGCGCCCCGTCGACGCGGGCTATGCCGACGCCCGTCCTCCGCTCGGCGCCCAGGCGATACTCCACGGGAAAGTTATTGTCGGCCGGGATGTTCGCCAGGCTGTCATAGTCGGCCGCCAATGCCGCCGCCTCGGCCAGCGTCGTCCACTGCGCGTCCAGGTTTAGCGCGTCCTCGACCGGCAAGTTCTGGGCCCGCAACGCCGCTGGCCGACGCGAAGGACCGATCGCCGGGATATCCAGCACATCCGCCGGCCGCAGCGGCGGGGTCGCCAGCAGCCGGTTGTTCAATCCGGGGTTGTTGACCTGATCCCGCAAAGACCCACGCAGCCCCACCAGGCCCTCGCGCGCTGGTGCGTTAATCAACCCACGGTGCAGCGGCAGCAACATCGGCAGGCGGATGTATCGCGTTGCTGTCGGGACACCCGACAGAACCTCGACGAACGGCAAGCCCGAAAGGTTGTCCCCGAGAGGGTTCCCCCCAGTACCAATGGGCGAGTAGCTCCGCGGCTCCTGGTTCAGATCATCCACCAGCGGCGTCGCTCGACTCGAGTGGGCGAGTAACAAGTTTCTAAACGAACTGTGGGCACCTGGCTTGGTCGTCGCATTATAAGTGAAGTCGGATAGCATCAGCTCGCCGGAGGAGCCAATGTTGAAGTTCATCGAGTAGTCGTCTTCGGCTTCCTGATTGAGCGACGCAACACCGGACGCTGGTACCATCAGGTCCGTCCCAGGCACTGGCGGCAACGGGAACTTCGCCTCCATGCAATACGCCGGCAACACACCGTTGGGTACCTGTCCGCCGATCTTGGGATCCGCGGCCCGGCGGAACTTGCCCCAACGCACAATGCACAGGCCCGGCGAAGGCGTGTTGCCCAGGCCGATATCGATGCTCCGCTCCTGAGGCGGAAGCCGGCGGTTCAGGCTCACACCGCCGGCCGGACCCGCGCCAAGATCCTGCGGATCGCGCAGCCGGTCCACGAGCACATCGTTCCGCTGCACATTCTGGACGGCCTCGGCTGTTGTCCGCGTCACCCGCCACAGCCGGGCCACGCGGCTGGAGTTGATCTCCGCCGCGTTGGCCAAGGCCAAGACGCCCGTCGGTCCCTGCGTCGCAGTCGTCAGGTTCAGCGATTCAACATCGATCCGCGCCATCCGCACCGGCTGCTTGCGATCGCCATTGGCCGGTCCCACCGCTGGGAACGTGTTGTCCACCACCAACTGCCGCTCTATCCAGTTCATGAACTGATCGACGGTGACATTGCCCGATGGGTTGTTGTCGTTCATCCGCTCAACGATGTCAAGGGGCAACTGGTCGGAAACCCAGAAAGCCCGCGTCTCGCCCGGCAGCAGCGTCACGTTCTGGAAGCTGTTCTCCAACCTATCCGTCTTCGCCAGGGCGTAGTACTTCCCAGCGAACTCAATATAGTGGCGAAGCTGAGTTCCATCGATCTCCGTGCCCTCGGCCACATTCAGCACACGGCCCCGATTGTCAACCCGAAGGGCCGACAGCGACAGCTCCGTGTCGAAGGGGTTGTGAACGTGGAAGACCACGATCTCGCCGATGTAACTGCTGTTCGACAGGGTCACGCTGCCGTCGACTACCAGTTTCCCCACGCCCACCTTCGCCGCGTACATCACCATGCTGGCCGCCTGCGTGATGAACGGCTGCGGGCGGATGCCGTACACCGTGATCG
>Ga0105049_10003007_pt1 | contig 19982 bp, 21 predicted proteins | sample MAT06_FD_78087 | JGI IMG/M metagenome (GOLD analysis project Ga0105049, IMG submission 78087) | Freshwater microbial communities from Lake Fryxell liftoff mats and glacier meltwater in Antarctica - MAT-06 | ecosystem: Environmental > Aquatic > Freshwater > Ice > Liftoff microbial mat | place...
AAGCCACCCCCCTGGCCGCCGGGAACCGGCACGGGCGCAATGTCGGGCGTGGTGGGGTCATAGCGCCACAGGCTGCCGTCACTACCATAGAGCAGCAGCAGAGTGTCGCTGATCGTGGTGAGGTTGGCGAGCACAACCCCCTTTGGCAATTGATCCTGCAGCGCCGTGTCGAGCGTCCATTCCAGAACCTGCGCGATTTCGGCGCGCAGGGCTTCGCGGTCCTGTGACAACGCCGCAGACTTGCTGTCGGCCGTCGCGATCGTCTGGGTCAGCGTCGCCTTGCGACCGTCGGTGAATTGCTTCCAGAACGGCAGGCCGAGGTAGAACACCAACCCGGTGATCACCACCGCGTTCAGCACCCACAAAAACACCGACGACCGCCGTTCGGCCTGCATCCCCCGCCAGCGCAACTGCCGGATCAGCCCGCCGACCCGCCCCTTGGGCACCTCCCATTCCGCGCGGTTGGCGGCGCGGCTCAGGTCGTGGCGTTGCCACTCCCCGGTCACGGCTTCAGAGGGCGGTGGGTCGGCCATCCCGGTTCCTGACGATTGCCCGGCGAGTATCGCGGCAAAGCCGGGGCAAATCAATTGCCGTTTGCGAAGGGTGGCGCAAGCGCGGGCGGGCGGGCGGCAAGGTGGCCCCAATCTCGCCAAGGCCCCGCAGCGCGCGGATCCGGGCCTTGACCGGATGGGCTGCGACCCGGCCCCTCAGCCGCCCGGCTGCCAATGGCGGCAGCAAGGCCCGACCAACGGCATGATTGGCTGCGCCGCGACCCGCGCCCGACCAGGGTCCGCACCGTGGGCCGCACCAATGTTTCCCCGGGATAATGCGAGTTTGCCGGTGCCATTGGCCATCTGTAGCCACCCACGCCCAAGTGGTCGGTCAGGGCTGTTTGCAGGCCAAGGTCGCCGCAAGCCTCGGGGATGGTCAGGCCGAACACGCCAAGGCCGGCCAGTTCGCCGATCGGCGCCGCCGGGATCAACTGGTCGGCGAGGTGCCAGCCATGGGCAAAGGGGGCAACGCGGTCATCGGCGCAGCGGCGGAACTGGTCGCGGATCATCGCAAGGTCGCTGTCCAGCCCGTCACAGCCAACCGTGGCACCGCCCTGCTGCAACAGGATCAACGCCGCCAGTGCCGCGCGCGCCGCCGTGCTGTTGCCCTGACGGATCAGGGTATGCGCCGCGCCGGTTGCCAGTTCAACGGCCTGCAACCCCAGATCGGCGGGCCGCGCCAGTTCGCCCCGGCTCATGGCAATGCCGCCGCCAAGAGCCGCCAGGGTTGCGCCAAAGCCGATCTGCAGAAGCAGCGCCGCGCAGGGGCCGAACTGCCCGGTGCCTTGCAGCGCAGCGGCCCAGCCCTGCAACTGGCGCAGGCATTCGACGCTGGTCGCCAGCCATGCCAGCCCGTGGGCGGCGCGTTGCTCTGCATCGAGCATGGCGGCGACCGGCCTGCCGTCCCGGCCGACAAGCTGGCGGACCGCAGTGCAGGCGCGGGCCAGACAGGCCTCTGCCGCAGGCAGGGCAGCGGCAGCCAGCGCCGCCAGATCGGGCAGCGGGGCATCGCAGGCAGTGCGCGGGGTCTGACCGTCATGGGGCAACGCAAGCTTCTGTCGTTGCTGGCAATGGGACAGGATGTTCGCAGTCTGTGCGCACTATAAATTCGATAGTCGTCGTTTGGTTGAATAAAAGTGTCGCGGAAGATTTGCGGTTGCCGTTGCAGATCCATGAACTAGTCTGCCCGCAACAGGCTGAAAAGGCGGGCAGATGGATTGGATCGGCGGCATCACCGCTGTGCAACTGGCGGCCACCGTGGCGGTGACGCTGTTCGCCAGCTTTGTCAAAGGGGCCGTCGGTTTCGCCATGCCGATGATCATGATTTCGGGGCTGGGATCGTTTCTGCCCGGCGAAGTGGCACTGGCCGCGCTGATCCTGCCGACAGTGGCGACCAACATAAGCCAATCGCTCCGGCAGGGAATCGGGCCCGCTGTGGCATCGGCCACCCGATATTGGCGGATGATCCTGTGCATCCTGATCTTCATCGCCCTGTCGGCGCAGTTGGTGCGGCTGATCCCCGAAGCGCTGTTCTTTGCGCTGCTCGGCCTGCCGATCGCGATGTTTGCCATCGGCCAGTTGGCAGGATGGCAGCCTTTGATCGCACCGGCCAGCCGCACCCGGGCAGAGGTGCTGACCGGGGTGATTGCCGGGCTTTATGGCGGCATTTCCGGCATATGGGGTCCGCCGGTGCTGGTGTATCTGCTGTCGATCGGGGTGGAAAAACAGGAAAATATCCGGGTGCAGGGTGTGGTGTTTCTGCTTGGGGCGGTGGTGCTGCTGGCGGCGCATCTGCAATCGGGGGTATTGAGTACTGACCGGCTGGCGCTGTCGGCGCTGCTGGTGCCGCCCGCCATGGTGGGCCTGTGGCTGGGCTTTCAGGTGCAGGACCGGCTGGATGCCGCCCGGTTCCGCCGCTGGACGCTGATGGTGCTGATGATCACCGGAGCAAACCTGATCCGCCGGGCATGGATGGTCTGGCAGTAAGGTGGATATTTGGGCCGATAAGAAACCCCGGGGAAAGGCGTTGGCCCCAGGGCAGGCGTCAGATCGCGGCAGCGCGGATGTCGGCGTCGATATGGGGGACATATTGCGCGAAGTTGGCGGCGAACAGGCCGACGAGGTTGCGCGCCGCCATGTCATAGGCGGCAGGGTCGCCCCAGGTTGCGCGCGGATCAAGCAGGGTGTCGTCGACGCCCGGCAGGGCGACCGGCACATCGAAGCCGAAGTTGGGATCGCGGCGAAAGGTTGCGGTGGCGAGGCTGCCATCAAGCGCCGCCGACAACAGCGCCCGGGTGGCATGGATCGGCATCCGCCGCCCGGTGCCATAGGCGCCGCCGGTCCAGCCGGTGTTGACCAGCCAGCAGCTTGCGCCGCGCTGTGCGATCTTGGCCTGCAGCAGTTTGCCATAAACCTCGGGCCGGCGCGGCATGAACGGCGCGCCAAAGCAGGTGGAAAAGGTCGGCTGCGGTTCGGTCACCCCCTGTTCGGTCCCCGCTACCTTGGAGGTGAAGCCGGACAGGAAATGATACATCGCCTGCGCCGGGGTCAGCCGCGCAATCGGGGGCAGCACGCCAAAGGCATCGCAGGTCAGCATGATGACATTGCGCGGATGGCCGCCCAGCGAGCTGGGCGAGGCGTTGGAGATCGCCTCCAGCGGGTAGGCGCAGCGGGTGTTGGCGGTCAGGCTGTCATCGGCAAAGTCGATCACCAGCGTATCGGGGTCATGGACCATGTTTTCCACCACAGTCGCAAAGCGGCTGGTGGTGGCGTAGATCTCCGGCTCGGCGGCGGCCGACAGGTTGATGGTCTTGGCATAGCACCCCCCCTCGAAATTGAAGATGCCGCGGTCGGACCAGCCATGTTCATCATCGCCGATCAGCACCCGCGACGGGTCGGCGGACAGGGTGGTCTTGCCGGTGCCCGACAGGCCGAAGAACACCGCCGCGTCGACCGGATTGCCCGGTGCGTGGTTGGCCGAGCAATGCATCGGCATGATGCCTTTTTCGGGCAGCAGGTAGTTCAACAGGGTAAAGACGGCTTTCTTGTTTTCACCGGCATAGGCGGTGCCGCCGATCAGGATCAGCCGCTTGTCGAGGTTCATCGCAATCACGGTGTCGCTGCGGCAGCCATGGCGCTCCGGGTCGGCGCTGAAGGAGGGGCAGTTGATGATGGTGGTATCTGCGACAAAACCGGCCAGTTCCGCAGCACCGGGGCGGCGCAGCAGATGGCGGATGAACAGGGCATGCCAGGCCAGTTCGGTGACAACCCGCACATCCAGCCGGTGCGCCGGATCGGCCCCGGCGTACAGATCCTGCACGAAATAGTCGCGGCCCTGCATATGGGCCAGCATGTCGGCATGCAGCCGGTCAAAGGCATCAGCCGACATGGCGGCGTTGTTTTCCCACCAGATGGTGTTTTCGGTCAGCGCGGTGCGGACCACGTACTTGTCCTTTGGCGAGCGGCCGGTATGGCTGCCCGTAGTGACCAGCAGCGCGCCGCCCTGACCCAGCACCCCTTCGCCCCGCACCAGAGCGGCCTGCAACAGCGCCGGCTCGGTTTGGTTGTACCAGGCCGCGCCCAGACCCGTGATGCCGTGCCTGTCAAGTCTGTTGTCGGGGTTGTGGCGCAGTTGCTTCATCATCGTGATCCTGTTGCACTGGTGGCGGCATCGCTGTTGCGGTGATGGTTCGTCCAGGGGCCGACCCATGGTCTGAACCTTGTAACATGATGATTATGCGCGCGAAAAGTGCATGTTTCACTGTTAGCGCAACCAACTGCGGGTTAGCGCAACCAATGTCGCCGCCACGACATCAATGCGGGCAGGTGAGACAAATTAGTCAAACATTACGAATTTTCGTGTCGGATGCAGGGGTGTCTGCCGGGTGATTCGCACTTAGGTGTTGATTCCATGGGCCGGAACCCGGATTATGAACGAAAAAGCAGGCAACAGAGCAGTACAAGGAAGCCGCACATGTCGAGGATCGCCCTGGTGGACGACGACAGGAATATCCTGACGTCGGTTTCGATGACTCTTGAGGCAGAAGGGTTCGAAGTCGAAACCTATAACGATGGGCAGTCCGCGCTGGACGCCTTCAACAAGCGCCTGCCGGATATGGCCGTGCTGGATATCAAGATGCCGCGGATGGACGGGATGGACCTGTTGCAGCGGCTGCGGCAGAAATCCGCGATGCCGGTAATTTTCCTCACCTCCAAGGATGATGAGATCGACGAGGTTCTGGGCCTGCGGATGGGAGCCGACGATTATGTGAAAAAGCCCTTCAGCCAGCGCCTGCTGGTGGAGCGGATCCGCGCCCTGCTGCGCCGCCAGGAAGTGGTGGCGACCGGCGAAGTGGCGACCACCGAAGAAACCAAGGTGATGGTGCGCGGCTCACTGACGATGGACCCCCTGCGCCATTCGGTGACCTGGAAGGGCATGGAGGTGTCACTGACCGTCACCGAATTCCTGCTGCTGCAGGCATTGGCGACACGCCCCGGTTTCGTGAAAAGCCGCGACCAGCTGATGGATGTGGCCTATGATGATCAGGTCTATGTCGATGACCGCACCATCGACAGCCACATCAAGCGCCTGCGCAAGAAGCTGCGGATGGTCGACGACGACTTTTCTGCCATCGAAACCCTGTATGGCATTGGTTATCGCTACAACGAAGAATGACCGCAGCGCCCCCCATGAACCTGCGGCATGCCAAACCCGCGCGCACCGCAGATGTCTTGCTCGGCGATGATTGGGTTGCCCCCGACGCCGAGATGGAAGATCAGCTTCGGCAAAAGCGGGAAAAGCGCGGCTTCATCTCGCTGAACCGCTCGCCCCTGGCGCGCAAGATCATTACGTTCAACCTGCTGGCGCTGATCATTCTGGTGGCAGGGGTGCTGTACATGAACCCGTTCCGCGACAGCCTTGTGCTGCAGCGCGAACGGGGGCTGGTGTCAGAGGCGCAACTGGTTGCCGACATGTTCGAGGTGCAGTTGCCCGATGTCGGCGGCACGGCCGATACAACCACGCCACGGCTGGCCGATCTGCTGGATCCCAAACGCACGTTGGGCGGCATCAGCCTGTCACCGGGGGCGGAGGCCTTTGTCTTTGACCTGCAGGGCAATCTGATCGCCTCGTCGGTCGGTCTGCCGCGACAGCAATCGGATGTGAACGGGTTGACGCACGAAGTGCGTTCCACAGTGATCACCGGCTTTCTCAATTGGGTGTGGGAGTCGATTGCGGGTGTGTTGACGGCGCGACAGGCGGCGCAGCCGGAATTCAACGCCGAAACCCTGGCGCGCGATGTCTATGCCCGCGCCGCTAGTGGAACCACCGTAAAAACCTCACGCGATGAGGCGGGCAACACGCTGTTTTCGGTGGCGACGCCGATCCTGCAGCCCGATCCGGCGCTGGGCGGCGCGGATTTCGGGTCGCAGGCGCTGGGTGTGCTGGTGGTCACCTCGGCAGCGGGAGAGATCGACAAGCTGGTCCGCAATGAGCGTGAGCAGGTGTTGCAGATGTTCGTCATCGCCATTCTGGTGTCGATCGGCCTCAGCCTGGTGCTGGCCTCCACCATTGCCAACCCCCTGGCCGATCTGGCCGCCGCCGCCGAAATCGGCCGCGACAAACATGCCCGCAAGATGACGCCCAGCCGGGTGCGCATCCCCGATCTGGCGGCGCGCCCCGATGAAATCGGGCGGTTGTCGATTGCGATGCGCGGCATGGTGGCGGCGCTTTACGACCGGATTGATGCCAACGAACAGTTTGCCGCCGATGTGGCGCATGAGATCAAGAACCCGCTGGCCTCCTTGCGCTCTGCCGTCGGCACCATGCGGGTCACCAAGCGTGACGATCAGCGCGAACGTCTGCTGGAAGTGATCGAACATGACGTGCGGCGGCTTGACCGGCTGGTATCCGACATTTCCAACGCCTCGCGGCTGGACAGCGAACTGGTCAAGGAAGAGGAAGAACCGTTCAACCTTCTGAAAACGCTGGCGAACATCAATGAGCATCTGGGGCGTGAAGCGGCGCAGAAAGGGGTGGAACTGATATCGGATCTGCCCCCCGAACCCATCGTGCTGCATGGGCTGGAGGCGCGGCTGGCGCAGGTGTTTGTCAATCTGATCACCAACGCGATCTCCTTCTGCGAAGACGGCGATGCGGTGCGGGTCTGGGCGCGCAAGCGGGAAAACCGGGTGCTGGTGGTGGTGGAAGATACCGGCCCCGGCATTCCCGAATCCGCACTGACCAAGGTGTTTCAGCGCTTCTATTCCGAGCGGCCGCCGGGGCAATTCGGCAACAACTCCGGCCTTGGCCTGTCGATCTCCAAACAGATCGTCGAGGCGCATGGCGGGGTGATCTGGGCCGAAAACATTCGCCCGACCGATGCTGACGTGACCTCTGATCCGCTGGGTGCCCGCTTCGTGGTGGGTCTGCCGGTGTGAGTGGCGATGCCGGGGCAGGGGCCGGGAATTTGGCCCTGCAGACCTCCGGCCTTCATGCCACTGCGGTTGCCTTTGGCGACACACGGGGCGTGATGCTGATTGGCGCGTCGGGCAGTGGAAAATCAGCGCTGGCCTTGCAACTGATGGCATTGGGGGCGCGACTTGTCGCCGATGACCGCTGCTTGCTGAAACGCGACGGCCCGAACCTTGTCGCCCATGCGCCGCCCGCGCTCAGCGGCCTGATCGAAGCGCGCGGGGTCGGGCTGATCCGGGTGGCAGCGCTGGCCGAAGCGGCGCTGGTGCTGGTGATCGACATGGATCAGGTCGAACAACACCGCTTGCCGCCACCGCGAAGCCGCAGTTGGCTGGGAATTGCCCTGCCTTTGCTTCACAAGGTCGAGGGGGGCCATTTTCCCGCCGCCATCGTGCACTATATACGATCGGTGACATTGGAACCGAGATGAGCCGCACGGACCGCTTTTCCGCTCCCCCCTCAGATCCGGCCCCGGGAGACCCCGCCGGGTCGTCGGTTGGCCATCGCCTGCTGCTGGTCACTGGCCCGTCGGGGGCAGGGCGCAGCACCGCGATTCACGCGCTGGAAGATCTGGGGTATGAGGTGATCGACAACCTGCCGCTCAGTCTGGTGCCGCGCCTCTTGGACGGCCCGCCGCTTGGCCGCCCGATTGCGCTGGGGATTGATGTTCGAAACCGCGACTTTTCGGCTACGGCACTGATCGAACTGATCGACAATCTGACCCGCAACCCGGATGTCGCGCTGGAACTGCTGTATCTCGACTGCCATCCCGATGCGCTGGTGCGCCGCTATTCCGAAACCCGACGTCGCCACCCGCTGACCCCGGCGGAAGACCCCGCTGTCGGGGTTGACCAGGAGATTGATCTGCTGAAACCGATCAAGGTGCGTGCCGATGTGCTGGTGGATACCTCCGACATGTCGCCCCATGATCTGCGCGCCGAAATCGCCCGGTTCTTCGGCACCGGCCCGGCAACGCGCCCTGCGGTTTCGGTTCACAGCTTTTCCTACAAACGCGGCGTGCCGCGTGGCGTCGACATGATCTTTGATTGCCGGTTTCTGGCCAACCCGCATTGGCAAGAGCATCTGCGCGCCCTTGATGGCCGCGATGCCGCAGTTGCAGCCTATGTGGAGGCCGATCCGCGCCATGCCGAGTTCTTTCGGCTGGTGCACGAAATGACCCTGCTTTTGCTGCCCGCACAGGTCGAAGAAGGCAAAACCCACTTGGCCATCGGCTTTGGATGCACCGGCGGGCAACACCGCAGCGTTGCAGTTGCAGAAAAACTGGCAAAGGCGCTTGCAGAGGCGGGTTGGCAAGTGTCTAAACGTCACCGGGAATTGGAGCGCCGCGCGGCTGTGTCGCCCGGCGCTTTGTCAGGATAGTTCGGTTGATCGGCATCGTCATTGTCGCCCATGGTGGTTTGGCGCGGGAATATCTCGCTGCAGTCGAGCATGTCGTGGGCAAACAACCCGGGGTTGTTGCGATTTCCATTGAGGAAGATCACGACCGCCACCAGAAGCAATTCGAGATCTGCGCCGCCGCCGATGCGGTGGACAGCGGCGACGGCGTGGTGGTGGTAACGGACATGTTCGGCGGTTCACCCTCGAACCTGTCGCTTTTGGCCTGCCGCCCCGACAACCGCCGCATCGTTTACGGTGCCAACCTGCCGATGCTGATCAAACTGGCGAAATCGCGCCATCTGAGCGTGCCGCAGGCGGTCGATGGCGCGCTGGAAGCGGCGCGGAAATACATCAACAGCTACCAGGTTGAAGCGGGCCAAAGCCAATGAGCCAGACGCGATGAGCCAGACGCGATGAGCCGTTCGCGATGAGCCGTGCGCTGCAGATCATCAATGAAAAGGGCCTGCACGCGCGCGCCTCCGCCCGGTTTGTCGAGGTGGTTGAGCGGTTTGACGCGCAGGCAGAGGTCAGCCGCGACGGAATGGTGGTTTCGGGCGACAGCATCATGGGGCTTTTGATGTTGGCAGCCTCGAAAGGAACCTCTATTGAGGTGCGAACCAGCGGGGCAGAGGCAGCCGAACTGGCAGATGCGCTGCAGGCGTTGGTGGCGGACCGGTTCGGTGAAGATTTCTGAGCCGCGTCTCAAGTCGCGTTGGAGGACGGAAAGCCCTTGGTGGACAGTGCAGAGCGGTCGGGATTCGTCGGCGACCCTACTTACAAGCCCTATGACAAGCGACGCTTGTCTTATTCTGGCACATTCACCGATCCGCGCAAGGTTCTGACCATCCGCGCCATCGAATGGCTGACCGGAAAGATCACCCTGCTGCGGCTGATACGGCGGTTTGAAAAACAAGGCCCGGCGCGTGGCCTGGCATTCTGGCAGCGGGCGGTGGATGTGATGGGCATCGCCCTGACAACGCCGCCCGAGCAGATCGCCCGCATTCCAAAAACCGGTGCCGTGGTGGTGGTCGCCAACCACCCGCACGGTCTGGTTGATGGGTTGGTGATGGCGCGGCTGGTGATGCAGGTTCGCGGTGATTTCAAGATACTGACCCGCAGCCTGCTGACCGGGATCGACGAGATTGCCTACCACATGGTCCCGGTCCCGTTCCAGCATGAGGAAGACAGCCTTGAAAAGGGGCTGGAGATGCGGCGGATCGCGATGGACCATCTGGCCGGAGGTGGTGTGCTGATCCTGTTCCCGTCGGGCCAGGTCGCAACCTCCGCCGACTACTTCGGTACGGCAATCGAGGCAGAATGGAACGTTTTTACCGCCAAGATGGTCCAGCGGTCCGGCGCCATGGTGCTGCCGATCTTTTTCCCGGGCCAGAATTCCCGCGCCTTTCAGATCGCCAACAAGATCTCGCCCACGTTGCGGCAGGGACTTTTGCTGCATGAAGTGGCCTTTGCGCTGAACAAGCCACAAGGCCCGGTGATCGGCGAGCCAATCACCCGTGCGGAGATCGAGCCCTGGGCCGCCAACCCGCGCGGTTTCGTGGCATGGTTGCGCGAAAAGACTCTGGCACTGAAGGGGCAGTAGCCCGCATGGTCGCCAGCAACGGAAGCGGTTTCTTTTTTTGGAACAAATGCTTCCTGCGGGAGGATCTGACGGTTGCGGCAGACGCTCCGCCGGGAGCAATTTCACCACAAAGAAGTGGCAGGCCCGGCCACCGGGCGGATCACCGTGTCGGAACCGGCTCCGCACCACGATAGTCATAGAAACCGCGCTGGGTCTTGCGCCCCAGCCAGCCCGCCTCGACATATTTCGTCAAGAGCGGGCAGGGCCGGTACTTGGTATCGGCCAGCCCCTCGTGCAGCACATTCATGATGGCAAGGCAGGTATCCAGCCCGATGAAATCGGCCAGTTCCAGCGGCCCCATCGGATGATTGGCCCCCAGTTTCATCGATGTGTCGATGCTTTTCACCGAGCCCACGCCTTCATACAGCGCATAGACCGCCTCGTTTATCATCGGTATCAGCAGGCGGTTGACGATGAAGGCTGGGAAATCCTCGGAACTGGAGGAGGTTTTGCCGATCCTTTCCACCACCGCCAGACAGGTCTGATAGGTGGCGTCATCCGTCGCGATGCCGCGGATCAATTCCACCAGTTGCATCACCGGCACCGGGTTCATGAAATGGAATCCCATGAACTTTTCCGGCCGGTCGGTGCGGCTGGCCAGCCGGGTGATCGAGATGGAAGAGGTGTTGGAGGTCAGGATGGTTTCCGGCTTCAGATGCGGCACCAGCGCTTCGAATATGCCGATCTTGACCTTTTCCTTTTCGGTTGCCGCTTCGATGATGAGATCGCATTGGCCAAGATCGGCCAAAGTTGCCGTTGTGGCGATCCGCGCCAGCGTTGCCGCCTTGTCGCCCTCGGATATCTTGCCGCGTGCCACCTGGCGGTCAAGGTTGCGCCCGATCTGGGGCTGCGCCCTGGCCAGCATGTCGGCGGAAATGTCGGTCATCAGCACGTCATGGCCGGCCAGGGCGAACACATGGGCAATTCCGTTGCCCATCTGCCCGGCACCAACCACGCCAACCGATCTGATCGTCATCCCGTCGCTCCTGCACTTGCCCGTGACAATAGGCGGCAGTCCACCCGTGGCGCAAGCACCAAGGCCCGGCGCGGTCACATCAACCGGGAGTGGCGGCAATTTGCCTCAACTGCAACTTTTAGGCATTTGGCAACCCGCTGCAGGCAATCTGATCCCGGGTGAGTCGAAAACAATGGTGGGTGGTATGACCTATGAACGCTTGGGCGATAGTGCCCTTGACTATTTTCCGTGCCGGTATGGTACGTCAAAGCTGCTGTTTCGCGGTCCGCGCCGCAAACTGGATGGGGCCTATTGTGCGGTGCTGGGGGGCACCGAAACCTATGGCAAATTCATCCTGCAGCCCTATGCGGCGCTGGTAGAGGCGGCAACGGGTATTACCATGGTCAACTTTGGCTGTGTCAATGCGGGTGCCGATGTCTTTGTCAACGATCCAGCGGTGATTGATGCCTGCGTCAAGGCGCGGGCGACGGTGGTGCAGGTAACGGGGGCGCACAACACCTCCAACCGGTTCTACGCGGTGCATCCGCGCCGAAATGACCGGTTTCTGCGGGCCTCGACCCTGCTCAAGGCGATCTACCGGGAGGTGGACTTCACCGAGTTCCATTTTACCCGTCATATGCTGTCTACCCTGCTGACGCTGTCGCCAGAGCGCTTCGCCGTGGTGGCCGAAGAATTGCAGGCAGCCTGGGTGGCGCGGATGAAGCTGCTGCTGGGCAAAACCGAAGGACGTACGGTGGTGGTGTGGATGGCCAACCACACGCCTGACGAAGCTGATGAAATTGGCGGCCTCGGCCATGATCCGGTGTTGGTCAATCGCGACATGATCGAAGCAATCCGACCCTATTCGACCGAAGTGGTCGAGGTGGTGGCCTCGATCAAGGCGCGCAGCGCCGGTCTGGAGGGCAAGGTCTATTCCGCCATGGAAGAACCGGCGGCACAGGAAGTGCCGGGGCCCCTCATGCATGAAGAGGTGGCAGCGGCCTTGATGCCACTGGTAGAGCGGATGTTCTAGGCTGGCCTGACCGGCAGCGCCCCCTCGCCCCGCTTGGGGTATGGGGGGGGCTGGCGGGTGGTTACAGCTTTGCGATCAGCTCGGGCACGGCGGTGAACAGATCCGCCACCAGCCCGTAATCGGCAACCTGAAAGATCGGCGCTTCTTCATCCTTGTTGATGGCGACGATCACCTTGCTGTCTTTCATCCCGGCCAGATGCTGGATCGCACCGGAAATTCCCACGGCAATATACAGATCCGGCGCCACAACCTTGCCGGTCTGGCCAACCTGCCAGTCATTCGGGGCATAGCCTGAATCCACTGCGGCGCGCGATGCACCGACTGCTGCATTCAGCTTGTCTGCCAGCCCTTCGATCAAAGCAAAGCTTTCCTGGCTGCCAAGCCCGCGCCCGCCCGACACCACGATCCCGGCGCTGGTCAGTTCGGGCCGGTCGCTGGAGGCAACCTTGTCCTCCACCCAGGCCGACAGGCTGCCATCGGCTGCCGTTGCCAGCATTTCTACCGGCGCAGCACCGCCCTTGCCCGCCGCCTCAAAGGTAGCGGTGCGGATCGTCATGACTTTCTTGGGGTCCAAGGATGTCACCGTCTGAATGGCATTGCCGGCATAGATCGGGCGTTCGAACGTCTCGCCATCAATCACGTTGACCACTTCCGACAGGATCATCACATCCAGCGCCGCAGCCACCCGTGGCAGTACGCTCTTGGAAAACGCGCCTGAAGCGGCGGCGATATGGTCATAATCCGCCGCCAGCGACTGGATCAGCGCCGCTGTCGGCTCCGCCATCCCGTGACAATAGACATGGTCGCCGGCAAACAGCACCTTGGTCACGCCCGCCAGCGTCGCCGCTTCGGCGGCTGCGGCGTCGCCGCCCATGCCCGCCACCAGAACCGTCACCGGGCCAAGCGACTTGACCGCCGTCAGCGCCTTGGCGACCTGATCGGTCGCCAGTTGCCCCTCCACCACGTCTGCAAGAAGAAGAACGGCCATCAGATCACCCCCGCCTCATCCCGAAGTTTCGCAATCAGCTCATCCACCGAGCCCACCCGCACCCCGGCCTTGCGCCCGGCAGGTTCCACGGTTTTCAGCACCTTGAGCCGGGGCGTCACGTCGACGCCGTAGTCGGCCGGGGTTTTTTCCAGCAACTCTTTTTTCTTGGCTTTCATGATGTTGGGCAGGCTGGCATAGCGCGGCTCATTCAGCCGCAGGTCCACGGTCACAATCGCGGGCAGCTTGGCGGTGATGGTCTGCAACCCGCCATCCACTTCGCGGGTGACCAGAATATGATCGCCCTCCACCGCCAGTTCGCTGACAAAGGTTGCCTGCGACCAGCCCAGCAGCGCCGCCAGCATCTGGCCGGTGGCGTTCATGTCATTGTCGATGGCCTGCTTGCCACAGAGCACCAGCCCGGGTGCTTCGTCGCGCACCACGGCTGCCAGCAGCTTGGCCACCGCCAAAGGTTCGATATCCACCTGCACATCGGCGGTGGCTTCGATCAGAATGGCGCGGTCCGCCCCCATCGCCAGCGCGGTGCGCAGGGTTTCCTGCGCCTGCCTGACCCCGATCGAAACCACCACGATTTCGGTCGCCACCCCGGCTTCGCGCAGCCGGATCGCCGCTTCCACCGCGATCTCGTCAAACGGGTTCATCGACATTTTCACGTTGGCCAGATCGACCCCTGATCCATCGGCTTTCACGCGGACCTTGACGTTGTAGTCGATCACCCGCTTGACAGGCACCAGAACCTTCATCGGCGCAAACTCCTGCTTTTGCCCCTGTCGGGGCAGCCCAGCTTTGCGGGCGTTGTTAGCCTGTCCTCCCGATGGAAAACAGTGCAAAATCGACGCGAAATGTCGCAGCGACGCGGCGTTGGCCTAGCGGTTTGCCCCCGGCACCCACAGCACATCGCCCTTGCCGCCGTCATTGGCGACCCGGCCGGCCACAAAGAACCAGTCCGACAGCCGGTTCAGATAGGTCACCGCCGCAGGGTTCACCGCTTCACTTTCAGCCAGCGCCACCACCAGCCGTTCGGCGCGGCGGCAACTGGTGCGGCACAGGTGCAGTGCGGCGGCCAAAGGCGTGCCGCCCGGCAGGATGAAGCTGCGCAGGGCATCCAGCGGGCCATTCATCGCATCAATCTCGGCCTCCAGCCGCAGGGTCTGCGCGGCGATCATCCGCAGCGGCGGATAGGGGCGGCTGGCATCCGCCCCAAGATCGGGCAGGCACAGATCGGCCCCCAGATCGAACAGGTCGTTCTGGATCAGCGCCAGCAACCGGTCGATCTCGCCGGTGGCCTGCAGCCGCGCCAGCCCGACGATCGCATTGACCTCATCCACCGTGCCATAGGCCTCTACCCGGGCGGCGTGTTTGGCAACCCGTTGGCCATCGCCCAGCGCGGTTTGGCCCTGATCGCCGGTGCGGGTGTAGATCTTGTTGAGCACAACCATCACTGCACCTTCCGGCGCAGATAGATGAACAGCAGGATCAGCACCACCGCCACGCCTTGCGCCAGAATCCGGTATTGCATCAGCTTGTTCTGCTTTTTGGCCCCGGCCTCGCCGCCCTTGCCGATGCCGCCGATACCACGTGCAAGGATCACCACCACCACCAGCATGGCAATCGCAACCAGTATGAACAGCGGGTCTTTCAGCATGGCTCACTCCAGTGCCCAAGGGCGGGTCGCGCCCTGTCTACCCGCCCTTGGTGGCGATGGAAAGCGCCGCTACCCTTTGGCGATCAGCCAATCCTGCAACCGCGTCGGCAAAAGCCGCCGCGCCGCCCACATCAGATGGGTCGGCACCGTGATCCGGTAGCGCGGGCGCGGGCTGCGGGCGGTCAGCGCCCGGAGGATCGCCACAGTCACCGCCGAGGCGGGCAGTTCGAACGGGTCCGGCCCGCGCGCCTGATACAGCCGCCTGGTCAGCCCGGCGCGATATTCCTCGACCCGGGCGGATTTTTCCCAGTCGATCCAGCGTTCGAAATGCGGGATGGCGTTCTGCCGTATCAGGCTGGTGATCGGCCCCGGCTCGATCAGCACCACATGGATGCCGCTGCCGCGCAACTCGATCCGCAGCACGTCGCTCAACCCTTCGAGCGCATATTTGGTCGAGACGTAAGCCCCCCGCCATTTGGCCGGTACGAATCCCAGCACCGACGAGCAATTCAGAATGCGGCCATGGCCCTGCGCGCGCATGACGGGGATCACCGCGCGGGTCAGATCATGGGTGCCGAACAGGTTGGTTTCGAATATCTCGCGCAAGGCCCCGCGTGGCAGATCCTCGACAGCGCCGGGGCAGGCAAAGGCACCGTTGTTGTACAGCGCATCCAGCGTGCCACCGGTGCGGCGCAGCACCTCATCCAGTGCCGAGCGGATCGACTGTTCATCCGCCAGATCAAGCGGCAGACTTTCCAGCCCTTCGGCAATCAGCCGGTCGCAATCGGCCACTTTGCGGCAGGTGGCAAACACCCGCCACCCAGCCCGCGCCAACCCATGTGCCGCATCATGGCCGATGCCGGATGAACATCCGGTGATCAGGATGGTCTTGCCGCTCATGCCTGCACCCCTTTTCCCCGCGCGGCAAACTCTGCCCGCAGCCTGCCATGTATCGGCCCGACCACCGGGCATTCGCTGATGCCGGCTGCCCCGGCTTGTGCCGGCTCGGGTTTCGCCGCGCCCATCATTCCCGCCAAAACCCGCATGTTGCTGCCACACCCATCATTCGGCACTGGACCGATTCTCCTGCCCGATTTACACGGTGGCCATGAGCGATGAAACCGATCCGCCCGACGTTGGCCCGTTGCACGTCACCGAAACCCTGCGCCGCGCCATCGGCGAGCGCTATCTGACTTATGCTTTGTCCACCATCATGCACCGCGCGCTGCCCGATGCCCGCGACGGGCTGAAACCGGTGCATCGGCGGATTCTTTATGCGATGCGCGAACTGCGGCTGTCGCCCACCGGGGGGTTCCGCAAATCGGCCAAGATCTCGGGCGACGTGATGGGCAACTATCACCCCCACGGCGATCAGGCGATCTATGACGCGCTGGCGCGGTTGGCGCAGCCGTTCAACCTGCGCTATCCGCTGATCGACGGGCAGGGGAATTTCGGCAATATCGACGGCGATAACCCGGCGGCGGCGCGCTATACCGAGGCGCGGCTGACGGCGGCTGCCGAAGCGCTGATGGACGGGCTGACCGAGAATTCGGTCGATTTCCGCCCCAATTATGACGGCACCCTGGAAGAGCCGGTGGTGCTGCCCGCCGCCTTTCCGAACCTGCTGGCCAATGGTTCCAGCGGAATCGCCGTCGGCATGGCCACCAACATCCCGCCGCACAACCTGCACGAACTGATCGACGCCTGCCAATTGCTGGTCCGCGACCCGGGCGCGAGCGATGAGGCTTTGGTCGCCTTGGTCCCCGGCCCCGATTTTCCCACCGGCGGGGTGATTGTGGAGCCCAGAGCCTCGATCCTTGAAAGTTACCGCACCGGGCGCGGCGCGTTCCGGCTGCGCGCCAAGTGGGAGGTGGAGGATCTGGGGCGTGGCACCTGGCAGATCGTGGTCAGCGAAATCCCCTATCAGGTGCAGAAATCACGGTTGATAGAGCGGCTGGCGGAACTGATCCAGATCAAGAAAATCCCGCTGTTTGGTGATGTCCGCGACGAATCCGCGGATGATGTCCGCATCGTCATCGAACCCCGCTCTCGTACGGTTGACCCCGATATGCTGATGGGAATGCTGTTTCGTAATTCCGATCTGGAACTGCGGTTCAGCCTGAACATGAATGTGCTGATCGACGGGCGCACGCCGAAAGTCTGTTCGCTGCGCGAGGTTTTACGCGCCTTTCTCGATCACCGCCGCGACGTCCTGGCGCGGCGCAGCCTGCACCGGCTGGAAAAGATCGACGCAAGGCTGGAGGTGCTGGAAGGCTTCATCATCGTCTTTCTGCACCTTGACCGGGTGATCGACATCATCCGCTATGATGATGACCCCAAACGGGCGCTGATGTTCGAAAACTGGTCGGTTCCACAGAAAAGGGCCACGTCGGAGCGCGACTATCTGTCGCCTTTGGTCAAGCCCGGTGCTGACCCCGACCTGACGGACGTGCAGGCCGAAGCCATCCTGAACATGCGCCTGCGGTCCTTGCGCAAGCTGGAAGAACTGGAGTTGCGCCGCGAGCGTGACGCACTGTTGAAGGAACGCGCCGGGCTGGAGGATCTGCTGGCATCCGACCGGTTGCAGTGGAAGCAGATTTCGCGCGAACTTGCCGACGTGCAAAGGATATTCGGCGCGAACACCCCGCTTGGTGCCCGCCGCACGCGTTTTGCCGAAGCCGCCGAGGTCGAAGAGGTGCCGTATGAGGCGATGATCGAGCGGGAACCCCTGACGGTTGTGCTGTCGAAAATGGGCTGGATTCGCGGGATGAAGGGGCATCTGCCTGCGGATCAGGAGTTGAAGTTCAAGGATGGCGACGTGGGGCGGTTCGTGCTTCATGCCGAAACCACCGACAAGGTGCTGCTGTTCGCTTCCAACGGGCGGTTCTATACCCTTGGCGGGTCCACCCTGCCCTCTGGCCGGGGCATGGGCGAACCGGTGCGCCTGATGGTTGATCTGCCGAATGAGGCAGAGGTGGTGGCGCTGTTCCTCTTTCGCCCCGGCTCAAAGCTGTTGGTGGCATCAACCGAAGGCGACGGTTTCGTGGTCGCCGCCGATGACGTGCTGGCGCAGACCCGCGCGGGCAAACAGGTGCTGAATGTCACCCCCCCCGCCCGCGCGCTGGTCTGCCGCGCCGTGGCGGGCGATCATGTGGCGGTGGTGGGCGAAAATCGCAAAATGCTGGTTTTCCCGCTGGCCGAACTGCCGGAAATGGCCCGTGGCAAGGGGGTCAGGTTGCAGAAGTACAAGGACGGCGGGCTGTCGGATGCCACGAGCTTTGTCCTGGCTCAGGGCCTGACATGGAAAGACCCCGCCGGACGCACCCGCACCGAACCCGACCTGACCGAATGGCTGGCCGCCCGCGCCACCGCCGGCCGCATGTCGCCGCGCGGGTTCCCGAGGGACAACCGGTTCACCTGAACTTCGGGCCGACCCCGAAAGTTGTCGAGCCCAATGAATTATCGCTGACAGACCAATTCTTATGTAACTGGGTTTTCCCATTCAATATCTTGGGAGCGTGCCATGGCCGTATTCAATTTTGCCCCTACCGTCCGCGTCGATACCTACAACCTGACGATCGATACCTTCACTCCGGGCGACATCGGTGATTACGATTTCTTTTCTGGCAGCGCGACGGCGCTGAGCTTCTTCGATGATGCAAGCATCATCACAACGCTGCAGGGAACCGGGTTCCAGTTTGCCACCTTTTTGGGCCGGCTTGTGGACGTCAGCGGGGGCACGCTGAACGGTATTCTGGCACTGGTGGGCGGCGAAACGCTGGCATCTGTCACCGGCTGGTCGCTGAACGCAGCCGATGTGTTCGATCTGACAGGGGATCTGGGTGGTCGACCCGATTGATGGCACCCAGCCGTTCATTTCCGGGCTGAGCTGCTGGTGTGTTTCCATCGCCTACATGCAGGGCGGTGTGCTGCAGTTCGGCATGGTCTTTGCCCCCGAGCGGGATGAGCTGTTTGCCGGGGGCAAAGGCTTTGCCGCGACCCTGAACGGCAAACCGATGAAAGCCCATGCGGCGCAAAAACTGTCAGAGGGGCTGTGTGGGGTCGGCTATTCGCCCCGCGTGCTGTCGGGTGGATTTCTGCCGATGTTCGAGCGGTTTCTGCAGGCTGGCGGCGTCTTTTCGCGCGAAGGATCCGGGGCGCTGGCTTTGTGCCATGTGGCGGCAGGGCGGCTCATCGGCTATTTCGAGCCGCATCTCAATGCATGGGACTGCCTTGGGGCCATCGCGGTGATCGAGGCGGCCGGGCTGAAATGTTCGGATTTTCTGGCCGGTGACGGGCTGCGCAGCGGCAATCCGCTGATTGCGGGCAACGTGGCGGTCTTTGCCGAACTGGATGCGATCAAGGGCTGGTGAGCCGCGATTGCAGCGGGGCAGGGGCTGGGATAAGCAGAAGCACCCCTGCCGGAGAAGCCCATGCGCCGCCCGCTGCCCCTGATGATCGCCGTCGTTGCACTTGCCGTGCTTGCAGCCTGTGCGCCCAACGATGATCTGGCCGAAACCCCGGTGCCGATCGGCGATTTCCTGTTGGGCCACAATATCGTGGTGGCCGACAAGGCGCAGATCGGCCCGTTGTCGCGCGAGGCGACGGCGGCAGAGCTGGAAACCGCGCTGCATGATGCGGTGCAGGCGCGGATGGGGCGCTATCAGGGCGATCTGTATTTTCATCTTGGCATCAACATTGATGCCTATGCGCTGGCGATTCCCGGGATTCCGGTGGTGGCCAAGCCGAAATCCATTCTGGTTGCATCGGTGACGGTGTGGGACGATGCCAAGGGCGAGAAGATCAACGCCGAGCCCAAGCAGTTCTACGTGTTCGAAAGCACCACGCCGGAGACCTTCATTTCTTCGGGGCTGACCCAGAACAAGGCGCAGCAGCTCTCGAACCTCAGCATCAACATGGCGCGCAAGATCGAGGCATGGCTGCGCGAGAATGAGGCATGGTTTGGCGGCGAGGCTTCGCGCAACCCGCCGGGGGCGAAATCGGCTCTGGAATTGCCCGATGATCCGGCAGCGGCGGTCCCGTCCAACTGAGGCTTGATCTTTCCGTTGCCCGGGCATAGACGGCGCGCGTTGATGCGGCGGGGTGGACCCCGCCCTACCCCCCACTTGTCGGGCGGGGTGGACCCCGCCGCCCGAAACGACCAGGAGGCCATGATGGCGAAGGCAAAGTTTGAACGGACCAAACCGCACGTGAACGTCGGCACGATCGGTCACGTTGACCACGGCAAGACCACGCTGACGGCGGCGATCACCAAATATTTCG
>Ga0105049_10003008_pt1 | contig 19979 bp, 18 predicted proteins | sample MAT06_FD_78087 | JGI IMG/M metagenome (GOLD analysis project Ga0105049, IMG submission 78087) | Freshwater microbial communities from Lake Fryxell liftoff mats and glacier meltwater in Antarctica - MAT-06 | ecosystem: Environmental > Aquatic > Freshwater > Ice > Liftoff microbial mat | place...
GCTTAAGCTTAGAGCAATCGAAAGCCCTGCAAGAAGAAGCACGTCGAGACAATGTCGACTTGGCCCAGAAGCTCTTATCGAGCGGTCAAATTTCTAGCTCAGAAATAAATGAGATTTTAGAAAGCTTTTTAAGGGCGAAGATTTTCTCTAGTGTGGCAGCAACTCGCGGATCCATTACTTTTAAAAATTTCAATGAGGTTCCAGCCAAAGTATTTGAACGAAATCCGGTTCGACTTTCGGCTCCCTTTAGCCAGATTTTTTGGGCCGAAGCAAAGCCGGTACTTTCAGTGGAGTATTGCAAAGCTCGGCTTTCAAAGCGGGCCGGTCAATCTCTGCGTATTCGCGGCGATTGTCCTTTTAACTTAGGATCCTCCGATCTTCGCGAATGGAATGCGATGACTCGGGCCGAGTCTCTGGCGATATCACAGAGTTTTGGCAATCAACAGCTTTTGGTCTTAGCGGTAGAACTGGAACAAGTGGTGTGGGGTGAATCTCCTGCTCAGAAGTTAAAAAACGAGATCTATGTTTTGTTGCAAAAATATAAGAAGTCGACGCCTTTTGAGATTTTAGGGATCCCCGAGTCTGCGAGCGTGGAAGAATATAAGAAAGCTCACCTGCATCTGATTAAAAAATATCATCCCGATCGTTTGCCCCCTGACTCGGATAAAGATTTAAGATCGCAATGTGAGCATCTTTTAGCACAGATTAATGAAGCCTATGATTTGCTCTCTGATCCAATAAAGAGAGATGAATTTTTTGCCGAACGAGAGCTAGAGAAGTTTGGGGGTCGAAAAGGAATTGAGGAGCAGCTAAGAGCGGAGACCTTGTACGATGAAGGCGTTCAAGTCTTGCGCCGAAAGCAGTATCGTCAGGCCTTCGATATTTTTAAGAGCGTAGAATCTAAGCTTCAAGAGAATTTAGCTTTTAAATCGGACCAAGCTTTTTCTAAATTGATGATGGATGTAGAAATGCTGCCCTTGCAGAAGGCCGAGGGATTAAGGGCGATGGCAATTTTTGATGAGAGCATCGCCAGAGATAAAGAGAATATTTGGCCTCTCTTTTATAAAGGTATGGTTCTCCGACTTTTAGGGGAGTTTGATAAGGCCATTGATGCTTTTGAAGAGCTTCTCGATAGAAATCCGCGTATGAATGAAGCCGCTTCAGAACTAAGATTTTTGCGGACCAAGCAAGAAAAAGATCGGGAGAAAAAAGCAAAGGGTGGTTCATGGTTCAAGAAGAGTTAAATCAATTGGCTTACGCATGGCTGATCATTGCTGTGAGTTATTTAGCGGTGACGTTTTGTCTGGGTAGTTACTTGAACTCGTTGCGAATTTTCCCCTTGAAGTTAGCACGGTCTCTTTTGACTTTGACGGTAATGATTCATTGGAGTCTTTTAATTTATTTTTGGACTCGGGTGGATCCGACTGAGCCCAGCTTGCTGTTGGCGAGTTCTTTCTTTGCCGCGCTTGCGGTCCTTGCTTGTTTAGTTTTGCTGTGGAGAAGGAGAGCGCTGCCGGTCGTGCTCTTTGCTTTGCCGTTTACAGGAGTTGGGATGATCCTTGCGGCCTTCCTTTATGATGCGGATCAGGTCATTAGACTTCCTTCAGTTTGGTTGTGGAGTCATGTCGTATTGATGGTTATCGGTGAGCTTTGCTTCTTCTTTGCTGCCTGTGTTGGGGTTACCTACTTAGTGGCCGAGCGGCGCTTAAGAACTGGAGGAGGTTTTAGCTTTTTCTCGGGAACTCTGAATTCACTCCCGGCGATCGATTTTTGGAATCATCGACTTTTGTTGAGCGGCCTATTTTTTTTAAGTGGGGGTTTGTTGATCGGATTTTTCTTTGCTCGCGAGTTTTGGCAAGGAGCTTGGTGGTTAGACCCTAAGGTTGTTTTTGCGCTCTTAGTTTGGGTTTCTTATGCAAGTATTTTACTCCTACGCCGAATGACGATGAAGACTCCGGGCCGTTGGTCGGCGAGGGCTGTTCTATTTGGATTTTTGTTTGCGGTTTTGGTTTCTTTGGGAGTCGATCTTTTTTCAGATACGAGGCACTCGCAAATGGAGCTTCGTCAGGAGTCCGATACGCCATGAGATTTTGGATTTTGGCGGTGGATTTTAAAAAAGCCTCCTTAGAAGAAAGGGCTCAAGCGATTTTGGGAGAGAGTTCGGTGGCGAAAGCGCTGAGTTCGGCCAGTGAAAAGATGGGTTTGACGACTTGCAATCGAGTGATCTGGATTGGGGTTTCGGAGGAGGATCCAGAAGTTTTTCGTCGGGCGTGGGCGACCCAGGCGGGGCTTCGTCCTGAACAAATTGACTTGTATCTAAACCAATCGGCGCTCGGTTATTTGTTTCGGATCGTGTCCAGTTTAGAATCTATGGTCGTAGGGGAGACTCAAGTGACCAGCCAATTCAAGTGTGCTTACGAAGAGGCGGTTCAAAAATCTTGGATCGGAAAGAATCTACATCGCTTCGCACAGCAGGCTCTCAAAGTTTCTAAGAAAGTTCGTCATGAAACTGAAATCGGGCAATTGGCGGTAAGCGTGCCGTCGGTAGCGGTCAAGGTAGCGGAGAAGGTTTTAGGAGAGCTCTCCTCAAAAACGGTGAGTATTTTAGGAGTGGGTGAGACGGGGCGGTTGGCAGCGGAACACTTTGCCACAGCCGAACCTTTGGAATTAATTTTATTTAATCGTACGACAGAAAAAGCGCAGTCGGTGGTGGAGTCTTTTAAGAGAGAAAAGATTAAAGCAATTGTCGCTGAAGATATTGCCGAAGCCATTCAGAAGGCAGACGTTCTAGTGGCTTGTACGAGTGGGCTTAAGATTTCGAAGTCTGAAATTCTAAGCATGCGAAAAGGCGAGCGGCCATTATTTATTTTAGACTTATCCTCTCCGGCGGCGATCGAGAAATTTGAAGGCTCCGAGGTGGTTTACTTTGGGCTTGATGAACTGCAGAAAATTGCTTCGAAGAATGCTGGGGTTCGAATTCAAGAGATGAATCGAGCTCTCGAGATCGTTCAGGCTGAAGTGACGCTAGGTTGGCGAGAGTGGCATCGGCCTGAATTAGATGAGGTCTTTGGGGTTTTAGCGCAAAAAATTGAAGGGCTCCGACAAAAAGAAATGACATCCCTGCGCCAAAGAGTTCAAGTCTCAGAAGCCGATTGGGTTCAGATTGAAAAAACGACCAAAAGGTTGGTAGATAAGATTATTCAAGACCCCATGGCGGAGGTTAAAAGAAGGGCTGCAGAAGAAGAATCTTGGCTTCACTTCTTTCGTAAACTCTTTAGAATTTAAGGCTATCTTATGTCTCGCGTTTACCGAATAGGCACTCGAAATTCTCCCTTAGCTTTGTGGCAAGCTCAGTTTGTCCAATGGCTTTTGCAAGATGCTTGGCCAGAAGATAAATTTGAAATTATAGGAATGACCACTTCGGGGGACGATAAAAGCATTAAACTTTCTGAAAGCGGCGGTAAGGGACTTTACGTAAAAGAACTCGAGCAGGCCTTGATAAAAAAAGACGTCGATGTGTGTGTTCATAGCGTCAAAGACATGCCTGCAAAACTACCCGAACTTTGTTCTTTGGCGGCCGTCGCTGAACGAGGGGAGGTAAGAGACATCTTAATTTCTAAAAACAAGGTTGTCATCGCTGACTTTAAGCCGGGAATGAAAATCGGGACCTCCTCTCTGCGAAGGCGTGCCCAGTTCTTAGTGAGTTTTCCCCAATTAGAAATCGTCGACATTCGAGGAAATGTAGATACTCGGATTCGTAAAGTAGAAGACGGGGAGGTCGACGGAGTGATTCTGGCCGCGGCCGGCGTTTTGAGATTGGGTCTCGAGAATCATATTACCGAGTATTTTGATCCGTTACTTTTTGTGCCCGCCCCTGGTCAAGGGGCGATCGCTTTGGAATGCCGTGAAGAAGATGACGAGTTACGATTGAAGCTTAGACGAATTCACCACGATCAAAGTGGTCAGGCGATTGCTGCCGAGCGGGCTTTTTTAAGTGAGTTGGGGGCGAACTGCGCTCTGCCTTTGGGGGCTTGGTGCCAGATTGAGCAGTTTCAGATGCGGCTCACGGCCTTTTTAGCAGATCCAAATGCCGAGACGGTATTGATGGAGAGTATCGTCGGTCCAGCGGGGCACCCCGAAGAATTGGGAAAGAAATTGGCAGATCGATTCTTTCATCACGGCGCCAAGAGGATTTTGAGTAAGTTGGGATGAAGCGAGTTATTTTACTTCGCGAGCCCTCTAAACAGTCGGAATCCAGATTGAGGTTGTCTCCACTTCGAGTGATTGGAGTTCCCGCCTTTGAAATGCGCCGCCGGCAAATTGTGATCCCGAAGAAAGTTTTTGATTTCGTTTTGATTACTTCGGCCCAGACGCTCCGCTTTTTGCCTAAGCTCCCAAAGTCTAAACTCTATTTGTTTATTGGAGAATCGAGCTTCGAAAGCTCTGGTCTCTCTCGTCGGCAGGTTTGCGTTCTAAAAGACAGTAATCGCCATGGAGTCTTGCAGTTTTTTAGAAAACAGAAGCCCGCAAGTATTTACTTTCCACGTTCGGCAGAGGCCGACGTCGGGTTGGTTCATGAATTGCGACGAATGGGCCATCGAGTAATGGTTTCTCATCCTTATGGCCTGTATTTTAGGAACATCCGAAAGCCAGTTCTGAATGCGATTAAGGGCGGAGTTGACGCGGTTTTACTGACGAGTCCATCTTGCTTTCGATCGCTTCGAAAAGCTTTTTCTTTAAAGGACTTAAGATCTTGGGCGGTGGCTTGGCTAGTCATTGGACCGACCACGCGGGCCGCGCTTCGAGGAACTGGATTGAAGGTTCAGATGGCTACGAAGCCGTCATTGGCTGGCCTTCGTCAGCTGGCGCTCAAACTTTGACAGCTTTCGATTTCTCGCCTAACCACCCAGAGCATGACCGAAAAACACGGAACAAAAATGATTGCTGAGAATCGGCTGGAGCCCATCCCCTTTACTTTTAGTGAGCCTCCAACCCTTATCTATTTTACTTGTCCTGAGGGTACGAGTCTTTGTCCGCGAAGCGGATTTCCAGATTTTTGGACAGCGCACATTTGGTACGTTCCTGGTCCATCGATCGTGGAGCTTAAGTCTCTTAAGCTTTATTTAAATTCTTTTAGAGATCGAAATATATATCATGAAGAGCTCGCTCATGTTCTTTTGAGAGATCTTAAAGAAGCTCTGTCTCCTCAATATATAAAAATTGTTTTAGATTATACGCGCCGGGGAAATGTTCAGACCGATGTCCAAGTTGAAACGAAATTGCCGGGATATTCGGGACCCGAAGCGCCTATTTGGCCGATTCGAATGAATTTTCGTTAAGGCTTTCGGTTTTTTTCCAAATTTTTCGATCGGGATCGAATTCATCAAGTATATGGTTAATGCGATCTTCCATGAGCTTGCCTCGCAAAGGAGCTCGCAATACATCGGGCCGGTCGCGCCACTGCATCTGAAGGGAGGATATCGCGTCGTTCAGTAATTGTGGGTTATTCAATCGTACCGCGGATTCACAATTCAACTGTTCTTGGGCGATCCCCTGATTAAATTTTTGTAAAGTGTCGCGTACGTACTGAATCGCATGGTTCACCGAGCTTTCAGTTAAGAAATAGCCTTTGTATAAATACTTTAAGTCAGCTTTTTCAAGATCGGCCGGGGCTTCATAACCATAGCGCCGTAAAAATTCTAATCGAAAGCCGTTCATGCGATTATCGAGAGTGGGAATCTCGGTAAATCCGTCTTTGGCCGCCGAGAAATATCCGTAACCTGCCTGCAAAATCCAGAGCGTAAGGACAATAGTGCCAGCGACCTTGCCGATGGAAGCCACTCTCTTAACGCTCGGTCGCCAAACCTCTCGGTTGGGATCTAAGCGTTGTTGATTTCGATAGGGGTTGTTTGGCAATCGAGTTACCCCACCTGATAATTCGAGCATGGCGTCGTCCAAAGTTCGATGAAGATGTTTTCCGTATGGCCTCTGCGTGATCGGTAATTTCTCACTTATTCTAAGATCTCGAATTAAACTGAAAGCTTCTTTAGGGCCTAAGTATCGATGCCACCACAAGAGGCGTACATATGCTTTCATTGCTTCGGCTGGATCTTGAAAGCTACTCAATTCTGCACTTCCTATCTCGGCTAGAGGATTCTTGACGAAGAAAATACGAGAGAGGCTGCGAAGGCTGACTTCACAAGCGCGTTTGAACTCGAGCTTTGCGGCAAAGGCCGGAGAGCAAAAAAGAGATCCAGCAAAAAATGACAAGAGCAAGCACGTGCGAAGCACGGCCGAGAATTATGAGTTTTTTTTGTTTATGCCAAGTGCTCTTTGTCAGCTTGAAGATGGGCGAGATTAATCTTCCATTTTTCTAAGGGCAGGTAATTCATGGCTTTATTTTCTAGGAGCTGTGACTGAAATCGATTTGCAAAGTCTGGGGCTTTCGCGTCTATGGCGCTGATCTGCTTTAAGCTTATCGGGGCTTCGAATTGGGGCTCGAGCTTGTGATTCCAAGGGCAGACTTGCTGACAAATATCACAGCCCCCCAACCAGCCTTCAAACTTAGGCGCATCCGTAGGAAGGGGTCCACGGTGTTCTAGATTCCAATAAGCAATGCACTTATCGACTTTAAGGACATAGGGATCGAGAGCTTGAGTAGGGCAGGCATCCAAGCATTTAGTACAATTTCCGCAGCGGTCTTTGGCTAGACTTAGGCTTTTGAATCGATCGAGCTCGATACTCGTAAAGAGTTCTCCTAAGAAAATCATACTACCGAATTTTTGATTGAGGATCAGAGTGTTTTTGCCCTGCCAACCGATTCCTGACTGAGCCGCTAAAATTTTTTCTAAAACCGGAGAAGTGTCGACGCAAATTCGGTACGAAAACTCACCGAGCCGGTGCTCAAGATAAGAAACAGTTTCGGATATTTTTCGCTTTAACTGCTCGTGATAATCTTCACCCCAGGAGTAATTTGAAATTTTTACTTCTCCCTCTGCCCAGCCTGGAAAATAATTAAGCCCAAAGCAAAGTATGCTTTTTACCCCAGGAAAGTATTCTTTCGGATTCAAGCGCTCGACTTTTCGCTTTTGCATATAGCCCAAGCGCTGACCCGAATACTTTTCTAACCATTCTTGATATTGGGACTGAGTGGTTTCAGAAATTTCTGGGCTAGTGACGCCCGCTAAAGACCATTTGAGATCTTGGGCAAGATTCTCGAGATCAATTATAGTTTTTTCCATTTACGTCTTTTCAAGTAAGCCCGAATGCGATTTTGATCTTGCGAGCTAATGTGTACAAATTCTACTCCCATTCCGGCGGGGTACTCCTGGTTTGAAAATGGCTTCACCCAGCGCACTAAGGCAATGCCGTCGACTCGTTCATCTCCGGGTAATTCTAAATGAAAATCAAAGCTCGTACTGACGGCAAAGGGTTCCTTCGTCTTGATATACATCCCCCCCGCGCTCAGATTGACCGTGAAACTGCGAGCGGTGGGATGGCTAGCCAAAGGTAAAATAATTGCCAGAGGAGCTTCAAAATCATAGCGGCGGCTATCAGCCGAAACCACGCCACGAAGCCGATGTAAAAAATAGGTGAAGGCTCGGCGCGCGCGTCTTCGGCAACTGTAGAGCCACGACAAAAAGAAACCGAATGCAAATATGGCTCCAAAAGTGAAAATAAAAAGAGCTGTTTCATAAGGGTTCAAAGGATCTTTGAACGCCTTATGGACAGAGTCTGCAAATGCTTCGTAGCCGGGATTCAAATCAGAAGTCCTTTGGGCTAGTTTAGCGTAAGGACCACTACCGATTCAAGGTGCCTTGTCTGGGGAAACAAATCGACCAAGCACCAACGGGTAATTCGATACGACTTTGACTTGAGGAGCGGCGTCAAATCTCGAATCAAACTGTCAAGCTGACAGCTCACGTAGACGATTTTTGGTATTTTCTTGTCGGCCAGCAGTCGACAGATCGAAAGAGCCCCTTCTCGGGAGGGATCCAATAAAACGAAGTCTGGATCCTCGCTTTTTAGGTCTTCGACCAATGATTGATAGACGTCTTTTTTTATCCACTGGGCTTCGGGGACATTCTGCCTTCCAAATTGAATCGCTTTTGAATGGGATTCGACTGCAGCGGTAGATTCAAAATGATTCGCCATCACAGCCGTGAAGTTGCCAATACCCGCATAGAGATCCCAGGCCTTCTTTTTTTGGCCGAGGCTAAGAATTTCTTCTTTAACGATACCGATCATTTTTTTATTCTGCACTTCGTTTGCTTGCGTAAAGCAGGATTCATCAAAATAAAGTTTTCGACCTTCTACTTCGTAATAAAGCTCATCTTGTTTTACGGCTGAAAGAGAAAGTTCTTGGTTCAGAGTCTTATCTTTCGCGACTTCGAGTACTTTGCTCCATAAACGAGGAGTAAGAACTGGGCACTCTTCGAGCGGCAAAAGCTCTTGCGATCGAGGTTTGTGATAATTAAATTTACCGTTTTTAAATTGTAGTCGGGTTCGGTGTCGGTAGTGAAGGGGCTCAGTGGCCGGATAAATTTCGAGATCAATATCTTCAGTGAAAGTCTGAAGCGGACTGCGAGAGATCCAATGACCTGTGATTTTTTCTTTCCAATCGATTTGAAAATCATAAGAGAGATGCTGAAAGTCGCAACCCCCACAGTCTTGAAAATGTCGACAGCTCGGCTGAACTCGGTGGGGAGAGGCTTCTAAAATTTCGATAACCTCCGCAATCCATTGACCACGAATTTTAGTCTTCAACTGCGCTCGTACTCGATCTCCTGGAGCTGTCTTCGCGAGAAAAATTCGGACATCGTGAAGTCGGGCAATGCCTTCTCCTCGACTCCCTAAGTGTTCGACGGTTAGCGTGCAAATGTCTCCAGCGGAAAGTTGGGTAGAGGACGGATTCGATTCTTGAGATTCAGCAGTATTCATTTGACGATGGCAGTAGGGGACATGATGCGTTCTGTCAATGCTGCGCAAAGCTTGTTCTTTGCATGCGAGCGCCACAGCATTTCGGGTCGAAACGCGTCAAAACACGAAACAATAAAGGCTCTTAGCCGACTCATGATATTCTTATCGAAAGCGGCTAGGGGCTCTAAATCGATCGTAGCCGTAGACTGAGTGGTTTCTGTGGAAGAATGGATTCAAACGAAGGATCGTATTATTGAAGAGCTTTTCGCGCTGACCTTTCGTCTTTCTGACGAGGTAAAGCGTGGGGATTGGGAAGCGATGGACCTTAGCCTTCAAGAGCGGGCTAAAGTGTTTATCAATTTAATCCGCCTCGACCGAGCTCACGCCAAAGAAGCCACCGATAAAGATGTTTATTGGGGCAAACAACTCGAGATCATAAAGAAGTCCGGGGATGAGACCTATGCAGTCATTCGACAGGAGCTTGTTAATCTGGCCAATGAATTTCGTGCAGGCGAGTTGTCTCGTAAGCAAATTTTCGAAAGTGAAATGATTTCGCCCAAAGGGAATAAAATCGAGAAAAGTGTATAGAGCAGCTTCAGGGAGGATGCATGTCGGCAGAAACTAGAGAAATTGAAGTGAATGTAGATGAGGTAGCTTGTGCTTTCGGCGCACAAGCTTCTTTCGGAGATGTTTCGAACTCGGTGAAGTCTCAACTTCCAAACAATCGAGTCGTAACCGAAGTTTTTATCGACAATCGATTTATTGATTTAGAAGAAGAAATTTCTTTGCAACCGATTCTCATGGCTCAACTGGGTAACGTGGCCTTTAAAACGAAAGAGATTGGTATGCTCATTCGAGAATCTCTTGAAATGGCTCCACAAATTTGCGCTGCTTTGACGATGGAATGTGAAGAGATCCGAGCGCTATTCGAGCAACAGACTTTTGTTGAAGCTCATGAGCGAGTGGGCGAGCTCAGTGCGCTTGTCGACTGGCTTTTACAATTGATTAGCGGAATGCAGTCTTATGGCGTCGGAGACTTTCGCGATACGAAGCTAAATAGTGGAACCGCCATGGATTCGGTTCGGCGAATGGAATCTTATCTTTCGCAATTGCATGGAGCGCTGGTGGCGAAAGACTATCCACAGTTCACCGATCTTTTAACTCGAGACTTCTTGGCCGAAACAAAGATATGGGAAGAAATGTTTAACAAGGCCAGAGTCGAATGGACTCCGCAAAAGACTCCAAAGATAAATTAAGCCAGAAAAAACTAAACTAAAATAAATTAAATTAAAACAAACCAAATTAATTTACCTTAAGAAATTCTTAAGCTGCTGGATTCTTCGAGCTTGGTTTGTCGGCTCATCAATCGGCGCAGAGCGTCTTTAGCCGAATCTCCTCCGATAGCGACCCGAAAGATTTCTTCGCAAATCGGAAGTACAATCTTATTTTTCTTACGAATTTTCTCTACTTGTCTAACGGTATAGAGTCCTTCAATCGTTTGACCGATTTTTAAAACCGCGGCTTGGGGAGTAAGCCCGTCGGCTAGTAGTTTTCCAAAAGTTCGATTGCGGCTTAAGTCTCCAGTAGCGGTCAGCCAAAGGTCTCCCATTCCGGCTAACCCAAAAACACTGCTAGGGCGTCCACCCAAAATTCGGCAGAGCTTCATCATTTCCATTAGACCACGCGTAAGAAGTGCGGCTCGGGCGTTGTTTCCGAGCCCAAGTCCGTCCGAGATTCCAGCTCCGATCGCGAGAACATTTTTGACTGCCGCGCACACCTCAACTCCCCGAGGATCATGATGTTCATAGACTCTGAAGTACGAGTTAGAAAAAAGTCGGCTCCAAGTGGCCACCCACTTTTTATTTTTACCAGCGAGGACGCAGGCCGTGGGCTTTTTCTCTTGCAACTCTTTTGCAAAGGTTGGGCCCGTAAGCGTGCCGATCGGAAATTTCATTCGACTGGCCAAAGAACTAAAAGTCTTTAGAGTTTCTCGGTCGATGCCTTTCGAAGCGTTGATGACTCCCAAAAGGTCTTTACGAGACGAAAGCCGATTTAGAATACCGCTTACTTCACTAAATGGAGTCGCCAGTACGACCAAAGACTTTGGCGGAATATCGAGGGGATCATTTTGATCGATGAAATGGGCTTCAAAACCGCTGTCCGCAAGGCATCCCCCCAACGCAGTGCCCCAGTGGCCGCGCCCGAAAATGATTAGTTTAGAATTCTGATTTTTTGGACGCGCTGCTCCTGCCATAAGGAATGTCATAATGGATTTATGCGCACTTCTGCAAATGGATCCGAAAAAAGACCTTTTCTCGGAATTCTATTCGAATGTTGCGGGGTTTATGATCGAGTCTATCGAAACCCCTCGGAATCCGTCTATCGGGGTCGATGCCCGCGTTGTTTTCGTAGTTTTAAGGTAAGAGTGGATGAGAAATCAGGTAGCGCCTCGCGATTTTGGAAAGTGACATGAAGCCAGAAGCGACTCCGGCTGAGATTCGGATCGAGAGCCGACTGAGGAATTCGACCGATATCAGCGAAACCGCTCTCCTCGCCACCGATCTCATTGAGATTCTGTGGACGAAGTCGGGTCCTAAAGAAAGAGTAAGAATATTAAAATTCGCCAAAGTGGCTGCAGAATGCTTTTTGAAATCGAAAGAAGTCTATCGCGCCATTTGGGTTTTGTTGTGGCTTCGTGAGAACACCAGCCTGTGGGAAGAGAGTTTGGTCTTAGAGCAGATGTTGTCAATGGTGCTCGCTCGTAAGTCAGGTGTAAAAAAGCATGGCGATGAAGGGATGCCTGTTCCCACCCCTTTTCAAGAGTTCTCGGCCACGATTAGTTTGGACGAGACTCGGGCCGATGAAATGGTTCGGGATCAATTGCGAAACATTCCAGCCGCCAGCTCTCCCTTGTTTTCTAATTTAAAAGTCGGCGAAGTCTCGCGGCTTTTAAGAGTTGCTGATTGTATTCGTTTAAAAAAAGGCGAACTTCTTTTTAGTGAAAGAGACGAAGCCAAAGGTTTTTATATTCTTTGCAGTGGCGAGATTCAGTTGACGAATCGAAAGGCCGAGACCCGCATAGCTACACCGATCGAGTTTTTAGGCGATATATCTCTTTTTGCCGGTATTCCGCATTCCGCTACGGCGAAGGCCTCGAGCGATGCCCGGCTTATCTATTTTTGTATCGACAAATTGGGAGATCCCTTTCGTTCTATTCCCCGTTTAAAAGAAGAGCTGCACGATCTATTTCACCGACGTCTTTTTTTAAGTGTGGCAGAGCACAGCCTTATCTTCAGACATTTTCATGAAATCGAGTTAGAGAAGTGTTGGGATATTTTCGTTCCTATTCATGTGCCTCGTGATCAGGTTCTGATGGAGCCGAGAATGTCTCCCGAGCGATTTTTTCTCATTCTACGGGGTAAAGTCGAAGTGTCACGACCGGGGGTTCAGCAAGTAACGCTGGGACCCGGACATTTTGTGGGCGAGCGCGGAGTGATTCTGAATAGGATTCGAAATGCGGTGGTTAGGACGATTTCAGATTGCCATCTTTTAGAGTGTGATCGCTGGAGCTATGAAGAGCTCCGATCCCAATTTCCGGAGGCCGCTAGCAAAATCGATGCCTGTCGAGCCCAGTATGATCAATACCAGTTTTCATCCGAAAACTTTGTGATCGATTGACAAGGTCCCATCCGGTCAGCGAAACCGGGTGATGAATTTAAAAGGCAAGAAAGCTCTCATTATGGGATTGGCAAATGAACGCAGCATTGCGTGGGGAATTGCAAAAGCTCTTCACTCTGCCGGCGCAGAATTGGGATTCACTTATATCGATATCGTCGAAAAAAGAGTGCGGCCGCTTGCCGAAGAGTTGGGAGCGAAGCTGATCTTGAAGTGCGACGTGAGCTCCGACGAACAAGTAAAGGCAATGGGCGAGGCTGTGGCTTCTGAATGGGGCGAGCTTCCGATTTTGATTCATTCTCTCGCCTATGCGGAGCGAGAAGATCTTGATCGACCTTTTGTGCAGACTTCGCGAAAGGGATTTCATACCGCTTTAGACGTGAGCGCTTACTCACTCGTCGCCGTTTGTCAGGCGCTTTTTGAGCCGCTTTGTAAGGCCAAAGGCTCGGTGATTTGTATGAGTTATTACGGCGCCGAGAAAGTAGTCTTAAATTACAACGTCATGGGAGTAGCAAAAGCGGCTCTCGAAGCCTCGACTCGATACTTGGCGGCTGACTTGGGAGCGCACGGTGTAAGGGTAAATTCAATTTCTGCCGGACCTATCCGAACCCTGGCGGCCTCGGGAGTAAAAGACTTTCGATCTATGCTTGATACTGTGGCCGCAAAGTCTCCGCTTAAACGAAATGTAAGCATCGAAGACGTTGGGAACACCGCTCTATTTTTAGCAAGCGACGCAAGTCGCGGAATAACCGGCGAAAATATTTATGTCGACGCCGGCTATAATGTAATGGGTTTATAAAAATTGATGTTTTAGGCGGTGGGGGCGAAGCCCCCAATCAGCCCTTCGATTAGTTTGAGATTCGGATTCTCTCGATAATGGCCACAAACAATCCGTTCGTCCCTAGCTGGTCAGGAGCTAAGAATAAAAAAGGATCAAAAGTGGTGATCGACTTCATCAAGTCTTCGTCCATTTCAAGTCCGTAAAAATTCTTTACGAAATCCAGAACATAATTTTTTAAATATTCTGAACCGGGAACCAAGCGAAAAGAGTTATGAGAATTCTTTAAGAAATGCTCAATCTGATGTTCGTTCTCCGACATATTTAAACTCGAAGTGGCATAAATAACTCTGCCCCCAAGTTTTAATTTACGAGCCGCTTCGCGAAGCAGAGCCGCTTGAACTTTTTGGAGCTTAGGCAAATCATCTTTTTTAAATCGCCACTTAATTTCGGGTCTTCGGCCCAACAAGCCGTTGCCGCTACAAGGGGCATCTACCAAAACGGCGTCTAGACTCTTTACTTCTGCGATTTGACCGTCAGTTACGATTCGATAGTTTTCGAGGCCTGCACGATCAGCACGTGCTTTTAAAATCTTTGTTTTGCTTGGATCCGAATCGTAAACAAATAAAGAACCTTTGTTCTTCATCATCGCTGCAATCCCTAAGCTGTGATCTCCTTCACGTGCACAGAGATCTAATATTCTTTGGCCTGGGCGCGCATTTACCAAGAGACTTGCGAATTGAGAGGCTTCATCTTCAATCTCAAAAATCCCTCGATCGAAAATGGGATGTTCATTGGGGTTAATATCTGCCGCTACATCAAAGGCAAAAGGCGAAAGTCGACCTCGCTTCACTTGGAGTTCTTGTCCAGTTCTAGAGGCGGCGAATCCGTTAATATCGGCTTTCAAAACGTTCAAGCGAATGGTGGTTCGTGGTTTCATGGCCACGATTGCGCTTAACTGACGGATTCTTTGAGCATCGAAGCGTTCCCGCCATTCTAACAAAATCTGCTCCGGAACGGCTTCTCGACGAAGATGATCTTCAATCTTTCGAATGATAGACTCGGCGTTTTCGTTCTTCTGATTATCATTCGAGCCGGGGACCGAGTACTCGTTAAAGAAGGCTCTAATTGCCGACATGAAGGTGTCGTCTTTAGGCTTCCAGAATTCCATAAAGAGCTTGGCTGGGTTCTGCAGAGGAATAGGCGGTTTATTCGATTTTTCAGCCTTAACCAGCGCTACCGGAGATTTCGATGGTTTTTTCCCAACAGCTTCTTTTTTTGAAGCTTTGGCAGGCTTTTCCTTTTTGGCCAGTTTCGTAATTTTGGCCTTAGGAGCTGCTGCTTTCATAGGCTTTTTAAGTTTTGTCGCGGCTGCTTTTTTAATAGTTGTGCCTTTGCTCTTAGAACTCTTTAGTTTTAATGCTTTATTTGCTTTTGCCATTCAGATTTTTTCCAACTCTCTGAAAGGTAGGGAGTTTTGGCCGTCGGAATCAAGAAAGAAATGTCCCAAAAACATGAATAATTCATTAGTTAAAAATCGCCTGTCCGAATCTGCATCCCCCTATTTGCTTCAGCACCAGTTCAATCCGGTTGATTGGTACCCCTGGGGCAAGGAGGCTCTCGACCGAGCAAAGCGCGAGAATAAGCCCATTTTTTTGAGTATTGGGTATTCTTCGTGTCACTGGTGCCATGTGATGGAAAGAGAGGCCTTTTCTGACCCTCAGGTGGCCGCTTTTTTAAAAGAGAACTTCATTAGTATAAAGTTAGATCGCGAGGAGCGTCCCGATTTGGACGCTCTTTACATGAAAGCAATTCAAGCTTTTCAGGGGACGGGCGGATGGCCGCTCAACGTTTTTTTGAGACCCGATTTGAAGCCATTTTTTGGGGGGACTTACTTTCCCCTGCAAGCTCGCTACGGGCAGCCTGGGTTTCTAGAGCTTCTCCGAAGTCTTGCGTCGGCTTGGGCAAATCAGGATCCCGCGATTCAAAAAAATATAGACGGAATAATGAATGGTTTAGTCCAGGGGAGTCGATTTTTTGAAAGCGGGCAAAGCCTCGAGACCTCGTTGCCAAAATTGGCGGCTAAGAATCTTCAGAGTCTTTTTGATGCCGAAAACGGGGGTTTTGGGAGAGCTCCAAAGTTTTTTTATACCGATGGTTTGCGGCTTTTGTTAAGAGCTTCGCATTCACAGAAAGACGAGAAGTTGGCGGCCCCGGTTTGGAAAACTTTAGAGGCGATCACGTCGGGAGGAGTTTTTGACCAAGTGGGGGGCGGATTTCATCGTTATTCGACGGATGCTCGCTGGAAGACCCCACATTTTGAAAAAATGTTGTACGATAATGCTCTTCTTCTTCGGGTCTTTGTGGAGGCATGGAGCCTCACCCAAAATCCTTCATACAAAATAATGGCCGATAAAATCATCTCTTGGGCTTTTCGTGAAATGAAAGATCCGGCGGGGGGCTATGGCTCGGCGATCGATGCCGATAGTGAACATGAAGAGGGGGCATTTTATCGTTGGAACCAAGGGGAGGTCGAGACGGTTTTAAAAGATGCTCCTCAAAAACAGAAGTTTCTGGAGCGTTTTGGATTTGCGGGCGAGCCTACTTTTGAAGGGTTCTTTGTGCCGCATCTTGAGAAGCCCCTTAACGAAGTTGAAGAGCGAGAATTTGCTCCGCTACTCGATCAGTTGAGAAAACATCGCGATCTTCGCCCACGCCCTCTCGTGGATATTAAAAAGCAGACGAGTTGGAACTCCCTTTGGGTCAGCTCGTTGGCCTTGGCAGGTTGGACGTTTGAGAATGAAAATTATCTCCAAGAAGCTGAAAAAACCTGGAGCTGGATGTGGAGCCAAGGAGCCCATCAGAAGCATATTTTAGGAACTTCAGAATTATCCCCTTGGTTTTTAGAAGATGCAGCTTATTTTTTAGAAGCCGGCATTTCTCTTTACGCTTTGACCAATAAAAAAGATTATTTTGAGAAGTCTTTGGAGCTCGGACTGAGTCTCCGAAAATCCTTTGAAGATTCTCGCGAAGGGGGATTCTATTCGACCAATGAATTGCAAGACGATTTGTTGATTCGTTCTATCGATTTGTTTGATAGCGCTCTTCCTTCGCCCTATGCAGTTGCCGTTGAACAAATGGGGCGGCTTTTTCTTTTGACCGGAGATTCGGCTTGGAACGACTGCTTTGAGAAGGGCGTAAAGCGAATATTAAAAACCGCCGAAACTCAAAATGGAGGTTGTCATCGCTTGGCTCTGGCGATCGGCGAGTTTATGAGTTCGAAGTTGACTCTAAGTTGTGAGGGAGACTCATGTGATTGGGGGCGAGAGTTCTTTCTCCGCGAAATCGGCTCTTCAATTCGTTCTGATCATTCAAAATTAAAATCTCAGGTCCCTTAAAAGAAGTGAGTTCTTCGGCGGTGAACTGGGCAAAGCAGGCTATGATGACTTGATCGCCTGCCCGTATGTGATGGGCGGCCGCTCCGTTACTTTCAAAGGCCTTTGATCCGCGAGGCATGGGGATAGCATAGGTGCGCAAACGGTTGCCGTTGGTGACATTGTAGATTTCTACAGACTCAAAAGGCTCAATTTTGGCCATCTCTAAATAGTCAGCGTCAATTCCGAGGCTGCCTTCATAGTCTAAGGTGGCCTTGGTAATGCGGGCATGGTGGATTTTAGCTCTTAAGAATTCTCGCATATTATTCTCGACAGCCCGAAGGCTAGCCCCAACTTAAAATCCTGCCAAGCATTCCGATTGATTCTGGGCATAAAGCGCTTTTAGACTTTAAAGATGTTTTTGACGATTAAGCTCTTTTTGAAGTTTTTAAGACTGATCAATTCTGAGACCGCGCCTTCGCAACTGGCTGCGGGGCTTGCTTTTGGTTTGATCGTAGGGGTGAGCCCTTTTTTCTCGTTACACAATCTGGTTGTTTTTCTGATCGTTTGTCTTTTTCGAGTGAGCTTTTCGATGTTTTTTTTAAGCTCGGCATTTTTCTCGATCGTGGCCTTTGCTTTTGATCCTTTGTTTGATCGGCTTGGCTATTGGTTGTTAGTAGATCTCTCGGCCGCACGGCCTGCCTGGATATGGATCGCTTCTCAACCGATTTTACCATTTTTTAAATTGAACAACACTATCGTCGTGGGGAGCTTGGCCTTGGGAATCGCACTTTTTCTGCCGAGCTTTCTTTTGTCGATATGGGCAGTGCGTTGTTATCGAGATAAATGGCGTGAAAAAATTAAAAATTCCAAAGCTGTAAAAGTGCTGAAAGCCACAAAGCTTTACGGCACCTTCAGTGGCTTATTCGGTAAGTATCAAGGCCTTCAAGATAAGTGGAGCCGACTCTCATGATTCGTTGGAAAGTATTTTTGCCAGTAGTGGGTACGCTCATTTTAGTTTCGTGGATTTTTGTTTGGTGCCTGGATGGCTTGGTGAAGAGGGGAATAGAAGACGCCATTTCTGCGATGACCGGGACCAAGACAGACATCCGCGATTTAAAAATTTCGCTTTTCAATTCTTCGATGAAAATTCGCAAAATAGAAATCGCCTCTGCTAAAGATAATTTTAAGAACTTACTAGAGGTCGCCGACTTAGTAGTCGACTTTCGATTTTTGCCTTTGCTTGAGAAAAAAGTAATCGTCGATGAGTTTTCGGTTCGAGGAATCGATTGGGGTACTAAGCGCAGAACGTCGGGTTATTTGCCGCCGCCATCAAAACCAAAAACCCCCTCGGTATTTTCTGGTTGGGTCGACGAGGCTTTTGATCAAGTAGAAGGCGAATTCGCTAAAATGCCGGTGGCTCAATTAATGGACTTTGAAGTTCCGGAGAATCCTAAGGAGGTGCTAGCGCTTTTCGAATTACAATCCGAGAAAGCTTTTAAAGACTCCGTTGTTCAGTTTCAAGAGAGCCAGGGAAAGTGGAAGACGAAGATTCGAGATCTTAAGGATGTTTCGGAGTACGAGCGTATCATAAACGAGATTCGGACTTTGAGCGCTGGAGTGCCCAACGATCCTCGAGAAATTCTTTCGCGAGTGCAGAATATTCAGAAGGCGATCAAGTTAATCGACCAGCAGAAATCCGAAGTTGAAGACCTGGCGAAAGACGTTAGTCAAGAGTCGAAGGCCCTAAATCATGTCTATGAGAATGCCGTAAGTGCGATTCAAGCGGACTACGAGAAAGCCAAAAATTTAGTTTCTCTAGATCAATTTAAAGTCGAAAACCTATCGCGCTTACTCTTTGGGCCGGCGGTTTTTAGTTACTATCGGCAAGCCCTTCGGATGCAGTCCGAGCTTCGTCGAGTTCAAAGCGTCTTAGTGGATACGAAAGATCCCGAAGTTGAAGTGAAGTTACGAGCCAAAGGTCGAGATATTATCTTCGTGCGAGGCAATAGAATGCCGGGCTTCGTCTTGGCAAAATCAGAATTTTCAGTCGAAGGTTTGAATCATGAAACTGCGGCCCGACTGAGCCAACGCTACCAGGTAAAGTTGGCGGATATTAACTCAGCCCCGCGATTATGGGGACGCCCCACCAAGGTCGAAGCTTCAGGACAATTTAGAGAGGGTTTATTTTCTAGCGCTAACCTCGATTTTATTTGGGATTATACAAAAGAAATTCCGAAAGATTTCTATCAAGTGAGCGTTCAAAAGCTGAAGGCAAAAGATTGGGTGGTTGGAATCCCGAAAGTTTACCCCATAAAAATTGGATCCGCCCTCACCAATATAAAAACGGACTTGAGCTTTGTAGGCGATGAAATGAAATGGAGTAATCGCATTGAGTTTTCGGACGTGGTTTGGGACTTTAAAGAGGTCCCCAAAGTGGGTTTTTTCTCGCGAGTGTTGTCAGACGTTTTTCAGAGAGTGAAAGACTTCAATCTTGAGATTGAACTCAAGCGAGTCTCAAAGAAGTTCGATTTTAACGTCCGAAGCAATCTCGATAATCTTTTGAAAGGCGCCATTGAGGCAGAGATCAAAGAGCGCTTGGCAGCCTTTCAGGCGAAGCTTAGGGCCGAGATTGACCGGCGAGTGGATGGAACTCGGCAGAAAGCTTTGTTAGAACTTAAAAAGTACCGCAGCGAGATAGGGGGTAATCTGGAGGACCGGCTCGCCCAATTGGTAGCTTATCGTAAGGAGGGGGAGGCCAAGATAAGAGAGCTCGAGAATCGGGCAAAAGGGGAGGCCGAGAAGAAGGTCAAGGCGGGGGTAGAAAAGCAGCTGGGCGATAAATTAAAGAAACTTAAGCTTCCAGGGCTTTAAGCGTTTTTTTGAACACTTTTTGGCGGCGTTTAAAGGGGGCTTATTCCCTTGACCGGAAGACGCCAGTTGGGCAGGTTTCTGCAATGCCATCACCAACGCATAAATCAAATAAAATTCGACGACGAAAACTTGCTCGAAACGGAAAAGCGCAAAAAGTGGCCAACCGTAAGCGAGGAACTGTGAATTACTTTAATGCGTTTGGAACCCCCGCGTCAGACGATAAACGCGTTTCTAAGGCTTAATTCGTAAACTTCCCCCCCGCAGAATTTGCAAACCTACAATTTGTTTTTTTTCTCTTACAGAGAGTACCTAAAACTCCACGAAATTTTTGTTGCGCACCCCTTTAATTTTAAAATCTA
>Ga0105049_10003010_pt1 | contig 19977 bp, 17 predicted proteins | sample MAT06_FD_78087 | JGI IMG/M metagenome (GOLD analysis project Ga0105049, IMG submission 78087) | Freshwater microbial communities from Lake Fryxell liftoff mats and glacier meltwater in Antarctica - MAT-06 | ecosystem: Environmental > Aquatic > Freshwater > Ice > Liftoff microbial mat | place...
CGTGACACAGGTCGCGACGCCGCGCGGAGCCCGCTGGATGTGGCTCGATCCCACCACGCTCGAGCCCGTCCGCATCGACCTCATCAATCGATTCGGCGAACGCAGCCTGACCGCCGAACTTTCCAAGTATGCGGTGGTGCCGATCACGGGCGATGCGATCTCCAAGCCTCGCATGGCCACCCTCTATTTCATCGACCTCCCTTCGCAGAAAATCACCATCAAACTCACGCTCTCGGAACCGACGAACCCCATGGCCGCCATGAAGCCCAAGGCCTTTGACCTCGCCGCCCTCACCGATGCGTACGGCATCGAATATGTTGAAGACCTCGATGCAAGCCTCGCGCCCGTGGTCCCCAAGTTGGCGGCTCCGACCCCGCGCAGCCCAACCACCGACATCAAATCTTCGCCAGTGCCGGATGCAACACCGGTTGCCAAGCCACCCGCGGCCCCCAGCCCGACGCCGAGCAAGCCCAAGCCCGTTCCTCCGGCCGCGCGGCCCGAAACTCCGGCCAAGGCCCCGGAGTTCGAAAAGCCCGTGCTGGTGCCCCGACGGGAGACACCGAAGTGATGCGTCTGTTCTCGATGATTGTGCTCGCCGTGGCGCTTTGGTCTGGCGGTACGTGCCGAGCCTCCCAGCCTGCATCGCTGCCCGCGGCTGGATCCGTCGGTGCTTCGTCGGGCTCGCACGGCTGGACGGTGATTCGGGCCGACAGCATGGTGCCTTGGGCGTTGGTGCATATCCCGCCGCGGAGTGCCGGCGGCGCAGGCGGATCGGCCGAAGACGGAGCGTCGCGCATCGCCGCGGCACTGGGCTCCGAGCCGGTTGCCATGGCCGCGATCAATGATCGTGTCTACATGGCTTTCGCCGAGGACACGCTGGGCGGAAACGGCATGCGGCGTGTTCTGGGTGTGCGATCCGTCCGCAACCCGGTTTCGAACCTTTGGCAAACCGAACCGCCCGGACGATTTGACGCATTCCCGTCGCTTCCGGCCGAGGGCAAGTTGCACGACTTATGTGGCTTGAATGTCGGCCCGCTCGCCGTGTTGACGGCACCGGCTCCCGGCGGCGATGCGCTGACGCTGAAAGTGTTGCTGGACGACCGGTGGATCGACGTCGCGCCGCCGGCCGATGCGGCTTCGCCTCGCCACGACATTCGTTGGTCGGCATTCGCTTCGGGCGAGGGGTGCGTCCTGCTCGGGCGTCGGGGCGGCACTATCGAGATGTGGCGAACGTCAACGGTTTTGCCGCTGCCCTCCCCCATCGACGCTGCACGAGTCGCCACCGCGCATCCGGTCTCCACCATCGACCTCGCCCCGATTTTCAATCTTTCCCCCGAGTGGCAGGAACGCCAAATCATCTCTTCTCCGCTCGCATTTCAGTCCGAGGCAGGTGCCGATTGGCCGATGGTCTGGCACGCCGACGAACTCATCTGCGCGATCGGTGTGGGCACCGCTGTGGATAGTGGCGTGGGGAGTGGGGCTAGTGGCCAATCGGTACGGTTCGTCGCCTGGCGTGGGCCCGATGAGTGGCGCGACGTTGCCCAGATTGACGGTGTGGGCGAGCGCATCGCGGTGCTCCCCCTGCATGATTGCGGCCGCATTGTGGCGCTGTGGACAACCCCCAAGAGCGGCGAAACGTCCGGCCTGATGTCGGGCCGGGTTCCGCTCGAACGTTCGATCCGTGAAATCAGCATGGCTACGGGCCGCACCATGTATGGCGGATCCTTGAAACTCGCGGGGCCGGTTTCCGCCTCCGACTACCGGTTTGTCATGCTCTCGCTGCTCATGGTGTCGGCCACAGTCTTGCTGTTTGTTCTGAGGCCCGAGGACACCATCGCGTTCCAATTGCCCACCGGTCTTGCGCTCGCCCAACCGGCCCGTCGGATGCTCGCCACGATCATCGATTTTGTGATCGTAATCCTAATTGTCTGGCAGGCCACCGGTCATCCTGCCTCCGAGATTGGCTCGATGGAGGCGTGGCGCGAGCACGGCACTTCTGTCTTCTTTGTTGCTCTCGCCGCGGCGTGCATCGTCAACACACTGCTCGAAGGCCTGACGGGTTTTACCCTGGGCAAGCGGTTGCTGGGCTGCCGGGTAGTCGGCGGAATCTCTTCGGTCGAAGGGCCGGCCAACGCCGATGCGGACCAAACCGAAGCGCCCCCACCGCCGGGATTGGGACGAGCGCTTATCCGCAACGCTGTCAAATGGGGTCTGCCGCCCCTCGCGGTGTTGGGGCTTATTGATCCCGAAGGCCGAGGACGGGGTGACCAACTCGCCCGAACCGCCGTCGCGGTAGCGATCCCGCCAGACGAACCGGTCGATTAAAGCAAAGCATCGCTTGTCAGCCCTGAACGTCCAGCCGTCGCGGCACGTCTTTGCTTGGCGCTTCCTTAGCCGCGGACGGCGGCGGCGGAACAAGGTTGGGGTCCATCGTGGTGAGATCGAGGGTGGTCAGATCCACCTGATCGCCGGCTCGGGAACCCGAAGCATCAGAAGAGGGGTGCGGGGCTGCCGACGTCGCCGGGCTCCTGTTCTTGGGAGGCTTCCTGCGATCTTTGGGTTGCTGGCGGTCGCGGCCGGGTTCAGACGCACCGGACACCGCACGCCCCGATTGGCTGCCGAAAATGCCCATGGAGAATGTATCGGCCACAATTAGGTCAACGCGTGAACGATGCTCCGCGGCGGGTCCACCCGCTCATACCATGCCACCATGCTCCTCAAAGGAAAAACCGGACTCATCGTGGGTATCGCCAACGAACGCTCATATGCCTGGCACATCACCAAGAGCCTGACCGAGCACGGCGCAACGTGTGCGTTCACCCATTTGCCCGGTGAACGCAACGAACACCGTGTGAAGCGCAGCGTCGGCGAGATCGGGCTGGCGAATGCCTGGATGACGCCGATGGACGCCTCCAAGGACGAAGACATCGATGCCGCGTTTGCGAAGTACGCCGAACGGTTTGATCGTATCGACTTCCTGGTGCACTCCATCGCTTTCGCCGAACGCGAGTACTTGCAGACCGGGAAATTCCTCAAGACGCCCCGCGCGGCATACCTGCAGGCGATTGATATCTCGAGTTACACGCTCCTTGGGCTGGCCGCACGTGCTCAGCCGATGATGGCCCGCACCGGCGGCAGCATCATCAGCATGTCCTATTACGGGGCCGAGAAGGTTGTACCGGGTTACAACGTCATGGGCGTGGCGAAGGCCGCGCTCGAGGCAACGTCGAGATACCTTGCCAGCGAGATGGGGCCCGACAAGATCCGGGTGAACAGCATCTCCGGCGGCTACCTCCGCACCCTCGCGAGTTCCGCCGTCGGCGGGGCGGAGGCGATCAGCAAGACGGTCGAAGAAAAGGCACCGCTGCGGCGTAACGTTGAGGGCGCGGACGTCGGAAACACCGCGGTGTACCTCGTCTCAGACCTCTCGGCGGGCGTCACCGGCGAAACCATTTACGTCGATTGCGGCATCAACATCATGGGCGGCTGAACTGCGCTCCCGGCCCTTTGCCGGTTCCGAACCTTTTTCATCGGGGGCTTTGCAATGGCGGACGACGCAGGAAACATCGACGAGACACACGATCCTGAGGCCCGCAGTTGGGTGGATTCGGCGAACGATCCGGCCACCGACTTCCCCATCCAGAACTTACCGTTCGCCCTTCTTCTGGAGCCAGACGCCGACCGTGGCCACTTCGGGGTCGTCATCGGCGATCGCTTGTTCGCCCTGCACAACGTCCTCGAGGTCGAGGCAGAGGCGGGTCTGGAATGGGCATACGCGGCGGACGCGGTCATGCGGATGTCCCGAGCCGAGCGAACAAAACTCCGGGGTTTAATCTTTGAACTCCTCAACGCCGATGCGAGTGCTGCGGATCGCGCCATGGTCGCTGGCGATGTGATCGCTGTCACGGCCGACCATCGCTGGCAAGTCCCATTTCCGGTCGAGAACTACACCGACTTCTACGCCTCCATCCACCACGCTTCGACCGTGGGCAGCATGTTCCGCCCCGACAACCCGCTGTTGCCGAACTACAAGTGGGTTCCCATCGGCTACCACGGCCGTGCTTCATCGATCACCATGACGGACACGCCGATCGTTCGACCCTTCGGACAGACCAAGGCCGACGATGCAGCCGCGCCAACCTTCGGCCCGTGCAAGATGCTGGACCACGAACTCGAAGTCGGCGTCGTGATCGCGGGCGAGAACGACATGGGCGACCCCGTCGGTATCTCCCGCGCCCGCGAACGCATGCTGGGGCTCACGCTCGTCAACGATTGGTCGGCCCGCGACGTGCAGAAGTGGGAGTACCAGCCGCTCGGCCCTTTCCTCGCCAAGAACTTCGCAACCACCGTCGGGAGTGTCGTGGTTTCGATGGAGGATCTCGAACCCTTCCGCTGCCCCGCCTATCGCCGACCGGACGGCGACCCCCGTCCCCTCCCCCACCTCTTCGACGAAACCGACCAATCCCGCGGCGGGTTCGACATCACTTTGGAAGTCCGCCTGCAGAGCGCAAAGATGGCCGCCGCCAAGATGCCAGCGGTCGTTCTTTCACGCTCCAACGCTTTCAAAGACATGTACTGGACGTTCGCCCAGATGATCGCCCATCACACCAGCAATGGCTGCAACCTTCTGCCCGGCGACCTGTTGGCCAGCGGCACCGTTTCGGGGCCGGAATCCACCAGCCGCGGCTGCATGTTGGAACTCACCTGGGACGGCTCCACGCCCGACGGCAAGCCCAGGCCCCGCAAACCGATCACGCTTCCCACGGGCGAATCCCGCACATTCCTCGCCGATGGCGACACGGTCGAACTCGTGGGCTGGTGCGAGAAACCGGGGTTCAAACGCATCGGTTTCGGATCGTGCAGCGGGACGATCGCCGCGGCTCGGGCGTGATACAAAGGGGTCGGTAGCATTCGGTGATCGCTGCCACGCTCATTCTTTTTGCGGGCTGGGGGCTCGTGGTGCTTTGGGCGGCCATCGACCGCCGCTGGTGCGCATTGCCAAGAAAGCGAATGTGCGGAACATGCGGTTACGACCTGGCGGGGCTTGAGGAGGACGCCGCGTGCCCCGAATGCGGTGGCCGGCTGTTGAAGCCGTGGCTCAGTAAACGGGTGTGGGCCTTCCGGCCGCTGGATCGGCGGGTTCTGCTCGCTTCGGCGATTTTTGCGGTTGCGTTCGCTCTGGCCGCAGAGCCGCTCATGATTCGGCTGCTCATGCAATCCTATTTCGCGGACGGTTTCAGCCCGATCACGGCCCACCACATGGTCCGCAACGTGGACCTGGGTGGAGGGCCATCATCGGGAGTTATGGCTTTGGGCCACTTCATGCCGATCACGATCTTTGTCCTCTGCTCGCCCTTCATTGCTCAAATCTCGCCGACTCGGCGAGCATGGCGGTCTTGGCTCGCGTGGCTGGCGGCGGCATTGGTCACCGCCTGCTCGTGCTGGATCTGGCTCATTGTGCGGCTTTAAAAGGCGTACGTCAGCGGCCGCGTGTCTCCCAAGCCCACCGCAGGTTGTCGTCGAACACGGTGACGGGCATCGCCACAATGAGGCGGCTCGCCAGAGCGTCCATGGCAACCCGCTCTTTGCGGAGACGGATGCGTGTTTCGAGTTCGGTGTCGGAAACGCCCGATCCCGTGGCTCCGAGGCGTTGCTCAACCCGGACAATCGCGGAAGCACCGTCGAGCGCGACCACCGGGCTGATCTCACCCGGGGGTGTGTCTCGCAGGGCCTGCTGCAATGGCAACGGCACCGCAGGATCCTGCCAACTGACGGATTCCAACAGGCCACCGTCAGACGCCGATGGATCGAGCGAGCGGGAGCGGGCGACCTCCGCGAAATCCCCACCTGCTGCGAGGCGTGAACGCAGTTGTTCCGCTTCCCGCGAACTACGGACCACGAGCAGCCTCGCCCGCACGCGGTCGCCAAAGTTCATATCGCGGGCAAGGCGGAGTTCGTCCGCCGAAACCGAGACTTCGGCGGCCACAAGCCGCCGCATCGCGGCGTTGCGGCGGAGCAGCCCATCGAACCTCGCCGGGCCCAGACCCCTCGCGATTCGGGACCGCTCCAGTTGTTCGATCGCCTCGGCCTCACTCAGCCCGGTCTCACCCCGGATCAGCCCGATCGATGCCGCCCGCTCGCGTTCGACCTCGTCTCTGCCGAACGTGCTGAGCGGTGATCCGAGTTCGCGTGCAAGCGCGGCATCAAGTATCACCTCCTCAAGCACCGAGGCGCCCGCGGCCTCCGCAAGGAGCGGCCGCAACGAATCAATCTCGACCCGGACCCCACCGATGATGGCTACGGGGCGTCCGTTCCCGCTTCTCCCGTCGGTCGCGACAGGCTTGGGCCGTGAGGTCGACGCAGGCGGACGGGTTGTCGAGCCGTTGGTGCAACCAGCAAGAACGATCATCGATGTGAGGAGCAGAACACAGGACTTGCACAGGCGTGATTGCTGAATCATGGGCAACGCTAGCGGGGTGCCCAGCGGCACGCACGCTGAACCCCGCTCAGGTCCCGCGGGGGCCCTTTCGTCCCACACACGCTTTCAAGCCATCATCGGCGCACCGATCGCAGCAGATACCGCCCGAACCGCGTCATCAATCATGGCGGTTGAGACATCGAGGTGGCACACCATGCGGACACGGCGTGGACCTCCCGGCAGGGCAAGCACCCCCAAACCCTTCAGCCGATCACACAACCCGGCGGCATCGAATGCAAGGTCAGGCGTAAGGTCAAAGAACACCATGTTGGTTTCAACCCCAGCATCAAGGCTCAGCCCGGGGAGTTCCGCGAGCCTTGCTGCGAGCCGACGCGCATTGGCGTGGTCGTCAGTAAGCCGTTCGCGGTGATGATCGAGCGCGTGCAGCGCTGCGGCCGCCAAGATGCCCGACTGCCGCATGGTGCCGCCGAACATTTTCTTGAAGCGCTGCACCCGCGCGATCGTGGCTTTGGTGCCTGCTACGGCCGAACCCGCCGGTGCACCGAGACCCTTGGAAAAGCAGCAGGAAATCGTATCGAAATGGGCGGCGAAGTCCGCAGGAGAGTGCCCGGAAGCGGCCGAGGCGTTCCAAAGCCGGGCACCATCAAGATGGGTCTTCAGGCCATGGGCTCGGCCAGCCGCCGTCACCCGGGCAATGTCTCCCATCGGCCAAACCGCGCCGCCGCAGCGGTTGTGAGTGTTCTCGAGCCAAAGGAGGGCGCAGTTGGGGAAGTGGATGGCTCTGGGCCGGATCACGGCATCGACCTGCGCCACCGTGAACTGACCTTTGTCGCCGGTCAGCGTTCGGATCATGCACCCCGAGAGGGCAGCGGGTCCACCCGTCTCATAATGGATGATGTGGCTGCCCTCGTGCGCAATGATCTCATCGCCCGGCTCGGTTTGGGCCCGGATGGCCGTCTGATTGGCCATGGTGCCCGAGGGCACGAAGCACGCGGCCTCCTTGCCCATGATTTCGGCGATCCGATCCTGGAGCCGGTTGACGGTGGGGTCGTCGCCCAGCACGTCGTCACCCACCTCGGCCTCGGCCATGGCTTTTCGCATGGCAGGCGTCGGGCGGGTCACGGTGTCGGAGCGCAGATCGATGGTGGAGGGCATGGAAGCAGCGTAGACCCTCGTCGAAACCGCCGTCGCCGACCCCCAAACGCTGATTTACTCCACACAATTTCGGACACACTGTCCGCTCAGCCCCCCCGGCGACGCCTGGCAAAAAGCAAGCCGCCCGCGAGCGCCGGAAGTACGCCGACGCCCGGCACCGACCGCACGACGAGGTTGAAGTTGTCGTAGTCGACGGTGTTGTTGTAGACAAACCCAGTGGTGGAATTGCCGGTGATATAACCGAAGCGAATCGGGGCACCACCCGCGCTGAAGTTGATGGAGCCGGAACCCGTGAGCGGAAGGAAACTCGCCGCCGTGAGGCCAACGGCGGTGTTGGTGACCCACGCGCCCGTAAACCCGGTGATGTCATAGTCAGCGAAAAAGATGGTCATCCCCTGCTTGGCACCCAGCATGATGGCTTGGCCATCGCCGCCGAAGGAGCCGGAGGCCCACCGGGCGTCGATGCTCCAGTCGAGCGTCAAGATGGCACCCTGAAGAGCGGGTTCATATCGTGTGGCGGTGTTCACGCCGAACCGGTGAAGCGCATAAATCGTTTCTCCAACCTGGGTCGTGTGATTCACGCGGCGGGAAAAACCCGGGTTTCCAGTCCCGGAAGATTGCGCTGCGTTGGCCGTCGAGGTTGCCCCGCCGAGCGTCACGGTTTCAAAGCCCCAAGTGGAGTTCTGGAACGTGCCGTCGCTATAGGTTACATCGGCGCAGGCCGCCGACGTCACGAGCGCAGCGGCAACAGTGGTCAACATCTTCGTTTTCATGGTCGTCTCTCCTCGTGCCCACCCACGGGCAAACCCTTCGGAACAGAATGTACCCGCTCCGCGAGCGGATGCAAGCGAGAAAACGAAACTTGTTGGCTCCAGCATGCGTCCAGGCCGAATGACCGAAACGCCCGGTCAGGACGGAGTCGCCCGATAAGTGATCATCCGTCCTTTGCCCGCTTACGTCCGTTCGCGTTCGGCGTCTTTCAAAGTAAGCCCGGCCCGATGGGCGATCTCCCCGAGCGTCACTCTGTCATCGACTTTCAACTTCTGCCCGATCGCAGCGCGATGATTGTCGATCGTCTTGACCGACCGGAACAGTGTGGCCGCGATCTCTTTGTTGCTCATCCCCTGACCGATCAGCGCCAGAACCTCGAGTTCGCGCGGGCTCAGAACGTCCAGCGGGCCAAGGTCAACGAATTCACTCTCCACGTAGTCGTAGTCTTTACCGGGCGTCGGCGGCAGCGGGTCGTCACCCTCAACATAGCGTGAAATCGTGAGGAACCGTTGCGGGGTTTCTTTTGCCGGACGATCGTCCGGGTCCAAGTTATCCATCCCATCGGCCTCAATAGGCTGGATCCAAGAATGGAGTTGACGACCCTGCACGATCGACCGAAGCAGCGCCGGTTTTCCGGTGCGGCTGACGCGATCAAAGGTCGCCAGACGCTGCGAAACCCACTCGGGCGGGTGCAGTTCCTCGAGCCGTTTGCCAATGCAATCCGACGGTCTGCTTTTCGAACCGAAGAACATCCGCGAACTCTGCACGTTCATGTAAAGCACGAGCCCATCGATGGTGATGATGCAGACGCCCGTATGCGGCTCGCTCACGAGCGATTTCCAAAGCATGTCGGCCGGAAGTTGCTCGGGATTGCTGCGGTTGGGATGGTCGGAAACTTCATTCACGAGGAAAAGGGTATACCGGTCTGGTGAGCCTTATCGGGCTAAAGGTTTACCCGTGGTCGCATCCTTCCGAGATCGCTGAGCCATCCAATCGCCGAGTCCCTCCGTTTGATAGGCCTTATCCCATGAATTGTGATTGACCCCCTCGTACAGCGTCATCAGCACCGTTGCGGATCCATCGCCGCGGCGAGTTCGCAAGCCGCCCACCACGGCCACTGTGTCGGCCGATGGAACAACGTCGTCCGCCAAGCCGTGAAATGCCCAAACCGGCGTTGCGGGATTAATGCCCGCCACGGCCGTCTCGATGGCTTCAGCCTTCATGGGCCCGCACACCGGAGCAAGGCACGACCACACTTCCGGGTGTTTCGCGGCGATCATCCACGTGCCGTGCCCACCCTGCGACAGGCCAGTCAGGGCGATGCGGTCGCGATCGAGGTTGAACTCGTCCTCAGCAGACCCAAGGCAGGCGAGCACCATGGCAGAATGATTTTCCCACAGACTCTCGCGCGTCGGCTTCTGCGGAAAGATCCCAACAAGCGGCCACCCCGACGGGTCGCCCAGCATGGCAGGAAAAATGCCTTGGGTAAGCTGCCTGATGCCGTCAGTGCCGCACTCTCCGCTTCCGTTGAGGAACACCGCGGCTGGTGCCTTGCCCACGGTCTCGGTGATTGCCGGCGGCACATAAACTGCGAAGCGATACTCAGTGTCGTTTAGCGACACCTTCCGAAAATAAAGTCCCGGTGCTGCCGAGGCGCTTTGGCCTTCGGACCGCCTCGAAGCAGATTGGCACCCAACCACCCCAAAGCCCAAGGCGAACGCGATGAGCAAGAAGCACGCTGCGGACCGTTGGAACCGGTTTAAACCCATCGTCAAAACTCCCTTCGCTTCGACATTGAAATCCGTCGCGTCCGCGCTCAAAGCCGCCAACCATTCGCCATGCCCACCGCCACGACCTTTGCCGATTCCGGATCGATAACGACGGAATCGATTCGCCGTCACTTTCCGTCGCTGAAGTCTTCGACGTTGTACTTGGACAACGCGGGTGGTTCGCAGGTGCCCCTTCAGGTCACGGAGGCGATGCGAGGCTATTTCCTTCACACCTGTGCCCAAACCGGCGCAGCCTATCCGGCCTCGGTCGCGGCCGCCGGGCTCGTGGCCAAAGCCCACACGGTTGCCAAAGCGTTCGTCAACGGCGAGGGATTGGGTGAGGTCATTCTGGCCCAATCCACAACCGCCCTCGTGCACACGCTGTCGAATGCATACGCAGACGCCCTGCACAACGGTTCGATTCATCGCCGACGCATCGTGGTGTCGACGCTCGGTCACGAGGCGAACATCTGGGCTTGGTTCCGCCTTGCCGCACGCGGGTTTGAGGTGGTCGCGTGGCATCCGAAGCGCACCGCGGACAACCTTTGGACGCTCGACCACGAATCACTCGACGGACTTGTTGATGAACGTACCTTGCTCGTGGCGTTTCCGCAGGTGTCGAACATCATGGGACAGGTTGAAGACGCGAAAAGCATCTGCCGAATGGCCGAGCGCGTCGGGGCCCGCACCCTGGTGGACGGTGTCGCCTTCGCCCCCCACCGAGCTCCAGACGTCGTGGACCTGCGCTGCGATTGGTATGTGTATAGCACCTACAAGGTGTTTGGCCCGCACGCCGCGGCTGCCTTCGGCCGTTCCGATGCCTTCGCCGAACTGGATGGACCCAACCACTATTTTCTGCCGCGAACGATGGTACCCTACACCTTCGAACTCGGCGGCGTTCCTCATGAATCCGCCGCAGGCATCGCGGCCCTTGACGACTATCTCCACGCGCTGACCGGCCAACCCCCCGCCATCGATGGGGCGGCAAGACGGAGAACTTTTGTCCAAGCGTTCGACGCCTTCGGACAGATCGAGGACGACCTCCAGACACGCCTCTTGAAGGGGCTTGCGGAGTTGCCAAACGTGCAAATCGCCGGGTCTCCGATGGGCGGTCCAGAGCGGATCTGCACGGTTTCATTCCACGTCCGCGGCGTTCGTTCATCACATATTTCGGCGGCCCTCAACGCCCGCAACATCGGGATCAAGTCCGGCAACTTCTACTCGCGCCGGCTGGTTGAGCGAATGGCGCTCGACCCCGCCGACGGCGTCGTTCGCATCAGTCTCGCGCATTACAACACAATCGATGAGGTTGAAACCGTCCTTTCCGCGCTCCGAACACTCCTGCACGCGGGTTAATCTTCGATCGGTTGGTTTGGACAATCTCCCATGATCTACGTCTTGCTCATCACCGCCATCGTGGCCTTCTTTGTCCTCACGCACGAATTGGCGCGTCGGCATCGCACTCGCACGTATGTTTGCCGAGAACGGCTCCGCGATATCTGGCGCTGGAGGCTTTCGCCCTTGCCGCGGAGACGGACGATGGCGAGAAAGAGCGTTCTTGAGTGGTGGCTGGCGGCCCACGCGGTTGGGGGGTTGCCGGAAACCGACCGGAAGCCCACGGTTGAATTCGGGGCTTCGCTCAAACACGCGCTCGCATGGGCGGATTCATCGCAACTCCGCATCCGGGTTTCGGAGCCTTGGCTCAGGCACCTGGCATGGCCAGACGTCCATGAAACCATGGGCCATGAGGTCGCCCACCTAGTCACCGGGTCGTATTCACCCGAACTCAGACCCCATGGCCCAAAGTGGAAGAAGACCATGAAGATACTCGGCTTGCCCCCCTCGGTAACCTACGACGCGGGTCCATCCCCCGGCCAGCCGCTCGGAGACAGCGGGAAAGCCGATGGCACGACGGAACCGTCAAACCCACGTCAATTGGTTTCTGGTGCCTCCCGACCGGCAACCGCCGCTGGAAATTCGCAACGATCCGCCATTGGTGCTCGACCGCACGCGGGTGGACGCACCCGCCGGCCCCCGCGGACGTAGAAGATGGGGATTACCCTCGCCCGGCGGCGACCGGGCGGCCTTGCCATGGTTCTGAAATCTGGGTGTGACGGCTACCCGTTCAAGCCGATAAGTCCTTTGCTCGTCTCCCTTTTCAACGGCAGTCTTGGGTCCGAATTTCGATGAACCAGCCCATCGCCAACCCGCCCGCCGCCGCGCAGGCAACCGAGATTGACCGCCAATTGCGCACGCTCGGTGCACAGGCGCGGACTCAACTTGTGCTCCAAAGAAGCGGATTGATTCTGGCGGTCGCTCTCGCGGCTGCACTTGGCTGGGGCTTGCTCGACTACTGGCTACGTGTTCCCCCGGCGGTCCGATGGATCGCCTTCGGAGTGGGCGGCGTGGGCCTCGCTTGGCAACTCTTTCAACAAATGGTCCCCGCTTGGAGATTCCGGCCGACGGCAACGCAGCTCGCGTTACGGATGGAAAGAGCCTCACCGCCGGATGCCGGCCTCAAAAGCCTGCTTGCGTCGGGCTTGGAACTCGGCGGCGCAAACGCACGAGACGCTGTGACCGGCGCCGTTGAGCGATCTTTGCGGGCCGTCGCGGCGAAGAACGCCGTGGATCGATTCCCTCCCGCCCGGGCTCGCACGCGGTTACTGAAGCCGGACCGGTTGGTGCGGGCGTTTGCCGCGTTGGTCGCGGTGGCACTGCCGTTGGTGACGTTGCAAGCGTTCTCGCCGTCGTTAGCCAGAATCGGCACCCTGCGCGTACTGGCTCCGTGGGGATCCGCGCAGTGGCCCAAACGGACAGGCGTGGCCGATGCCAACCCGGTTATCGCGCATGCCCTTGGTTCTCCCATCGCGCTGCAAGCGGTGAGTTTCCGCAAAGGCGGAGACGGGGCGGACGTGCGGATTGAGTATCGAGCGGTCGTGAATGATGAAGCCGGTCCGTGGCGAAGAGCGATTCTTTCGAAGCAGAGCAAGCGAACAACGGTGGAGCGGCCCGGCGGCGGAGACGCGGTCGAAGGGCCGCTGCACGAACTTTTGCTCGAAACGACCTCGCTCGCGCCGGCCGCAGCGATCAAGGATGGGTTACCCATAAGGCTCGAATATCGCTTTCGCTCCGCCGATGACGAGACACCCCTTTGGTCAACACGACTGATCGCGCCACCCGCCATCACCCGCGCGACGGTCAGCATTACCCCTCCGCCATACGCGTCGTGGTGCGCGGGCCAGCAGGGGAAGGATGCGGCCATCAAGACAATCGACACCGTATTCGGGACACACGCAGCATCCGATCCTCGGATCCGAGGTGGCACCGCTCTGAACGGATCGATGGTCTCCCTGCGCCTTTACCTGAGCCGCCCCCTTCAATCACCTGTCCAAGGGACGGCCGGCGAAATCTCCGCGACGGACATGCTTCGATCGACGTTCCCGGCTCTGGGCGAGATTCCCGGGCTGGAGTTCGAGGCCTCTGTAGTCACACTCGCGGACGGCGACGCTGAAACGAAAGTGTCGGTGTGGACGCTTGCATGGGCCGCGACCGCTTCACTCTCGACACCGATTGTGCTGCGTGATGATTTCGGCATCCGGGCCACCACCGACCCTTTGTTCGACCTTGAAGTCACGGAAGATCGTCCCCCACAGCCCGCCATTATCGAACCCGCGCAGGATGAATCTGTGCTCGCCACAGCGGTGGTTGCCGTCATGGGCGAAAGCCGCGACGACGTCGGCGTGGCCACCCTTTCGCTCCTGCACCAAGTGGAGCGGCAACCAACCGGTTCGGCCGGCGCGCCCGCTGAACCCCACGGTGACCCCGCGGAGAGCGCCAGTGCGCAACCGGTCGATTGCCCTACACGAATCGAGTGCCCGGCCACCTTCACCATCGCCGATTACGGACTGCTCCCCGGCGATGCGCTGGTGCTCACCGCCCGAACCACCGACCTGCGAATGGCCGCAACAGGTGCACCCGCCGTCGTCTCGGCAATGCGACGGCTCCGGATCATCTCCGAATCAACCTTCGCCGAGGAACTTCAGAACGAGTTGGCGGCGATGCGCGATGCAGCCGTTAGGCTGCGCAAGGAGCAGGGCGATGTTTCCGCTCAACGGCTTCAGGCCTCAGAATCCACAGAATCCGCGTCGGAGGCGGCGTCCAAACAGGCCGCCGTCGCGGAACGCATCGAGCCATTGACGCGCCTGGGCGATCGGCTTATGGAACGCATTGCTCGCAACCGACCCGGTGACAACTCGCTCGCGGAAACGGTCCAGGACGCCAACGAACTCGCGAACGAGGCCGCCGCCGCGGCGGATGGTGCGGCCGAGGCTCTTGAGCAGTTGGGGGAGGAATCGCCTACGCAAACACGCGAGTCGCTCGCGCGTGCAACAGCGGAACAGCAAACCGCCGCCGAGACCGCCCTCGATGAACTGGTGTCGATGCTCGACCAAGGGCGTGAGGGCCACGCCGCGAAGCGTGCGATTGAACGCCTCTTGACGGAGCAGCGACAAACAACGGCCCAGACAACCAGCGCAGCGGCTCAAACGCAGGGCAAGTCGGTAGAGTCATTGAGCCCGACACAGCGCGAAGAGTTGGATCGTCTCGCCGCTCGCCAGCAAGGGCTTTCGCAGCGCACTCAGGCGGCCCTGGACGCCTTGGAGCAGCAGGCGGAGGAACTCAAGGCCGCCGACCCCGGACAGGCAAAATCGATGGAAGCCGCCGCGCAGAAAGGGCGCGATTCCCGGGCCGCCGCGGAGCAACAGCAGGCGTCCAAGCAGATCCAACAAAACCAGACGGGCCAAGCCCAAGAGAGCCAGCAACAAGCCGAAGAATCCCTTGAGCAGGTGCTTGAAGAACTCAACCGCACGCAGGAACGCCGCGACGAGGCCCTGCGGCGGGTGCTCGCCGAGATCTCCGAAGAACTGGAGCGCTTGGTAGAAGGTCAAACCAAGGAACTTGGCCGTGCCTCGGCCGCGCTCAGCGCTTCACCGGCCGAACCCATCGACGGCGGGATGATCGACATCAGCCGTGCCACCATCGCGGTGAATGGCCGCGTGGCGAAGGAACTGCGCGCGGGCGGCGATCTTCCGGCTTTGCTCGATTCGGCCATCAACGCACAGTCGGCCGCGGTGGCATCACTGCGCACGGAACCCGCCGACTTTGTCGATGCAATCGAGAACGAGCAACGATCACTCTCGAGGCTTAAGGACGCCGTGGAAGAACTGGCCCGACTCGGCGAAGAGGCAGAGGAGAAGGAGCAGGACCGAAAGCGCCGAGAACTGCTCAAGGAGTACCAGGAATCGCTGGAAATTCAGGCCGCGATCAAGGCCGAGGTATCAGCATTCACCCGCAAGGCCCTCGCGCGCAAAGACCGGGCGGTCCTGCGTGTCAGCGGACAAGTGCAGGATGATCTCCGGCTGAGGCTGTTGAAACTTCGCGAGGAAACCAGCGAAATGGAATCCGCGAAGATGTTCAGTTTCGCACACGACCGCCTGGATGCGGCGATGGCCGACGCTTCCAACGGACTTAAGTCGGGAAGAGCCGACGCCGTCGTCGATGCCGCACAGGCCTCGGCAATTCGCATCCTCGCATCGCTGGTCGAGGCGCTTCGGCCGGCACAGGACGACGACGATGGGTTGCGCGAGGATGAACAGGCGGGCGATGCCGGAGGCGGGGGCGGCGGTGCGCAGGAGCCACCTCTGATCCCGCCCATCGCCGAACTCAAACTCCTGCGGGCGATGCAGATGGAGGCGTTCGAGTTGACACGTACCGCCGGAGACGCTTTGAACCCCGCGGCCGTTTCTGTCGCGGCCGAACTCCAAACGTCGCTCGCCGAGCGGGCTGCCGAGATTCAGAAGGCGCTTGAGGAAGCGGAGCGACCACCCGCGCCAGCGCTTGACCCCGCGATTGACCCGGCGGTGAATGATCCTGCGGACCCTCCCAAAGAGCCCCTAGGCCCCGCGTTCGGGTTTCGAGAGACTGGTGGGATGGATCCGACCCAGCACATTTTCCGCACAAGGTGCGCGATGCGCGCCGCCGCGATCATTAAGCCGTTTCATTGGATGCTCGCCGCATGAACATGCTCCGCACCTTCGCCTTCCGCTCCATCGTCTTACACACGTTGGTGTCGCTGCTTCCCGTAGGCGCGGGCTCGCTCGCCCTCGCACAACCGACCCCCACTCCACCCACCCCAACGGCGCCACAGACTCCGGTTGAACCCGAGACCAAGCCGACCCCGACCGCCGACGAACCGACGTTGGATGAACTCCTCGGTCTCCCGTCCGGTGCTGCGACCCAACCGCAGACGGGCGACATCCCCGGCAAGGCGCCCATCAATCCTGACGCCGGCACGGGCGACGCCGCACTTCGAAAGGCTTTGCAGGACGCCGAGAACCCGGCCGGATTCTCGGACATCGTGACGTTGATGTCGAACGCCGGCACCCGACTGACGGACAGTGCAGATGCGGGGCTCGATACTCAACGAACCCAGGAGGACGCTCTCCGCAAACTCGACAAACTGATTTCGGACGCCAAAAAGCAACAGCAAAAGAAAAAACAAAAGTCAAAATCGAAGGATTCAAAGCAGCAACAGTCGCCCTCGGAGGCTCAGCAACAGCAACAGCAGCAATCATCGCAAGGACAATCAAAGGCGTCGCAACAATCTTCTTCGGGTGGCGGCCCGGACCGGCGTGATGGCCCCCTGAAGCCACCGCTCGCTGGCGGCGAGGCTACTTGGGGAAATCTGCCCCCGCACGTGCGCGATGCACTCCGGCAAGGATCGTCGGACAGTTTCAGCGCGCTTTATCGCACGCTCACCGAGCAGTACTACAAACGACTCGCGGAAGATCCTCGCGGCACGAATTCCCGCGGTGAGCGGCCATGATCACTCGCACCAGAAAACTTGCCGTTCTTTCAACCGTCGCGGCGTTGTGGCTGCCGGTCGTTCACGCCGCCCAGCCCGAGCCCCCCACCTCCACCGCCGCTTCCATTCCGTCTGCCGCTGCAACGCCCGATGAACCAGCGGCAGATGAGATGACGCCGGAACTTGATGCCGCGGTTTCGACGGGGCTGGCGGCGTTGGCCCGATCACAGCGTGCCGATGGCGCGTTCGGTGAACCGCAGTTCGGCAGAACCGTCGCGGTGACAGCAGTAGCCTGCCTCGCGCTCATGGCCGACGGCAACGCCCCGGGCCGCGGCACGTACGGCGACCAGGTATCCAAAGGTCTTGACTACATCCTCGCGAACTGCACCGAGTCGGGCCTTGTAGCGACCGACACCGCCAATAGCCCGATGTACGGTCACGGATATGCAACACTTTTCCTCGGCGAGGTCTATGGGATGACTGCGGGCGGGGCCGACACCGCCACCGACACCCGCGTTCACGACGCCCTGAAGAAGGCGGTACGGTTGATCGAATCGACGCAGAACGAAGAGGGCGGTTGGCGCTACAACCCCGTGCCCTTCGATGCCGATGTCAGCGTGACCATCTGCCAGATCATGGCTTTGCGATCGGCCCGCAACGCCGGGCTTGAGATCAGCAAGCCCGTGATCGACAAGGCGGTTGAGTATGTGAGGGCCTGCCAGAATCCTGATGGTGGATTCCGCTACCAGATGATCATGGGCGGCAGCCAATGGCCCCGGTCGGCCGCGGGCGTTGCCAGCCTGTATTACGCGGGAATCTATGAAGACCGCGCACTGGATGCGGGCATCCGCTATTTGAACGATCACTCATTCCCCGGCTTGGCCACCGAAACCCAGCCGGTTCACTATTTTTACGGCCACTATTACGCCGTGCAGGCCATGTTCTTGGCCGGAGGTGAGAACTGGCGCAAGTGGTGGCCCGCCATCCGGCAGGAACTCATTCAACTGCAGCGGGCCGACGGAATGTGGGAAGACTCCAACGTGGGTAATGAATACGGGGCATCCATGGCCCTCATCATCCTTCAGATCCCGAAACGGTATCTCCCGATTTTTCAGAAATAGAGACCACGCCGCGGCATTGTAAACACACACGCCCTTGTGGAGCCCATGCAACCATGCCGAACCTCGCTCTGGCACTCACGCTCTCGGCATCGCTCCTCTCGCCGATCAGCCAGCCAGTGCCCGTCTCGCCCCGTGACGGCCATCGAGTACTCGATACTTCCTTGACCCTGCGCAAAGGTGTCGTGCGGTCGATCGTCGCCGGTAACGTCCGCATCGACGACGAATCGATGATTCGCACGATCCCGCTGTCCGAAGTCGCGGCCATTGTGCCGCCAACATGGGGTCATGCCGGAGCCCCGCGAGAGCCGACCGATCTCGCTGTGTGGAAGACACTTCCCTTTGAAGGCGAGATCACCGGCGTCCTCAGGACGACGTCGGGAGAGGTCGTTCCGGGGCATCTGGCGTCTTCGCCCAGCCACGGCGGATCCGAGGCACCGCTGGCGTGGGAATCCGCCACGATCGGACGCATGGAGGTTGCGCTCGATCTCGTCCGCTCGGTTTCACTCTCCGCTTCCGTTCCGCCGGCGACCACCGATTCCTTCGCAGATGTGCTCACCCTGATCAACGGCGACCGGCTCGAAGGCTTTGTAACCCAGATCTCGCAGTCGGTCACCGTCGATGGCTCGGAAGCACCGATCCCCATCGAGCGAATCGCCCAGATTGACCTCGCGAACCCATCAACGCCGGTTGCGGAGCCCATGGTCTGGTGCCGTGACGGTACCGTGCTGAAGACGGCTTCCATCGCATGGAACGAAGACGCCGGGCTGACTCTCGAACGAGGGTCGGCCCGCATCATGCTCCGCGATATCCACCTTCGATCCATCAATGTGATACCTTCGCGGCTCATCCCCCTTTCGGCGCTCCCATCGCCCACATGGAGCGCACCCCAGACGCGACGTTGGACACCCCAACCCATCTCGGAAGCGGCAACCGCGTCTATCGGTGCGTCACCGATTCGCCTTCCTGGTCCGGGAACCGCAGTTTGGCTTCTGCCAGCCTCGCCGGTCCGGTTCGCGGCCACCCTTGAACTTCCAGCCGATTGCCGCGCCTGGGGCAACCCATCCATAACGATCGCCGTACGGAAGTCCGGCGAGATGGTGGTCAAATCGGAGCCACTGTGGACCGGCTCGCTGGATGGGGGATCACCGGTGACGTCTGTCAACGTCGAAATCGCAGCCCCGTCGGGATCGGACTTAGAACTCCTCATCACCGTCGCTCACGGAGCCCGCGGCACCATACAGAGTGAACTTTCAATTCTGGATGCGGTCATTCTCACTGACGCACCCTAATGCCTGAGGCAAACGAATGCTGAACGTGCCATCCAACCAGTTCTTCCGCCGCCGCCTGTGGGTCGGCCTTACGCTCGCCGCGTTCGCAGGCCACGCCGCCGCGGACACGCAGGTCGTCTACGTGTACGACTTTGAATTCAGCATCTTTCGCCCAGATCGTGGCCCCGTCACCGACGCTGTCATCAACCCCGATGACACCGTGTTCTGGGTCTGGCTGAACGATTTTCATAACGTCGTGTCGTTAATCGGCTCGCTCGAAGAATTTGAAAGCCCGGTCTTCGAGGCCGGTGACTCCTTCGAACACCGCTTCACCCAGCCGGGCGTTTACACCTATTACTGCCAGCCCCACGGCATCGATAACGGTGACGGAACCGCCCAAGGCATGGTCGGCACGGTGACGGTTCTTCCGGCGCCCGCGGCCATCACACCCTTCATGGCTCTTGCAGCCCTTCGTCGTCGCCGGACTCGGTGATCGGCTTTTCAAGGCGATACTATGCGGTGAGCCAACCAAATAGAGCGCTGCCTTGGGCCCGGGCGTCCGCGAACGGACAGTGGGCCGATCCGGGCGCAA
>Ga0105049_10003012_pt1 | contig 19964 bp, 15 predicted proteins | sample MAT06_FD_78087 | JGI IMG/M metagenome (GOLD analysis project Ga0105049, IMG submission 78087) | Freshwater microbial communities from Lake Fryxell liftoff mats and glacier meltwater in Antarctica - MAT-06 | ecosystem: Environmental > Aquatic > Freshwater > Ice > Liftoff microbial mat | place...
TCCTACGCAAAGGTGGCGTCGCCGCGGTGGGCACCCATGAAGAATTGCTGGAAAAATCGCAAGCCTATCGCGATATCTTCGCCCGCTTCTAAATGACAACCACGAATTACACAGATAAAAAGATAAATCGGTGTAATCGGTGTAATCGGTGTAATCCGTGGTTACTTTTTGTCCTATAGGCGTTACGCAGTTGGCAGCGTTGCCATCTCTGGTGGCAGGCCGGCATCCTGCCGGCGTTCCCAGGCAACTGCGTAATACCTATCCTACTTAAAACATCGAGATCTGGGTCTCCTTGGCCGTGATAAATTCCAACAGCGCGGGTGTGCCCGCTTGGGTCTGCTGAATGCCCCGTTTGATGGCCGGGATAATTTGATCCGGCGTGGTAATCCGCTCGCCATAACCACCAAAGGCTTTGGCCATCTCCGCATAGTTGCCCGAGATATCCGTCGAGCGATATTTCTCAGTCGAGACCTGCATAATTGGTAGCTCGATTGCCATGGAAAAGTTATTGAGTAGGATCGAAAGAATGGGCATCCGCTCGCGCACTGCCGTCTCAAAGTCCATGCCGGTAAAGCCAATCGCAGCGTCGCCCCAAACGTTGATACAAATCTTGTCAGGATTAAGCAGTTTTGCACCCATGGCCAACCCCAAGCCATAGCCCAGTTGTGTGGTCTTGCCCCAGCCAATATAGGAAAGCGGCACGCTCGATTCCCAGAAGGGCGACAGTTGATCGCGCGGGCTACCGGCGTCGTGGGTGATGATGGCCTTGGTCGGGTCAACCGTGTGGATCAGATCCCAGATTACGCGATAGGGAGAGAGCGGTGTCTCGTTGCTGGTGAGCTTGGGCATCCATTGCGCCAACCAGGCCGCCTTGCCCACTTTGATCGAGGCGACCAACGCCGCCCGTCGCCCGCGTGGTTTGTTGCCCAGCCGCTCACGCACCGCCGCGATCAACGCTTGCAGAGTCAACTTGGCGTCGCCTACCAAGGCATGGGCCACGGGCAGATCTTTGTTAATATCGGCGGGGTCAAGCGTGGCATGAATCAGCGTCTTACCCGCAGGCACTTTGATGCCAAAACTGGTAATCGTGAAGCTGTTGCCAATGCCAAAGATCAGATCAGCGTTCTGCATGGCGTCATAGACGGGGCGGGGCATGGCGCGATTGGCACAGCCCAGCGCCAACTCATGATTTTCCGGAAAGGCACTTTTGCCCGAAAGCGTGGTTGTCACTGGCGCTTCCAGCAATTCGGCCAGTGCGCGCAGTTCTTCCCAGGCTTGGGCATAATGCACGCCTTGCCCGGCATAAATGACGGGCCGCTCGGCTGCGATCAACATGGCAGCAGCTTTGTCCACCTCATCCAGCGCGGGGCCATAGCGCGTATGCAGGGCCGGTGTATAATTCCAATCGCCCGGCACTTCGGCGTGGATCAGATCCGACGGAATTTCGACCAAGGCAGGGCGCGGTCGCCCATTATGCACGGCATGAAAGGCGCGCCGCATGAGCGCCCCGATCGCCTCGGGCATCAACAATTGTTCGCAAGATTTGGTCACGTGGCGGAAGTTGAGCGCCGAGCTAAAATTGGGATCGACATTCGCCAGATTGCGCGCATACCCCATGGGCAGCACCACAATTGGTGACGATTCGCCATAGGCTTGGGCCACGCCGCCAAAGGCATTCTCGGCACCCGGACCGTTCTGCATACAAAAGACGCCAATCTGCCGACCCGAAGAGAGGCGGCCCACGGCATCGGCCATGTGCAGGCCAATCCGTTCCTGGCGCACAATGATTGTACGAATATCGACTTTAGCAGCGGCTTCGATCAGATGATTGACGGGGTAGGCAAAGAGATATTCCACCCCCTCGGCTTTCAAAATGCGAGCAACAACATCGGCAACGTTCATCTTGGCTCCTCTTTGATTGGGTTAGTGGCAACTAAGTTTACGGAAGGCTTCACGGTTGGGGACGTGGGCTGTCAGCGGATTCGGAGAACAAATTGAGCGAATTTTATGGTGCATCCGTTCTATAAGGTTGCTTATAGAACGGATGCACCGGAGTTTATCTGTTCAATTCGTTCCCCGAATCTGTTGACAGAGACTAGGCCTGCAGTGGGCGCGCAGGGGCAACAGGTTGTAATATTTTACGCCGTTCTGGGGTCAGGCGGTCGAGTAAGGGTTGGGAATATTCGTAATTATAACGCGTGCGGGCCCAACTGGCACCGTAACGGAAGATGGTAACGCGGCGTTCGCCTTCTTCACTCGTGCGGCTACTGCCACCATGCATCAAGCCATCGACAAAGATGACCACATCGCCCGCTTTGAGATAGACCGGAATCGCGCCTTCCAGGTGGTCCATGCGATCCAGCTTGCCATAGTCACCGGCGTTGGGATGGGAGAAGTTGGACTTGTGGCTGCCCGGAATCACCATGGTCGGGCCGTCGCCGGGGCCGATGTCGGTCAGCGCCAAAATGACATTACATTGGCCACAGCGAAAGACGCCATTGGTATAGTCATAGCGCCCGCGTAAAGCGCCTTGATAGCCGCCCGAATGCACGGGATGGTGCCCACCGGAGTGCCGGATTGAGGCAATGCACTCATCGATGAAGAGACCCTCGACATAGGATTTTTGTTCGCCACAGTAGCGGCGCAAATAGTTGATGTAGCCTGGATGATCGATTAAGCGTTCAAACGTCTCATCTGCTTCGACACAGTTGTGCAGTTCAAAGCCAGTCGCGCCATTGTAATCGCGACGTTGGGCATTGCCCCACCACTCGCCCACAGTCAGCGGCGGAAAGTTATCAAACGTTTCGTTGAGGGCGGCCACCAATGCAGGTTCAACAGCATTTTCGACAATGATATAGCCACGCAGATCAAACAGAAAATCATCCAGCGCAGTTGGTTGTTTTGGTTCCATGATCGTTTCGTTCCTTCATCTATAAAATTTACGGAAATAATGGACTGCCAAGGTGATCTTTTGGCTACCTTGGCAGTCTCATTATTCTACCTCAAAGGCCAGTTTAGTGTAGCGCGCAAGTGCGGCATGATCCAGTTCGATGCCCAGGCCGGGGCGATTGGGGACGACGGCGTGGCCGTCGGCGTATGCCATGTGCGGCGTGATCAGCGTATGTTGGCGCACCCATTCGCTTTGCAGATCGCTGGGCAGCACACAACTACGCGCACAGGCCGCGGCGTGCAGACGCGAATGTTGCAGCACGCCCAATTCCAACGAACTGCCCTGCCAACAATCCTTCTGGTAGAATTCGAGAATATGGCTCTCGCGCAGGAAATCATAGGTGCTGTCGCCACCCACATTATAGGTATCGCCCAATCCCTCGCGCAAGCCCAGTTGCAACGTTTCTTCATCGCGCGCATGACAGGCAATCGTCAGTGGGAAAATCTCGCGCGCCTTGTGCCAATCATCAATGGCGCGCCAGGGAAACGGGTCTTCGATCTGAATACTAAAAGGTAACTTAGCCAGCGCTTCAAAGTAGCGCGCCGACTCGCGCATGGAACGCCACGCCGTCATGGGATCAAGGGTAAAGCGGAAATCTGCCGGAATATCGTCGGCAATCGTCACAATCGCGTCCACCGTATCACCCGCGCGATTGGATTTCAACTTCATGCCGCGCAGGCCCAGCGCTTTGGCTTCGTGGACCAAGGCCAGCAGTGTCTCGGCATTAGGTCGATTGGCCCAGAAGTCAACAGCCACCGCTTTGCGCACGGCACCGCCCAAGAGGTGATGAGCCGGCAGACCAGCACGTTTACCCACAGCATCGAGCCACAGCGCTTCCATCATTTCATAGCAGCGCCCATCGCGCCGGTGCCAGGAGAGTTGGGGATAGCTGGGTGGCAACCCAATGGCATCCATCTCTTGCATCCAGATATTGGCTGGCGTAAAGTCGAGCAGATTGCGCCCGAGCAACCCTTGCAACGTCATCTCCACCGTTTCACGGCTGGTGCCGCGCCCACTCTCGCCAATCGCCGTAAAGCCATCCGACGTGACGCCCTCCACCAAGTGAACCGGCATATCGGGCCAGGTGATACTGCCGGTGTAGACCGCGCCCGTATCCATGGGCGCAGACAAAATATCCTGGCGCGCGGGCACCACCACTTGCCAAACGCGGAATTTTTCAAAGGTTAATTGCATAGTCATGCGTTTATCCGTTTTTCTATTGCGTTTTCTAGAGCGTTCTGTTCAATCTGCTTAGGCCGCGCGTTGGCTGTGGACGGGGCCTTGCTGCACCCGTGCGTAGAGATCGCGCCATTCGGGCGTGTCTTCTTCATCCCAGATTTCCAGGGTTACGCCCGGCTCTTGCACCGGGTAATTGCCTGCCATAAAGGCTGGCCAGCAATCATCTTTCATGGTGGCAAAGTGGGCCACGCGGCCACCCGGCCAGACGACCGAAAGAATGTGACGCGGTTGGGCAACCTCATAGGGCGGCTCCATCCGATAGCGCGCAATGGCGGCTTCATCGACTTCAATGCCCAAGCCAGGGCCATCGGGTGTTTTCAGATAGCCACCTTGGATCGTCAGTGGCTGCACCAGCAGATCATCGCTGTAGTTGTTGAGGCAGGTGATGGCAGGCCATTGGGCATAGGGCAGCACCGCGCCCAAGTGGGCCGCAAAAGCTGTGATCAGGCCGGTCCCCACCAATTGCAACCAAAAGGGCTTGGCAAACTCGGCAGCCAAGGCTCCTTGACGCAATACATTGGCTACGCCGCCGCCCACGACAAAGCCATCGCACACCGCTTCTTTAACCGCCGTGGGAAAATCCGGTTCGCCAAAGTGCAGGGCAATCGGGCGCGACGTTTTGCGCCGCAATTCGCGCAAGCCCTCGACATCACTTTGCGGAATCGGCCCCTCATAGATCGAGACGCGCTCATAGGTGTCGAGCTTTTGCAGCACAGGCGCGGCATTGCCCACGTTGAGCAACATGCTATTCCAGTCTAGATCCAGCTTGTAATGCGTCGGCGTGACCGCGCTGACCGCTTCCACCTGAGCATAGACATCGATCCAAGGGCGTGTTTTAAACTTGTGACAAGTATAGCCTTGGGCCAGCGCATCCTGGGCCTCACCGGCCAAATCTTCCGGTCCCATCTTGGTGTTCCACCAGGCGATGGGGCACCACTCGCGCACTTTGGGCAAGTTAAAGAGGCGATAGGCCGGCACATCCAACGCCTTGCCCACCAGATCGTAGATCGCCATTTGCAGACCAGGGCCGAGCGTATCGTCGCCCAAGAAATCGGCGGGATTGCCACCCTTGACGCGTTCCAGCGCAGCATCGGAGACGCGCCGCCAGGTGTAGTGGGGCAACGTTTCGCCATACCCAACCAGACCAGCATCGGTGGTGACGCGGATCAATTCAACGACTTGCCACTGCCAGACCAAGAGCGCATTCCATTTTTGCGTGCGCTCGGTAAAAGGGACGCGCAGCGTAATGCGTTCGACGTCGGTGATACGTAATTTAGCACTCATACCGTTTCCTATTTGCTTGTGTAGGCGGATTAGATAGTCAAAGAAAAAGCAACGCATGGGGCGGCTGTTGCTTTGGGAAATTAGCTGATTTTGGGGCCGCCAATTCCTTTGGCCTCATTCAGTAACCCTTCCACGCGATCGACCAGGGTTTGATCAACCGCCGCAGCGCCGGGAATCGAACGCGCAGTTGGCGGCAACGGCACAGCGCGAATCGCCCCCTTGAGCGTATCAAACGCGCCGATGGCTTCGTCCACCTTATCATGCAATTGCGTATTGACCGCGCGTAGATTGGCCGTTTCCTTCTGGGCCAAGGCCGCAAAAAGGCGATCTTGCAGCGACCGGAAAATCGAAGTGCCCGCCGAACCCGCAATGATCGCCGTCGCCAACAACTTGATCAGCGTCTCTGGCGTGACAACAACCAGCGCGGCAACCGCCGCAACGCCACCAATGATCACCCGCGCCCAGATGCCCAGGTCATACATATACGCGGCAATCGCATGGGGATTTTCTAGATTCTCTGCGCTTGTGAGGCGGTGCGGCATTTCGATATTACCATGCAGAATCAACAATTCATAGACCACGCCTCCAATCGCGCCACCCAGCAACGTAACAACGAGGGCAGCCCAAAGTGGCAAGGTAGCTAAAGTTTCTAGCGGCATGAAGCGAACTCCAGCGAATTCTGATGAGGTGAATAAGATCAGCAAGGGGTACTATAGGTGGCCTTAGCCCTCTTTGTCAAATAGAAAATTTTGGCAGGGTTCGCATAACCTCTACACAAAAAACCTGGCTTGTGACCGTTTATTCTTTTTCGAGTATACTATCGTTGTAGTATCTAGTGTCCGTGACTCGGTTGCCAGCATTCAGCCTATGACCCTACAGATTCAACTTTTTGGTGAGTTTCGTTTAACGCATGACGGCGCGCCGATTGGGGCCTTCAATACGCCCAAATTGCAATTGCTGCTGGCCTATCTGCTGCTACACCGCGACGCTCCCCAAGCGCGACAGCAAGTCGCATATCGCTTTTGGCCCGATTCTGCCGATTCGCAAGCGCGCACCAATTTGCGCAATGTCATCCACCTCTTACGCAGCGCACTGCCCGAAGTCGATCAATTTCTGCGCATTGACAACCAGACACTACAATGGCGCAGCGATAGCCCCTTCACGCTGGATGTGGCTGATTTTGCGCAAGCAATGCAGAGCCTGGCCACCACAGCCGAGCCATCCGCCGCCCAGGCCGCCATCCAAACCGCGCTAGCGGCGTATGGCGGTGAACTCCTGGCCGGGTTTTATGACGATTGGGTACTCGACGCGCGTGAAATCTGGCAGGATCGGTATATCGATCTCTTGGAGAAAGCCCTGGCGCTGGCCGAGCAGCAACGCGATTATCGCAGGGCCATCGACTACGGGCGCCGTCTACTTGCCATCGATTCGCTGCGCGAGGAAACGTACGCTAAACTCATGCAACTCTATGCCCTCCAGGGCGATCGAGCCACGGCGCTGCGCGTCTATCACAACTGTGCCACGATCTTGGTGCGCGAGTTGGGCGTTGAACCCGGCCCGGTTACCCAGGGCATTTACGAACGCTTGCTCAATGCCGAAGAGACCCAGCCGGCGATTGCGCCCATGCGCGCCGCCGCGCCCTTGATTGGACGCCAGCAAGCTTGGGCCCAATTGCAAGAAGGGTGGCGACAGGCCAGCGCCGGCCAACCAAGACTCTTATTGATTACAGGCGAAGCTGGCATTGGCAAAACGCGCCTGGCCGAAGAATTTATCGACTGGGCAGCGCGTCAGGGTGTGGCTACCGTTACGGCGCACTGTTATCGGGCAGGTGGTGGCTTTGCGCTGGCCCCGGTGCAAGAGTGGTTGCGCGCCCCCATCTTCCAGAAAACTCGGCAAGCAGTGGATATGGTTTGGCAAAGGGAAGCGGCGCGCCTCTTGCCAGAATTGCTGGGTGAACAAGCCAGCCTTGACCGCTTGCCGTCCCTGACAGAAACTTGGCAACGGCAACGGCTCTTCGAAGCGCTGGCCCGCTTGACGCTCCAAGGCCAATCGTCACTGCTGTTACTGTTGGATGATATTCAGTGGTGCGATGAGGATACACTAGATTGGCTGCAATATCTGCTGCGCTTCGACCCATCAGCGCGTATTTGCCTGATCGCCACTGCCAGACAGGAAGAATTGCGCCAAGATCATGCGCTGCTGCCCTTTTTGTTTCAATTGCGCCAAACCGATTTATTGATCGAGAGCCGCTTAGATCGTCTGAGTGCCGCCGAGACAGCTACCCTGGTTACCAATCTAGCCGGACGATTGCCCGCGGCTGACAGTGCCGCGGCCATTTACGCCGAAACGGAAGGCAACCCGTTATTCATTGTCGAGATGGTGCGCGCCGGCTTGAATACCACTTACCCAGCAACGCCCAACCGCCTATCGCCAACCGCCACGGCTACCGACGCGTTGGCGCTGCCCCCCAAAGTTTATGCCGTGATTGAAGCCCGGTTGACCCACCTATCGGCGGGGGCACGCGATCTAATGCGGGTGGCGGCAGTGATCGGGCGCGCCTTTGCTGCCGATGTCCTAGGCAAAGCCAGCGAGAGCAGCGAAGATACGTTAGTTCAAGGCTTGGATGAGCTCTGGCAACATGGCATTATTCGCGAGCAAGGCTTTAACAAATTGGGGGTCGAGGCCTACGATTTTAGCCACGACAAGATCCGCGAAGTCGCCTATGCCGGTCTAAGCCCGATGCGGCGGCGCTTGCTCCACCGGCGCGTTGCCGAAGTACTGGAGAATGGCAACACCGACCGCATTGACGCGCTTAGTCATCAAATTGCCCTGCACTACGAACGGGCTGGGCTAGCCGCCAAAGCGATCCTCTACTACCAGCGCGCCGCGCGTAGCGCGCATCGCCTGGCCGCCCTGCAAGAGGCCATCGCGCTTCTAACCCATGCACAGACCCTATTGGCCCACCTGCCCGAAGCGCGTGAGCGCACCGTTGCGGCGCTGGCCCTACAGATTGCCTTGGGTCCCTTGCTCCTTGCGACCAAAGGCTACGCCGCGCCCGAAGTCGAACAGGCTTTTACCGAAGCGTGGGAGCTTTGTCAACAAGTGGGCGACGCGCAACAGCGATTTCAAGTGTTGTGGGGCCTAGGCAAGTTCTATCAAGTCAAGCCGGATCTCAACAAAGGGACAGCGGTGGCCAAGGAATTATTGGCCCTGGCCCAGGTGGAAGAAAGCCCCGAACTTTTGCTAGAGGCGTATAGCATCGCCGGCACACACTGTTTTCACAACGTGGCCTTGCAGGTGGCGAAACAATATTTGGATCAGAGTGTGGCCCTCTATGATCGCCAGCAATATGGACATCATGCGCTGGTCTATGGCCAGGACCCATCGATTGTGGGGCTGACCTATGGCGCATGGGTGCGTTGGTGTATGGGCTATCCCACCCAAGCACTGCGCCAGGCGCAACAGGCATTAGCGCTGGTAGAAGAGATCAATCATCCCTATAGTCAGGTGCTGGCCATGTCCTACATGACGGTACAATATCAGTTTCTGGGTGATGCAAAAGCCTGTTTACAGCAGGCCGAGGCTACGATTGTGCTGACGCGAACCTATGGCTTCACCCTGTGGCTAGCTTCCGCAGTCTTTCTGCGCGGATGGGCACTGGCAGCCCAGGGCGAATTTGCCACCGGCTTGGAAGCAATGCAAGAGGGCATTGATCTCTATCGCAGCACAGGTGCAGAATTGGGCTCGGCCTATTTTGCTGGCTTGTTGGCCGAAACACTGGGGCGCATGGGTCACGGTGAGATGGGCATTGTGGTGATGGGCGAGGCATTTGATATCCTGGCTCGCACCCAGGATCGCTGGTGCGAAGCGGAACTCTATCGACTTAAGGGGGAGCTACTCGCCCAGATCGCCGATCCAGCAGTGTGGACGTTACTGGGTCAGACGCCAGAGGCCTGTCTCCAACAGGCCGTCGCAATTGCCCGTCACCAAGAAGCGCGCTGGTGGGAGCTACGCGCGTTGGTGAGCTTGTGTGGGCTTTGGCAAGCTGATGCAAGGGCGGGGGAAGCCTATGACCAGCTTGCCGACTGTTATAGGCGGTTTGACGAAGGACACGATCTGCCTTTGTTACAAACAGTGCAGGCAATGTTGGCCGCCCGTCGCTAGACCTCGTACAGATAGACGCGGCGCGCTTCACTGATGCTCAGTTCCATCGCAGCGCCAACTTGAATGGCCTCAAGCATCTCGGTGGGGGGCACCGGCGTGATACCGCCACGCAATACCCCCAAAATCTGCTTCATCCCCTCTACATAACAATCCTGCACATCTAGTGTCGCAGAATGTACGCCGGTACGCCCCAGGGCTGTGGCACGAAAAGCATATTGGGCATCCACAGGCAACTCAATTGTGGCTGTCATGCCATCTTTCCAGGCACAGGTGGCGACCAAGTTGCCATTGCCACCCTCGTCGATGGCCGGCCCTTCCAGCGCCTGTACCCATTGTATCCCCACCCCTTGCGTCATGATCATCATTTCAATGCTGTGAATCGCGTAAAATAGAACGCCACCATATGCGTTACGCCGCGTGGCTGGGCCGCTATAGCTGCCAGCGCGCACACCACCAAGTTGGCGAGCCTTCTGGAGAAATTGTTGCGTATCGGCACTAAAACGAATGGTGGAAAAGGAAGAAAACGGTGTATGATTCTGCACGGCCAGCGCCACAATTGTCCGAGCATCGTCGGGATCAATTGCCAACGGCTTATCGACAAACGTGGGGATCTCGGCTTGGAGATAGCCGCGCACCAGATCGAAATGGAGACCGCCATGCCGCGTAACACAGAGGATCGCGTCAACTTGATCCATCATCGCAGCTGGATCCGCCACAATCTGCTCGATGTGGTTTTGCTGGGCTACTTGTTGTGTGCGCGCTGGTTCCTGTCCCCAAATGGCAACCACACGAGCGTCAGCATTCGCAAGAAAATTCGGATGTTCGGGTAGATTGAGCAGTTCGGAAAACCGATCCGCATGGCTATTATCACTGCCAAGAATGCCGATTTTTAACATTGCATAGCCCTCCCTAGAGGCTCTACTCCTAAAATAATTATAGGTGCCACCAGAGTACACCATATAAATTGACAACCACGCCCAGCCCAATCAGCACGCGCCACGCGCCAGATACGCGCGTGCGTGCCGCCAGCGCGAGGAGAACCATTACTGGTGTCATAAAATCCAGGCTAAAGCGATAGCCAAATTGCCCCCAACCCGTATTGTAATAGAGTAGGAGGGGAATCAGCAAGAGGAACACAGCCAGCCAACCGCCCACTACCAGCCAGGAACGTTGCCGAGCGCGGGCCAAATAGAGCAGTGGGGGGGTGGTCAACAATAGACTCATTCCTTGGGCATCGGGCTTCCAGAAATTAATCTCAGGATCCCACTGTGGTCCCGCCAGCCACATAGCCCACAGATTTTTGGGTACATAATGGAGATGAAACTGACCATAGCGCTGTAAATTGGGTCGCAATTCCTCGGCCACGTTTTCTGTCAGATAGCCAAAATCAAACAGATTACCAAAGCGTGCCTGGTTGTAGAGCAACAACCCAACCAGGGTAAGCACAAGCGGGATAATCGATTTTACACTCCACTGCACGAGCGTTTGCCAGGAACGCGTTGATGGTGGGGAAACCCCTGGGGTAGCCGTAATGCCAAAGAGCAACGGCCAGGTGAACAGAACGGTGGGACGCGCCGCAACGGCCAATCCTAATGCCAGACCGACCAGCCAAGGCGAACGCTGTTCGATGGCGAACCATACGGCCAGCGCCACAAAAGTGACCGTACAGATTTGGGCGACAAACCAGACCGAGCCAATCGTAGACATGTACCAATGCACACTGCCCAGGCCAAAGAGCAGGGTTAGCCACAGATTATCCACGCGCCCAAGTTGGCTCCATTGGCGTTGTGCCAAGCCCGTGAGAAGCAAAAAGATCAAGGTCACATTGAGCGCACCAAAGAGGGCGGCAAAGAGTACGGTATTGAGCGTACCCACGCCCATTAGCGCCACCCAGGGCAACAGTAACAAGGCAGGCAATGGCGGAAATGGCACATACCATTGCCCTTGATAGAAGGTGAGATCATGGGTGCTGGGTGGCGCGGCCAAGTACAACCGACCCTGTAAAAAGGCGTCGGCCAGGTGATTAAAATAGGCAACATCGGGCGTTGTCGCGTGATCAAATACGCGCGCGGTTCCCCAATAGATGGTAAACGCCGTCAGCCAGACAACCAGCGCGAGCCCGAATTTCTGCAGCACACAGGCCCCTTTCGATTGGACCACCCCGGTAAAAGTCCACCAACCGGTTGATGAAATTCATCGCTTTTCTATGACTTCTACAGGTTCTATGTACGCGTAGCGGCGTGTTGTAAAAAATTAACCACCCACTGTGCCACTGTCGTGGCATCTGGGTCGCCGGTCTGCAGGGAAGCACGTGCCTGCGCGGCCACAACATCCCCAGCCGTCGGCGCGAGCATGCCAATCAACGTGGCCATATAGGTCGCAGAAAATTCGGGATGGCCTTGAATCCCGAGCACTCGGTCGCCAATCACAAAGATCGCGTTGGGGCAGGCCGGGTTGCTTGCCAGCCGTTGCGCCTGTGTCGGCAGACGCAGCACTTGATCCTGGTGGCAGAAATAGAGTTGGCCTTGGGCGAGGGGCGGATTCATCCAAGCCGGCGCGGCAAGAATATCAAAACAGCGCAGGCCCATGCCCCACCCGTGGGCCGATTTTTCGGTGTGGCCGCCCAGAGTATGCGCCAACAGTTGATGCCCAAAGCAGATACCGACCAGCTTTTGACCAGCGGCATAGCTGCGCCGAATAAAATCCGCCAAGGCTGGAATCCATGGATCGGGATCATAAACACCTTGGGGACTGCCCGTAATCAGATAGGCATCGCACGCGTGCAGGTCACTCGGGTATTCGCCCTGTGTCACGCGATATTCGATCAAGGTAAGCTGATGGGGAATAGCATCAAAAAAAGCCTGGAAATTTTCGATCTCCGGCAGCGCAAAGCTGGCTTCGTCTTCCGGCGTAGTTGCGTTCAGAATGCCCAGTTTCATAGAGACCCAGAATTGATAAATGGAACCGATATATGACAATGGATAGACGATAGGAGCCCCATTGTAACGCAATGCCGTGTTTCTGCATAGTCATTGTTCGGCAGTAAAATTTGCTTCCCAGCCCATCGCGTCAGCCAAGAGGTGGCGAGCTTGGCTAACGCGGCGGGTTGGAGAGCGACGACGCCCCAACGTGGATCATGCAGCAATGAATGGGCAAACGGTAAACCCACAGGTGAAGAGGGATCGACCTGTGGGTGGGGAAACGATTGACATCAACGCCGGGTGAAATCACAGAGTTCATCGGCCGTGATTTTCCCAGGGCGAGGGTGGATGCGCGAGAAGGCAGCTAACGCAAACCGGAATGATCAGTTGCTGGTTTGTAGCGCAGCAGGTGTGCGTCGATGGAATGATTTTTCCAGGTATGAAAGCGTGATTGAGACTTCTTTGGCCAAAGCCATCAAATTATCGACCGCGGCATAAGCCGCGATATCTGCGCTGGGAATCGCCAGCGTATTCAAGCTAGAATTTCTGATAATGCTAGGGTCGCACAGGACAAATTTGGCCTGGCGTCTGAGCGCCGCAGCAAAAAGTACATGAAGCCGCGGATCAGCTTCGTAACGGGTTAGCGCGGCGTGGTCACAGGGCAAGACGAGGCAAAGCATATTGTCAACCAAGGGCGTTATTTCACTCAATGCCAGATCGGCATGAAGCACTAGGCCGTTGCACCCTGTGGCTAACAAACCATCGACCCCGACCACTTTGACACAAAGGCCAGCTTTGCGCAGCATAACCGTGAAGACAGTTGCCGCAACGTCGTCGAACTGATCACCCCATAGCAACAAGATACATCTTTTTACTTTCGGCAGCTTTTTAGCAGAAGTTTTGTAGGTGCTCATCGTTTGCCCTCCTCGCCGGTTTCTGATAGATAGGCCAGAAATTACCCCAAACACGGATATCATTGCTGAATTTTAGATTGATCCCAGGTTCAGGGGCTGACCAGGCGCTAGGCGGTGAGCTTTTATGTGAATAACGACGTTATCAGGAGTGTGAATCTATCTTGCTGCTCGCCCCAGATCGCTTTCACAAACGCTCGTTTGCCCTGACGTCTATCATACAGCCGTTTTCAGCGCAGTGACCTACTCGATTCCTATAACATTTCTATCGCGTTGGGGGTACAAAGACATTTGGCTGATGATAATCACAAAGGCGCGGAAAAAACGTAGGTAGACAGGCAATGATTACTGCAATTGGCTAAACCATCTACACCTCTAGAAAACCTATATAAAACCTATCTGAAACCTACTGATTCTTATTATTCCTCTTGTATTTGACGAAAATTCGTGTTACGCTACGTCATAAGTCCTATGAAATAGCGAATACTACACAACAAATTTTGTTAAATCCAGCATAACCAGCTGCAGATAGACATGTAGAACGTGGCTGACTAACTCCACTTTTCATCGCAGATTACTACGTTATTCCGTTTGTAGGCACAAACGGACAGCACGCAATGATGCGGCTCATTGATTGTTGCATTGCCCTCTACCACAAATTACGCGACAAATTAGGCGACCATGGGCAAGGTATATTCACGCCCAACCTATTGATATTGGATTGAACGTCATCGCGCAGGAATGAACGATGCAAAATAGTATAGGTTTCATATAGGTCACTTGGTATTAATTTAGGGTATGCTAGAAATAGCTAAATCCTTCACAAGCTGCGATTTCAGCCAATCTGCCACTAAAGGTAGAGTGGCCCCCAGGTATACAAGTATTAAATGAGGAAGAGAATTATGACATGGAGGGTGGGTGATCTCTCGAACAACCCCGTACTTTTTCAGGTCTCTGCTTCGCTACAAACAGGGCAGTACACAACAGCGGCACGCCATCTAGCCAGCCAAGCACGGTATTTCTTTGACAGTCTAGAAAGCCAAGTGATTGATGATTTAGTGGCCAACTTTTTTCCTGTGTTGACCAAGGAGGCGCCGGATCTACAATATCTCCAAGCAATTTTGTCAATGCGCATGGGTGAACGCCAACAAGCTATAGCGCTGTTCAAACAAGCCCAAACCGCCTATGCGGCCACCCATCAACAGCGCCAAGTGGTGCGCTGTTACCTGGAATTAGCACACATCTATCATAGCAGCGAAGGGATAGAAGCCGCCTACCACTACCTGCACGACGAGGTACAGCCGTTCATCGACGCGCAAAAGCTGAACGATGCTACGTTACAGGCAGATTTTTTCTTGCAAATGGCGAACGTTGTCTTTGACATGGGTCAATTTTCTACCAGCATGGGCTATGCCAAACAGGCATTGGCCCTATATAGCGTATTGCACAATCCGTATGGGCAATTTCATGCCCGCCTCCAGATTGCCGCAGCGACGGTGCAAATCGGCACCTATGCCGAAGCACAAAGTCAATTACAACTGGCCCGCTATCATTTGGCGGCCAGCAACTTGGGGCCGCTGGCGGCCATGCGTTTATTGAATGTACAAGTCCACCTAGAGTGGTACCAGAGAGAGTTACTCAACGCCTTACAAACAGCACAGACCTATATGGCACAGGCAGATAGCGAGGACGCAGGCCATGAACGCGTCGATGCGCGGCTGCTGTTAGGCAATCTTTATCGCGAGTTGGGTCAATTTAGAACCGCGCATGCTTTGTACATGGAAACCGCCAAAGTGATTAAGCAGACCGGTTACCAGCGCTATCTGCCCCAGTTGCAAGCCCAGCTTGCCTGGCTTTATCTCTTAGAAGGTCGCCTAAGCAACACGCGCGCACTCATCGAAACCAATATGGGCGACGCAGCCCAGGCTCAGGCCATGCGGTTTCAGGTCAGCTTGGCGATATTACACATGCTCGATGGCGAGTGGGAAAAAGCAGATAAGCTGTTACACGAATCGTTGACCTTTTATGAACAGGCCGGTGATCCACTTGCTTGTTGCGCGCTGCATCTCTATCTAACCTATAACGCGCTGCATCGCTACGCGCCAACCGCAATCTTGTGGCACCTGAAGCAGGGATTTGCTTGGCTGGCCGAGCACAAACTGGCAACCGTTCCACATTGGTGGCACCCCAAAATTATTGCAGAAGTTTGTGCCCACGCCTTGATCAGCAATCTCTATCCCGAGCTAGCCGAACAGATCTTGGTGCAGCATCTGGGGAAGACCAGTATGCCCGTTCTAAAATTGTTGGAGACCACAGACGATATTGATCTACGCCGCAAGGCCTATAGTCTGCGCCAAAGCATTGCTGGCCCAGAAGCCAATTACCTTGCGCATCTACCCGATACAACCAGCAAGCAGATCTTGCAAGAACTGCTTGCGCGGGGCGAGTTGCGCCCCGATGTATACAGCACATTAGAACGCGAATTGACCACTGCCAATCATCGCCACAGCCCCAATCCCACGATTATTGCGGTCTTTGGGCTTTATATTATGGGGATGAGTCGCGGCAATATTGCTAAACAATTAGCCTGCTCAGTGGAAAATGTGCGCAATTATATTACCTTCATCTATCAATACTTCGATCTGCCGGCGCACCAATATAAGGGACGCGAAGCACGCCGCCAGAAGCTGATCAAACTGGCGCGCGAGCGCGGATTTATTCATTAATCAAAAAGACCCAACCGGTTTGTAAGACCGGTTGGGTCGAAAGAAGGTATCGCTGTGGCCGCGCCTAGGCGCTCAGCACTTTGCGATTGCCATAGACACGCGCGTAATATTCCTTGAACTCCCCATTGCGAATCGGTTCCCACCACTGGCGATTGTTGACATACCAACGCACGGTGGTGCGGATCGCTTCTTCGTGGTTATAATCTGGCTCCCAGCCCAACGCCATAATTTTATCCACATTCATACAGTAGCGGCGGTCATGCCCCAGGCGATCTTCCACATGTTGAATCAAGCTGCGTGGCTTGCCTAGTTCATCGAGCAGAATTTCCACCATCTCCAGATTGGTCATTTCGAAGCCCGTGCCAATGTTATAGGCTTCGCCAATCGTGCCCTGGTGCAACACCAGATCAATCGCTTCACAATGATCGGTCACATATTGATAATCACGGCGCTGTTGCCCATCACCATAGACCGGCAACGCCAGATCGTTGAGCGCATTCGTCACAAAGAGCGGAATCACCTTTTCCGGATATTGATAGGGACCAATGTTATTGGCCCCGCGCGAAATCGTGATGGGTAGATCATAGGTGACGTGATAGGCGTTGACAAAGTGATCGCCGCTAGCTTTGCTGGCAGCATAGGGACTGCGTGGCGCGAAATTATCAGTTTCCAGGCTGCGCTGATCGCCGTGGATATGACCATAGACTTCATCAGTGCTGATCTGGTGATAGCGCAGATTGCCCAGCTTGCGCGCCGCTTCGAGCAAAACATAGGTACCATAGACATCGGTCTGGATAAACGCCGTGGGATCCAGAATGCTGCGATCCACATGCGTTTCAGCCGCAAAGTTGACAATGGTATCAATGTCATGGTCGCGGATCACGGTTTCAACCGCGGCCGCGTCGCAAATATCGCCCTGGACAAAGGCGTAACGGTCGGCATAGCGGTCGGCCACATCTTGCACGTTTTCTAAGCGTCCCGCATAGGTCAATTTATCATAGACCACCACCTGATAATCAGGGTATTTTTCCAGCAGCAGGCGCACAAAATTACACCCAATAAAGCCGGCACCACCGGAAACAAGAATTTTCTGCACAATCGACTCCTTGTGGATAGAATATAAATAGACCAGATCGGTCTGAATTTTCTAGCGTAGCAACCGCACGACAGTCCCCAGGATCGATTATCCTTGGAAGCGTTTGCGTTCGGCGCGTCGGCGCTCACGGTTCTGCCGCAGACGCCGTACACGATGGGGCTGGCGATGAATCGGCAAGGGAAAATCGAGCGACAAGGTCAACGTTGAAATTTGTCCCAATTCAGGTAGCAGGCGCGCATCCAATCCTGACACAGGCACACCACTCCACCACTGCCGCCAGCGTAGCCGTTCTTCTTGCACGCCGTTGGCAGCCAGAAAACTCACATCTTCCAACAACAGTTGGCGTGTCTGTGTGATCACCGTCAACAAACGCTGCCAGTGTTCAATCATTGCCGGCTGTACAACGGTAAAGAAAGCTTGATAGCCTTCTGCACTCTGATCCATCGCCTGATAGGCCGGCACAAAATGGGTGGCCCAGAAGCGCAATGTCTGTTGAAACGTGGGTAGCAACAGATCCGTATAAAAAATGACATGAACGGTACTAACGCGCTCGCGAATTCGTACCAGGCGGGCCGTTTGATCTTTGGGTAAATCAAAATAGGCCGGAATATCAAAATGTTGCCATTCGCCATAGGCATCCGTCAAGCGCCGCATACGCTCCACCACTTCGCTGATGGTACGGCTGGCTGCTTCACTTTCGGCGCGGCTATCAGTGCCACCAATCCGATACATCGGCACCACTTCCAAGGGTGTTGTCCACAACGGTTCTGTGGCAAATTGGGTATGGTTCATGGCGCGCAAGGCCGCGGCTAGCGCAGGTGTCGATGGAATTGCAATTGCCGCGATGGCGACCGTTGAATTATTCATGCGAGAAATGCAGAAAATTGCACGAATTAAAAGCGCTCATTTTCCCAGTCTGCAACCAGCCGTAATAAGGATTGACCATACTCATTATTTTGCATGGTCGTTCCCAACTGGTGAAGCTGCGCTAACGAAATATAGCCGAGACGAAAGGCGATCTCTTCGGGGCAGGAAATCATCATCCCTTGACGCTCTTGCAACGCCTGGACAAAGGTAGAAGCTTGTAGCAGCGATTCATGCGTGCCCGCATCCAACCACGCCACCCCGCGCCCCATGGGATCGACAATCAGTTCACCGCGTTCCAAATAGACCATGTTCACATCGGTAATTTCCAGCTCGCCCCGGGGCGAAGGCCGGAGATTTTCGGCAATGTCAACCACGTTATGATCGTAAAAATAGATACCCGGTACGGCATAGTGCGAACGGGGTTGTTTCGGTTTTTCCTCAATCCGCAACGCTTTGCCGGTAGTTTTATCAAATTCGACCACGCCATAACGCTCGGGGTCTTTGACGGCATAGGCAAAAATGCGCGCGCCAGACGTTAACTGCGCCGCGGCTTGCAACTGATTTGGTAACCCATGACCATAAAAAATATTGTCGCCCAGGATCAGGCAGACCGGGTCGTTGCCAATAAACGCTTTGCCTAGCCGAAAGGCATCTGCAATGCCAGTTGGCTTGGCCTGCGCGAGATAGGTGAATTGGATGCCCCACTGGCTGCCATCTTGAAAGAGTTCGCGAAAGAGGGGCAACGCTTGGGGTGTGCTAATCACCAAAATCTCGCGAATCCCGGCTAACATCAGCATGGAAAGCGGATAGTAGATCATCGGCTTATCATAGACGGGCAACAACTGTTTGCTGACACTAAGGGTAAGCGGGTGCAACCGCGTACCATGACCACCAGCTAAAATTATCCCTTTCATAAATTTCTCTCTGCAATCCTTGTGTTGATGCGGTTGATTAACCGCGATAGCCAGTCATCGCCACTTCTTTATCTACGTTGAGCAAAACCGCGCCAATAATGCGCGCCTGTACTTTTTCCAACAGCGATTGCGCGCGCAGTGCATGATCGCGTTTGGTACCACCAGCGTTCAGCAGCAACACAACACCATCGACCTTGCTGGCCCACAGCGCCGCATCGGTAACCGCCAACACAGGGGGTGCGTCGCAGAGCACATAGTCGGCCATGCCGCGCAGGGTGGCCAGTGCATTCTCCACCCGTTTTTGGCTTAGCAAGGCAGCCGGGCTGTTGGTCGCTGGCCCTGCCGGTAAAATTTGCAAGCGCTCAATTTGAGTTTTCTGAACGACGGGTTCACCGCCATTTAATAGCCAAGTGGTCAATCCGGTCTGATTTGACACCCCAAAAATTTCATGTTGCATGGGCCGTCGCAGATCGCCATCCACCACCAGCACCCGATCACCCGCCTGGGCCATGACCACCGCCAAATTGGCCAGCGCCAGGCTTTTGTCTGTCTGCTGGTCAATACCGGCGATCAAGAGCGTATGCAGCGGATGCTCCAAACTGGCAAACTCTATGTTGGTGCGCAGACTTTGGTAGGCTTCTGCTGCTGGGCTTTGTGGATCGATCAACGTGACAAGAGTAGACATAGCGCTTCCTATATTTCTCGGAAAGAGTTCGCTCTTTCACAAATAGTATATGCAATAAACCGATAAATCAACTGTTTATGGTTTGCAATTTAGTAACAGATCCTGGTCCGCATCATGGACTAGTTTATTAGAGATTATTCCGATTTGTTATTGCGGCAACAAAACCAGGTGCAATTGTTCTTGTAGGTGCGGTTTGTAACCGCACAA
>Ga0105049_10003014_pt1 | contig 19955 bp, 17 predicted proteins | sample MAT06_FD_78087 | JGI IMG/M metagenome (GOLD analysis project Ga0105049, IMG submission 78087) | Freshwater microbial communities from Lake Fryxell liftoff mats and glacier meltwater in Antarctica - MAT-06 | ecosystem: Environmental > Aquatic > Freshwater > Ice > Liftoff microbial mat | place...
CGGTTACGGCGACGTGGGCAAGGGCAGCGCCCAGGCCTTCCGCGGCCAGGGCGCCACGGTGTTTGTCACCGAGATCGACCCGATCTGCGCGCTGCAAGCGTGCATGGAAGGTTTCCAGGTCGTGACCATGGAAGACGCCGCCAAGTTCGGCGACATCTTCGTCACCACCACCGGCAACGTCGATGTCATCACCCGCGGTCACATGGACCTGATGAAGCACAACGCCATCGTGTGCAACATCGGCCACTTCGATTCCGAGATCCACGTCTCTGGTCTCAAAGACCTCGACTGGGAAGAGATCAAGCCACAGGTCGACCACGTCATCTGGCCGGGCCGCAACGGCAAACCAGGCAAGCGCCTGATCATGCTCGCCAAGGGCCGCCTGGTGAACCTCGGCTGCGGCACTGGTCATCCCTCGTTCGTGATGTCGAACTCGTTCAGCAACCAGACCCTGGCGCAGATCGAGCTCTTCACCAACCACCAGAACCTGGAAAAGAAGGTCTACCTGCTGCCCAAGCACCTCGACGAAGAGGTCGCGCGTCTACACCTGGAACAGCTCGGTGCCAAGCTCACCGTGCTGTCGCCCAAGCAGTCGGAATACATCGGCGTGAAGGCCGAGGGTCCGTACAAGGGCGATACGTACCGCTACTGAGCGGTTGGGTCATCTGAGAAAGCACAACGCCCGCGGGGATTCCCGCGGGCGTTGGTGTTGCATTGTCAGTGCATTAGCAGGTCTGAAATCGACTCAGGTACGTTCACCGCTTTGGTACGCGTGAATTCTTGCTAGACGTTAGCGATCTCTGCGCCTCAATCCTGTCAGCGGCGGCTTTGGCTTCGCGCAGGATTTTCTCTTTCTCTCGTCGGAGCAGTGCACTGTCTTCGGCGTCACTGGTTTCTGGTTTGGTGGTCATCCTCATCCTCCTCAAGGTTGTCATCCTGGTCGGCCAGATCCCTCAAGAGCTGTTCGAATTCCTCTTTGGAACGCGGTCCGATAAGCAATCCGTCCGGAACGTCGGGCTCAACACCTACTCCTTTCATGTACCGGCGCAGAATCTCCTGCTTGGCGCGCAGGAGCTTGGCCTTGTCGTCATCGTACTCGGTCATGGCTGAAGCCTGAGGGTGAGGTGCGTTACGTGACTACCATCTGCTGGAACTGGGGAGAAATCGTGCTTGGCATAAATAGCGACAAGGTCCTGATTCATCGGCTCGCAAATCCATATCTCAGTAGAGCCGAGGAGACGCGCGTAGGCATCGGCGCAGGCCAAAATGATGCCCAGAGTCTTACCCGCGAGGGGATTGTCTCGGGGTGCGCGTCCAAGAGCATTGATTCTTAGGATGAGCTTGTTCTTGGTCGGGACCCCGTAACTGAGAGCACAAAGGACTCCAGACAACCAAACGGCGACTTCAAAACGCTTGACGCCTTGCTTGGAATTGTACCGGGTAAACAACTCGGTCCATTGCCATGTCGGGCGTTTTGCGGCATCGCTCCATTGCTGTCGCCATGAATCACCCCGCACGGCATCACGGTAGAAAATTGGACGGAGTTCGAGGCCGGGAATCCCGAGTGCTTCAGTCGCAAACGAGTGGCACAAAGCCCGCTTTTGTTGATAGCGGGTGACGACTGAAGAATACTCATGTTGTTGCACGCAGCGGAATGTGTTCGTCTGGAGAAGGATGCCAATAGATAATCTCTCTGGAAGTTTGAGGGGCTATGGAGTTATGGCTCACGGCGCCTGGATCCACAGATACGTCGGCGACTCCCCAACTGTCAGCGTCACATTGCCACCCTTGGCCGTGAACGCCGCCTTCGCCGCGTCATCACCTACCGCAAGCGGCGTACGTTCCGCCTTGGTGACCTTGCCCGGCAGTTTCGACAACGTGACCTCTTGCGTCTTGTCCGCACCGCTCGCCAGCCACGTGACCCAAAGGTGTTGCTTGGCGTCGCTGCCGTTGACGTACTCATCAACCTGGAGTTCACCGGCCTTGTTGGTGATGGTCTTGGCGAAGCGGTATTCACCGAGGCTTTTGTTCAGGTGAGCGACCGCGTGGAAGGCGGGCTTCGGCTGCCAGTTGCGCGTGATGCCGGACGAGCCGTGGAACATCGGCTCATCGCTGTCGTTGAAGAAGTAGATGTAGGCCTTGTCGACCGACATGCGGGCGAAGACCAGGAACGAACGCACCAGCCACTGGCCCTGCTGATCGTCGGTGACGTCGACCCAGCCTTTGAAGTCGCCGGTCTTGGGCGCGGGTTTGGTCGAGGCGTCGTAGCCGAATTCGGTGACCCAGATCGGTTTGCCTTTGGCGTTGGCGTCACGCCAGGCGATCAGCTTCTCGATGCGGCTGGTGTAATCGAGGAGCTTGGGATCCTCGGGAAAGCTGCGGCGCCAGGTCGGCCAGTTCTCAGTCTGGGCGTAGCTGTGAACGTTGATCACGTCGTAGAGGTGCTCCAGACCTTGCACGCACGACATCGCCTTCATGTAGTCGCCGCTTTTTTCCGCATCAGCAGCGCAGGTGACGATGGTGAGTTTGGGATCGCCGGCACGCAGCCCCGTCGCCATCGCTTCGAACATCGTGCGGTAGTCGGCGTCGCTCCACTTTCCCGGTTCGTTGCCAACCTCGGCGGCGTCGACCAGCTTGGTCGATGACGGACCGAAGGCCTTGGCGAATGCGAGGCCGTAGGCCTTGGCGTCGCGCGGCACGTCCTTCCATACCTTCTGCTCAATTGTCTCGAACATCAGACTGGCGTTGATGTGGTAGCCGGCCTTCTTCCACGAGCCGTAGACTTGCGACCAGTCGACGCGGTTGCGCGCGAAGGGGAACGTCGTTGGCACGTCGGTCTCCTTGCCTAGGTCCCACTCCACCGGGTGGTAGTCGCGCACGACCTTGCACACCGGACCGTAGAGCTCGGGCTTGAACTGCACCGTGTGGCCGTTGAGACCGATGAAGTCCTTCATCAGCGGCTTAGGGTGTTCGGCAGCGCTGGCGGCAGTACCGAAAGCACAGGTCAGAAGTGTGAGTGCGGCGAAACGCATGGTGAGTCTCCTGTCCCTCAACGGGTGGAGGTCACGCCGTGACCGAGGGTAGTTTGCACAATCCCGCTGGCGGGCTGAAATCTAGACCATTGGAGCGGCTACAGTCCACAGGCTTGAAGCATCGCGTGATCAAGTGCCACCGACCAGCGACTGCCGAGCCTGTAGCCCGTGGTCCGTGGTCGAAAGAAATCAGCCGTCGGATTTATTTTTTTTGGGCGCCGCCGACTCGTCGACGTACAGGATCGAATTGGTGCCACGTTCGATGACCAGCTTACCCATGCGGATCTGCTCGATCATGTTGTGGCTGATGATGCTGCCGTAGGGCGTGCTGCGGGTCTTGGGGTCGATGCGCATGAGCGGCATCTTGTGGTTGGCCTTCACCAAGCGCTCGTAGGCCTCCAGGTAGGCCGGGTCGAGGGTGCCGCGGATCTCGTCGTAGCGCTTTTGCAGTTCGATCTCTTCGTCGGTCAGTTTGATCGCGGTGGCGTTGGTGGTCTTCACCTGCGAGGCCTTCGACTGTAGTCCGGCGGCCTGCTCTTGCGCGGCCTTGGCTTTGGCCTGCAGCGCTTCGACCTTGGCGTTCAGTTCTTTGACGCTCGCTTCGCGGTTGGTTTTTTCCAGCTTGGCGGCTTCGATGCCGTTGATGATCGCCATGTACTCTTTGTTGGTCTTGGCATTCATCTGCTGAGAGCGCAGGTCGGCGATGGTTTCGTCGCAGCGCGCGGTGTCGGCGGTGTACTGGCGGATCAGGGCGCCGAGTTTGTCGACTTCACCAGCGGCGGTGGTGGCGGCGGCTTCGGCGGCGGTGGCAGCCTTGGCGGCTTCATCGACCTGGCCGGATTGCGCTTCACGGGCCTTCTTCAGCGTGAGCCGCTTTTTGTCGATGACCTGGAGGTCGAGCAGGGCTTCGATGCTGGAATTCATGCGCACAGGCCTCCGGGGGCGCCGCATGATCATTGAAGTGCCGGGATGGCCAAGAGGAAACTCGCCGGCGGGCGAGCAGGCCGGTGTAAGTCGTCACGACCAACCTGCCGCCGTTGCGCAGTGGTGGTGGCGGGTGGTGCGACGGGTGGTGCGACGGGTGGTGGAACGGGTGGTGGAACAGGTAGTGCGACGGGTGATGGTCCCCGCCGGCTCCGCGGGCCCCGGGCAATTGACCTCGTACGCCAGCGTCCCCATAGTGCGCCCCAACCTGCTGCGGCTGCTGAACGTGGTGTCGTACGACACCGCACTCACGCCGGCCACGACCGCAGAGCCGCCTGCCGCATCACGGAGCATTTTCAAGGGACGCATGGCTGACGTTTCCGCCGCAGTGCAGCCCTCGTCACGCCAGGACGAGCAAGACTACCCGATGGTCGGCGAGACCCTCGGTCTGTGGCGGCTGGTACGCGGCCTTGGCCGCGGCGGTATGGGCGAGGTCTATGAGGCCGAGTACGACTACATCCACCTGCTGTCGCTGCGTTATGCCGCCGATCAGCGAGAGATGATCCGTCAGGAACTGGCCGCCATCAGTCGCAACGATCAAGCGCTGCTCGCTGGCGATATGCTCGGTACTAATTTGCCGCCAGATTCGCGCTTCGCGATCAAGGTATGCAACGCCCGCAGTGGTACCGCCGGACACAAACGCTTCCTGATGGAAGCCGAAGTCGCCCAGCGTCTCGGCGACCATCCCTACATCGTCACGGTGCACGCGGTCAACGGCGGTCTGGATGAACACCAGGGTCCGGCGCGACGTCTTGACCTGGACCGCGGCAAGTACCGCGATGTCGCTTTCATGGTCATGGACCTGGCGACGCGCACCTACGACCACTGTAAACTGACGGTGATGGAGACCGTCCACGTGGTACGCTGCATCGCCACCGCGCTCGATCATGCGCACCGCCACGGCATCATCCATCGCGACTTGAAGCCAGAGAATATCCTTGGCCCGATCGAACATCCGCTGCTGACCGACTTCGGCATCGCCAAGGAAATCGACCAGACCGACGGCCTGACGCGCACCGGACAGATCATCGGCACGCTCGACTACATGTCGCCGGAGCAGGCCACCGATGCCAAACGCGTCGACCATCGCAGCGACATCTACTCGCTCGGCGTGGTGTTGTACGAGATGTCGACGCAGGGCTGCCTGCCGTACTCGCACAAGCTCGACCGCGACACGTGCTTGGCGGCGATCCGCAGCGAGCGCTACGAGCCGCGCTGGCCGCGGGAGTACAAACTCGACTTCCCGCCATCTTTGGAGCGCATCATTCTCAAGGCGATGGCGCACCACATGGAGAATCGCTACCAGGCGATGAGCGAGTTCATCACCGACCTCGATCGTTTTGCCCGCGGTGAACGCATCCCGTTCTTGGGGCGGGTGAAGGTCAAGAGCTGGGGCCGCTTCCAACTGCGTCGCCGGCCGAAGTTGATCTGGGGTGGCGGTTTCCTCGCGACGGCGGCATTGCTAATGGTACTGGTCATGTGGGTGCGTCATGCCTTGGATGAGACTCGTGCCACGCTCGCCTACGAACTGCGTAACCTCGAAACGGCGGTGCGTGCAGTCGAGGAGCGGCGTAAGCCGCAGCTCGGGGGCGAAGACCTTAAGACCCGCACCACCATCGAAGATGCGCTCAAAAACCTCTCCAAGGACCGCTATCCGCAGGAGCGCACCCGTCTGCAGGAACTCCTGACCCGGCTCGACAGCAGCCGTTGGTTGCGGGTGCAGTTCGCCGGGCGCATGCCCAACGGCAAGGCGGTCACCGCGCAGGACTGTGTGGCTGCCAAGGATCATCTGCAGATCGCCGCGAATGCGGTCGATCCCCAATGGATCCTCGAAGGTACCGAAGGCTTGCTGACCTACGATCCGATGACGCTGAAACTCGGGCCGTACGGTACCGGCACGGTGTACTGCATCGTCCACCTGACCACCGGCGAAGGGTTCCAACTGACGGTGCGTGAGCGCGATGACGAACGTCATCGCACCACCTGGGCGCTGACCCAGGGCCGACTGGTATTGATGACCAGGGAGGACGAGCGTCCAATGGAGGAACTGAAAGGCGAAGTGCTGGCACCCAACCGTCAGAGTTACGACATCAGCATCTTCCTAGAACTGAAACCCAACGAGATCCGTTCCTGGTGGCCGATCGCTGGCGGCATCAAAGAACATCGTTTCCCAGACAATCGTGGTTTGCGCGCCGGTGCCCCGGCGATGGTCGATCTGACTCTGCCCAAAGGCAGCCGACTGCGCCAATTGGAAATCTGGACGAAGGGTCCTCCTTAGGCCACGGACCACAGGGCACAGGCTACCGGTTTCGCGACTGATCATCGCAGACCTACGCACACGACCTGTGGTCCGCAGCCTGTAGCCGTTCGGTAGCCTGGGCCGTTTCAATCTTGCGGCTTTGTCGTCCACCCAAGAATGCTGCCCATGTCCGGAATGCCCGACATTGAAGCGTTGGCCAAAGCTGCCGGGGGTTACGCCCCCGAAGCGATCGCCTTCATCGGCGAGAGCCTGCGCCATGCCGCCCGCTTGTTTGGCAAGGAATCGGCGGACATCGACAATCGCCATCTGACCGCCCATGAGCTGGTCGAGGGTATGCTGGACCTGGCGACGGTCCGTTTTGGGCTGATGGCGGAACTGGTGCTGCGTGAATGGGGCCTGAAGAGCGCTGAGGATGTCGGACGCATCACCTTCGCGCTGATTGAGGTCGGAGTGTTCAGCAAACAGCCCACCGATCGCCTTGAAGATTTTTCCGGCGGTCCTGATTTTGGCAGCGTGTTGACCCGCCGCTCACGCCAGCGCCTCTGTCCGACCGTGGCCTGAGCGCATGCCCCTGCTCGTATGATAGAGCTGCTGCGCCATACCTGGGTGCGGGTGCTGCTCATCGCCACCACCGTGGCCATGTGTTCGCTCGCCCTGCGCGAGACCGCCTCCATCACCTTGCCGATCATCACCGCGCTCAAAGAGGTGCTGATCCCGGTCGCCATCGGCTTCACCATCGCTTACGTGCTGACGCCGGTGGTCGACTGGTTGACCCAGCGCATCCACCTGCCGCGCAGTCTCGCCGCGAGCCTGCTGTTCGGCCTGACAAGCGTTGTGCTGGTGCTGGTGGTGACCCTGGTGGTGCCGACGGTGATCCGTCAGTCGGCGAGCATGGCCGAGCGCGTGTTCAAGGGCGAGGCCTTCACCGACATCGATGCGAATGGGCGCTATGACGAGGGTGAGCCGTACGGCGACGCCAACGGCAACCGTCGTTACGACGCGCGGGGACTGATCGCCAGTGCCCAGGTGTGGGTCCAGGAGCGCCAAGGGCAGTTGCGACAATTCGCCAAGTTGGAAGTCGATCGCCCAGGCCGCGCGTTCCTGGTGCTTTACCTCCAAGAAACTGCCGCCGAACGGGCGGTGATCGAGGCGGCCCTGACGGTTGCACGCGACCATCGGCCATTCGAGCAGTGGCCAGCAGTCTTGCGTGGCGAGCTTCCGGCGGATGCGCCGCTGGCGTGGAACGCCGCGTGGCCTGGTGCGGATAGCGCGCAGATCGCTGCCGCGCAAGAAACTCTGGGACCAGACGTGCAACAGCGCTGGATCCGGTATCTAACCACCGCCGGCCAGTCCTATGCCGCGAAACACAGCGCCTTGTTGGTGGCTCTGCGCCAGGTGCGTCGCGGCAAGGATAGCTCTGGCGACGATCCCTTGCGCTTGGTGTCAGAGCGGGTGCGCGGCGCGCTGCTTGAAGCGCCAGCGGGCGAGTCGGACAAGGCCGCACTGGTTTTCGCCCAGCGCCTGGGCGAGGAGGAACGTGACGGCCAGCAAGCCGCCGGTGAACTGCTGGCCGAGTTGCGTGGTGACGACAGCACCGCGCAGTGGTTGGGACCAGTGGTGCAGAATCTGGAAAAAGAAGTGAACACCCAGCTGGAGACCCTGCCGACGCGTCTGGGGGGTTGGGCCACCAGCGGGCTGACCAGTTTTGATCAGGTGCTTGCCCTGGGGCTCAATATCATCCTGGTGCCGATCTACTCGTTCTTCCTGCTCATCGCTATGCCGTCGATGCGCACGGGTGTTCACCGCTACTTACCACTGTGGCATCGTGAACAGCTTATCCGCATCATCCGCGATATTGAAAAGGTCGTCGCAGCGTTCTTCCGTGGTCGCCTGATCGTCTGCCTGATCTGTGCGACGCTGACTTATATCGGTTTCCTCGCCGTGGGTTTCACTGGCACCGGTGTACCGTATGCGGCCTTGTTCAGTCTGTTTATCGGTCTGGCCACCGCGATCCCGCTCGCCGGCCTGCTGTTCCTGGTACCGGCGCTGATCATGACCGGGCTCGATGGCGGCACCGCGGTCACCGTGACGTTGGTGGCGATGACCTATGTTGTGGTGCAGGTGTTGGAGACCGTGGTGCTGACGCCGATGATCATGGGTCGTGAGGTCGAGCTCCATCCGGTGACGCTCATCATTGCGTTGCTGTTGTGTGGCAAGCTGCTCGGCATCCTTGGCCTGATCCTGGCCGTGCCGATCGCGGCGACCTGTCGCATCCTTGCGCGTGAGTTCTTCTGGCCGTGGCTGACCGGGTACGTCACCACCGGCCAGACCACCATCTTCCGGCGCACGGAAAAATTATGACCCGGGCGCTCGACCGCTTGATCGATGCCAATGGCAATCGTGCCGCCGAGGGACTGCGGGTCTTGGAAGACGTGTCGCGGTTCCTGTTGGACGACGAGCACCTGTCGCAACTGGCCAAGACCCACCGTCACGCGGTACGCGCCGCCATTCCGGCGACTGCGGTTGCCGCGCGCGACACCGCTGGCGACGTTGGCACCACCATCACGGCTGGCGATGAGATGCAGCGCACCCGCCTGGTCGATCTGATCCGGGCGAATGCCGCGCGGGTGCAGGAGGCCCTGCGTGCCTGCGAAGAGGCGCTCAAACTCGCTGGGAACTCTGCTGCTGCCGCGGCCATCGAAGGCGCACGGTATGCGGTCTATCGTCTGGAGACCGGCATGCTTGCGCGGTTGCCCGCGTGGCGTCTGCATCAGGTGCGGCTCTATGCGCTGGTCGACACCAGTTTAACTGATGACCCGGTGCGGGTTGCCGGCGCGGTCGCGCGCGGTGGTGCCGGGGCGGTGCAACTGCGCGCCAAGGGCCTGACGCTCAGCGCTTATCAAGAGCTGGCGCTGCGCGTTCAGGAAGCTGCCCGTAGCAACGGCGCCTTGTTCGTGGTCAACGATCACGTGGCGGTGGCGCGTGCCATCAGTGCCGAAGGAATCCACGTCGGGCAGGACGACTTCAGCATCGCCGACACTCGTGCCGTGGTTGGTCCAGGGTGCGCGGTGGGCATCTCCGCTCATACGCCACAGCAGGTCGACGCCGGTCTGACGGCTGGCGCTGACTATATCGGCCTGGGGCCGATGTTCGCCACCAGCACCAAGCCGCACGAACCGGAGCGGGGCCCGGCGTTGCTCGATGCGGTACGTGAGCGCTTGCGCTCGCCGCAGGGACGACCGAGTTACGCCATCGGCGGACTCGATCGCGAGCGCATCGCCGCGCTCCGTTCGCGACTGCCTCATGGGGTGGCGGTGGCCGGTGCGCTCTGCCGTGCGCCGGATCCGGAACGGGCGGCTGCTGAGCTACTGCTAGTGCTCGATCCAGATGAGTTCGCCTGAATGAGCGACGTCACTATTGGCCCGCGTTTGCGTCGTTTCGCCATGGTCCAGTTATTGCAGGTGCCGTTTCTGTTGTTGGCGATGGCTGGTTCGTGGCCGGTGGCGTTGCTGGTTGCGGCGTTAGGCGGTTCGGCGGTCTGCGCCGGCGGCACCGATTCGACCAGCGGCCCAGGTGGCAATCTTGCGCGATGGCTGAACCGGGTGCTGGTGCTGGAAGCAATCATCTGGATCACCGGCGCGTTCGTACTTGGCCTGCCTTCCTGAATTTTACTACGAGGTCACCATGGTCACCTTCATCCTCACTTACGACGGCGCCTTGCGCTGTTCTGCCACGCATGGTCCCAGTGGCACCGCATTGGTCACTGATGCGCCGAAGGACAACCATGGGCGCGGCGAATCGTTTTCGCCCACCGATCTGATCGCGACCTCACTGGCTACCTGTGTGCTGACCACCATGGCGATCCTGACGCGTAACGACGGGCTGGCGCTGGAAGGCATCCGCGCCGAGGTCGAGAAACACATGACCACCACGCCACCGCGGCGCATCGCGCGCATCGTCGTGCGCTTGGCGATGCCGCGCGGCATCCCGGTCGCGGCACGTGAGAAGCTCCAGAAGGTCGCTCATGCTTGCCCGGTGGCGTTGTCGCTGCATCCGGATATCGCACAGGAGATTAGTCTCGTTTATCCGGATTGAGTGGAATCGCGCTGCTCAGTACTCAGTGCGAAGTGAGGGCCTAGGATTCGCACCTCGCACCTTGCACCTCGCACCTGCGAGCAACGCGAGCAGCAAGTCAGCGCAATCCGAGCTGCCGTACCTTGTACCTGATCTGACGGAAGCTGATGCCGAGCAGCTTGGCCGCTTCCGTGAGGTTGTCGTCGGTGACGGTGAGCGCGGCTTCCATCAGCGAACGTTCGTAGTCCGCCAATTCCTTTTCCAGATCGATGGATTCGCGCAGGCCGATGCGGGCGCGAAGTTCTTCACCAGGTTTGATCAACGCCTTGCTGGCCGCCCCTACTGGACGTGTCGCGAGATCACTGAAGAGCGCGTCGTAGCCAATGTCGCCGCTGACGGTCATTGCCGCGCCACGTTGGATACGATTGTCGAGTTCGCGGATGTTGCCCGGCCAGGGGTGGGCGAGCATCGCGTCGAGCGCGTCCTGGGTGAAGCCGGTGATGCCACGGCGGAGTTTCACCGCATGACGCGACAACAGATGCCCGGCCAGAATCGGAATGTCCTCACGCCGATCGCGTAGCGGTGGCAGGTGAAGCGGGATCACCGCCAGGCGGTAATAGAGATCTTCGCGGAAATCACCGGCCTTAACCATGGTCAGCAGATCGCGGTTGGTGGCGGCGACGATGCGCACGTTGCAGGTCTTCACCTCACGGCCGCCGACCGGCAGGTACTCGCCGTTTTCCAACACCCGCAGCAGCTTCACCTGCGTTTCTTGTGCGAGTTCGCCGACCTCATCAAGGAACAAGGTGCCGCTGTCGGCCAGGGCGAAGAGGCCTTGCCGGTCCTCGATCGCGCCGGTGAAGGATCCTTTCACGTGGCCGAACAGTTCGCTCTCCAGTAGCGAGGGGGCCAACGCACCAGAGTTAATGCGCACCAGCGGACCATCACTGCGCATGCTGGCGTAGTGCACGGCACGCGCGACCAGTTCCTTGCCGGTGCCGCTTTCACCAGTGACCAGCACGGTGGAATCCGTGGTCGATACCTGTTCGATGGTGGTTTGGATCTGCTGAATGTAACGGCTCTGACCGACCAGATGGACCGCCGGCGGTTGCGCGGGGGAACCCTGGGAACGCGTTGCCAAGTAGTGACCGCGGGCATCAAGGGCACGCGTCACCAAGGCGCGCACCACCTGGTTGTCGAACGGTTTGCGCAGGAAGTTGTAGGCGCCCTGGCGCATCGCCCGCACCGCGGTGTCCCATTCGGCAAAGGCGGTCATGATGATGACCAGGATGTCCGGGTGGTACTGGCGCACCTGCGCCAGCAGGCTCAGGCCATCCATCTGCTCCATGCGCAGATCGCTGAGCACCAATTCGATCGCGGGGTCGGTGCCGATGATTTTGAGGGCTTCCTGGCCATTGGCGGCCTGGACCACCTGATGGCCATCCCGTCGCAGGATGATGTCGAGCATCCCGCGCAAACCTGCTTCATCATCTACGACCAGGATACGACCCATGGCTGCACAGCATGCGAGGTTTCATGCGGCGGCTCAAGTGCGGTGTGCGAATGCCGACCAGAAACGAAGAAAGCCACCCGCATGGGTGGCTTTCTTCTGCCATGGCTGCATGCCATAGCTTATTGCAGATCTGGAAGATCCCAGTTCAGGGCTTCCACTCGAAGCCGATGCCGAGGAGGACCTCAGCGGTGTTCTTGCCCTGGTTCTTCAGGAACTCACGGTCGTCGTTCTCCAGCCAGAAGTGCGCTTCCAGGCGGGCGGTCATCCACAGCTGATCAAGGAAGAACGGCGCGACGTAGCGCACGCCAAGGTCGAGCGTGGTCAGACCCTCGTCTTCATCACCAATCAGGAAGCGCTTGTACTCGCCGTTGCCGAAGTTGAGCACCTCGTAGAAGGCGATGTCGAGCGGCGCGTTCTGAATGAACTGACGCGCGGCGATGGCGGCGCGCAAGGCATGACCACCAGAGCCGCCGCGGACGCGGTATTCCTGGTCTTCGCCGTTGTAGAACGGGTTGTAGTCGAATCCGGCACCGACTTCGAAGCCCGGCCACGGCAGCAGGTACCAACCGTCGACACCCACCCAGAGCTGGTCATTCTTGTACGGCTGTTCGACCCAGTCCGGATAGGTAATGAATTCAACGTTGGGGATGATCTGGAAGACATCCTGCATCTCGAACAGGTAGTCGATACCCAGGTTGATCTGGGTGGTTTCACCAGTGGTGATGTCATTGGCCGAATCGCTGTTGGCGGCCATGTACCAGTCGGCATGCACGCCGATGTCCCAGATGCGCCAGTCAAGGTGACCGATGGCGGTGACGTTCTCATTACGGACCACGCCTTGGTCGTAGTGCAGGTTGACCAGTTCAGCGCCGATGCGCAGGTCATCCGGTCCGAGCTGGAGTTCTGTTTCCAATGCTGCTGCGGTACCAATGGACATGGTAGCGAGGCAGACGGTTGCGAGGACGGAGCTCAGGGCCGGCTTGTTCATGCGTCTTCTTCCTTAGGTGCGCGGGAAAGGAGTTTTTCCATCGCGGTGGGCACGGGTGTAGCAGCCCAGATGACATTTGCCACCTGAGATGCGATGGGTAGCTCGCAGCCACAACCCTGGGCGAGCGCGATGGCGGCCCGACTGGTCCAGGCGCCTTCCGCCACGCCGGAGCGCGCAGTGAGCAGCGACTGCGGATCACGTCCCTCGGCGATTGCCTGACCCAGGCCGCGATTGCGACCGAGTGGGCTGTAGCAAGAGGTCAGCAGATCCCCGATGCCGGCCATGCCGGCGAAGGTGGCGTCGACCGCGCCGAGGGCACGACCCAGTCGGCGTATCTCGGCCAGACCACGGGTGATGATCGCGGCCTTGGTGTTGTCACCGAGTTTGAGGCCGTCGCAGATGCCGGCGGCGATGGCGATCACGTTTTTCAGTGCGCCGCCCAGTTCGACGCCAACGAGGTCGGTCGAGGTGTAGAGGCGCATGCGCGGGGAATGCAGGCGTTCTACCAGCAGTGCGGTCACCGTTTCCGGGCCTGCGGCCACCAGACAAAACGGGCGGCCAGCGGCACATTCGCTGGCCATGCTGGGACCGGAGATCGCCGCATAGGGTCGACGGGCGCCCAACTCACTGGCGAGCACCTCGCTCACGCGGGCCATGGTGCCCTGCTCCAGCCCTTTGCTGAGCGACACCACCGGAGCGTGTGGCGGAAAATGCAGGGCGAGGGTGTGAGCGAAACTACGAGTCGCCTGCGTCGGTACCGCCCACAACACCAGGTCGGCGCTCTGCACCAAGGTCGGATCGGCGGTGATGGTGAGGGACGCCGGCAGTGCCAATCCCGTCAGCGAGGGGTGGCGACGTTCTTGGGCCAGTTGGGCGGTCTTGGCCGGATCGCGGCCCAGCAACACCACCTGCTGGCCATCACGTGCGGCCAGCGTTGCTATCGCGGTGCCCCACGCGCCGGTCCCGATGACAGCGGTCAGCGGCATAGGTGGGCACCTTGGGCTGGTGAGAAGAGGCTGCAAGCAGGACGGGGCGCACTCGTGCGGAGCGCAGCGTCAGAGCGCTTCACCGTTCGGGTAATGGTGGGCGTTCCTGCTTGGGCGCTTCGACCGCGGGTTCCGGGCGGGTTCCGCCATCGGAGTCGGTGGCGCGGGCCTTGCGGATAAGATCATCCATTTCGGTACGCTGGGTCTCGACCGCGTCGTAGGCAAAGGACAAAAGCGGCAGCATGCGGGTCTTCACCACCGGCGCGTATTGCCGTTGGACGTAGCCCTTGGCTTGTTCGAGCGCGTGACCTGCTTGGCGACGTTCACTCGGCGTACCGAACACCGTGTAGAACGCCTTCACCTGCCGCAGATCCTCGGACAACTCCACCCGCGTCACGGTGATGAAGCCGATACGAGGATCCTTGAGCTGCTGTTGGATGCAGGTGGCGATTTCGCGGTGGAGCAGCGATTCGAGGCGCAGCTTGCGACTGGGGCCGGATTTTTCAGGCATGGTAGCTACAAGCTCCGAGCTCCGAGCTACGAGTACATCGCAGTCGCGTCGCAGCAGTTAGGGGTGGACTCGAAGCTCGCAGCTCGTTGCTCGAAGCTGCGCCGGCAACGCCGGCGCTAGAGCGTACGCGCGACCTTCTCCTTGGTGAAGAATTCCATGATGTCGCCGACCTTGATGTCTTCGAACTTCTCGACCGTCAGGCCGCACTCGAATTTCTCGCGCACTTCTTTGACGTCTTCCTTGAAGCGGCGCAGCGAGCCAACCTTGCCGGAGTGCAGGATGTTGTTCTCGCGCGTGATGCGCATCCAGGCGTCGCGACGGACCAGGCCGTCGGTGACGTAAAGACCGGCGACCACACCCACCTTGGTGATGGTGAAGGCGGCGCGGACTTCGGCGTGACCGATGACCTTCTCGACCGTTTCCGGATCAAGCAGGCCACTCATCGACGCTCTCAGGTAGTCGAGCAGTTCGTAGATGATGGTGAAGCTGGAGATCTGCAGGCTGTAGCTGTCAGCCAGGCCACGGGCCTTGCTGTCGGCGATGACGTTGAAGCCAACGATCATCGCCTTTGACGCTTCAGCGAGGGTGATGTCGCTGGAGTTGATGCCGCCGACACCCGAGTGGATGACGGTGACCCGCACTTCTGGGGTGGCGAGGTCGTTGATGGTCTTGTTGAGGACTTCCATCGAACCAGCGGCATCCGACTTCACGACGATGCGGATCTCTTTCTTCTTGGCGTGAGCCAAGTCACCAAAGATCGACGACGCAGTGGTGGTCTTCTGCTTGGCCGCGAGCTCGCGCTCGCGCTGCTTCTGGATACGAATCTCAGCGACTTCGGCGGCCTGCTTCAGCTCGTCGAGCACCTGGAACTTGTCGCCCGCACGTGGCATGTCGTTGAGACCAATGATCTCGACGGCGTGGCTGGGGCCGGCGAGTTGGATACGTTCGCCGGTCCATTCGCTCATGCTGCGCACGCGGCCGTAACCGGTGCCGGCGACGACGATGTCGCCGATGGCGAGCGAGCCGCGCTGGATCAGGAAGGTCGCGGTGACGCCCTGGCCTTCGTTGCGGTGCGCTTCGATGACCGTGCCGCTCGCTTTGGCGAAGTGGTTGGCCTTGAGTTCAAGCACGTCGGTTTCGAGCACCAAGCGTTCGAGTAGTTCTTCGATGCCCTGGCCGGTGGTGGCACTGGTGTCGACCACAGCGATCTCACCGCCCCATTCTTCAGCCTGGAGTCCGGCATCCGCAAGTTCGCGGATGACCTTCTCGCGCTGGCCTTTGGCTTGCGCCTCGGGCTTGTCGATCTTGTTGAGCGCAACCACGATCGAAACCCCCGCCGCCTTGGCGTGGTTGATCGCTTCCTTGGTCTGCGGCATCACCCCGTCGTCGGCGGCGACCACGATGACCACCACGTCGGTGACCTGCGAGCCGCGCACGCGCATCTCGGTGAAGGCTTCGTGGCCAGGGGTATCGATGAAGGTGACTTCGAGACCATTCGGCGTGGCGACGGTGTAGGCACCGATCGCCTGGGTGATGCCACCGGCTTCACCGGCTGCGATCTGAGTCTTACGGATGGCGTCGAGCAGGCTGGTTTTACCGTGGTCGACGTGACCCATGATGGTCACCACCGGCGGACGCGGCACGAGGTCCTCGGGCTTGTCTTCTTCGCGGTTGGCAGCGTGTTCGGCTTCGACTTCTTCGGTGACGTCGGAGGCCACCGTGATGGTGACGGTCTTCTTGAACTCCATTGCCAGGAGTTCGACCGCATCCTTCTCGATCACCGAGTTGATGTTCGCCATCACGCCAGCCATGAAGAGCTTGGCGATGACGGTCGACGACTTGATGCCCGAGGCTTCGGAGAACTCACGCACGGTGCAGGGCAGCGCGATGGAGAACTCGGTCTTGCCCGAGAGGTCCATGTCTTCGGTCGACAATGGACGACGACGGCTGCCGGGTTTGACTGGATTGCCGTCGGCGTCGACTTCGGTGTTGGCGCGATGATCGCGCGAATCGCGCTTGGGACCACGACCGGCCTGCGGGCCGCGTGCAGGGCCGCCAGGACCACGGTTGCCGCCGGGGCCACTGCGACCGGCCGGGGCCGGAGTTTTGCTGCGATCGATAGGGGTGAAGCCGGGCTTCTTGCGCGCCTGGAGCTTCGCGTCGCGGACCTTCAGGGCCATCGCGAGGTTCTTGCGGATGTTCTCCTGGATCAGGCGGCGACGGTCCTCAGGGCTGAGGCCTTCGGTCGAACTCGCAGCTGGGGCGCCGATGGCGGCCGCGGCGGGTTTTGGGATCGCCTTGATGCTGTGGTCGCCCTTCTCGTGCGTGGCCTTGGCCATGCTGGCGAGTTTGCTGCCGAGGCCTTTGACCGCCTTGATGTCTGCCACGGCCGCTTTCTCGGCTGCCTGGGCGGACGCCGTCTGGGTCTTCACGGCGGGTGCGGGCGTCGAGGTCGTCGGAGTCGTCGAGCTCGGTGCCGTCGGCGCGCTCGGCTGGACGGCAGGCATGGCAGGAACGTTCGGCTGCACCGGGGCGCCGGTGGGTTCGCTGACGCGAGCCTGTGGCTGGACGAGCGCACTCGGCTCGCTCGCAACCGTGGTCGTGGCGCTGTGGCTGTTGCTTTTGCCATTCGCGGCCGCACTGGCGGCGTTGGCTTCCTGACGCATGGCCGACAGTTCGCCGGCGATGCGCTTGGCTTCGCTTTCGCGCCGCTTCATGTCTTCTTCGGCGGCGATGCGCTGGGTTTCAGCGTGGACCAGGGCCTCGCTTTCGCTGCGCACGCGAACGTGCTCGGCTTCGACGGCTTCGCGCTCTTGGCGTTCGACCTCGCGGCGGGCGAGTTCTTCTCCGTGTTTGCGACGTTCGCCATCGACCTTGGCGTCATCTTCCTTCTTTTTCGCTTCGGCCTCGGCCTCGGCCTTGCGCTTCTTGGTCTCCTGACCCTTCTTGGTCGCGACCTTCTTTTTATGCTTCTCCTCGAACTCCTTGGGGATGATCGGGGTGAAGGGTTTGCCGTCGGCGGTTTCGAGACCGTCGCAAGCGAGGATGCGGCTGATTTCCGCTTCCTTCAATATCGTGTCCAAGCCCTTGGCTAGCCGGATAGACAGGTCTACCTCGACGACCTCCTTCAGGAGTTCGGCGTCAAGGTTGTGTTCGGAGGCCAGCTCGCTGAGCTTCATAGGATCTCGGTACGTCTCTTCAGGAATACGGTGGCGATATCGGTGGCGATAGCGGAGTCGATGACTGGATGATCACGCAGTGGGCTGAGTTCCATCGCCGCCAGCCTGGAGCGCCGCCTGGGTGGCGGCGAGGGCTTCGGCTTCGTCAGCCACGAGGGCGCGGGCGGCTTCATCTGCCGCTTCGCGTTCCGCCTGTTGGCGGCGCGCGATGATCTGGTCGCGTTCGGCTTTTTGCTCCTCAGTGAGCAGCTCTTCGGCCTTGGCGATTAGCTTGGATGCGGATTCGGTGGTGACGTGGTGGCCTTCGAAGGCCTCGACCAAGCGCTCGGGCGTCTGGGCTGCCAGCACTGCCATCGAATCGAGGTGGTTGTCGAGGAAGATCTCACGCAGGAAGTCCTCCATTAGACCGGCAACGATGAGCTTCTGCAGTTCTTCGGAGCCCTTGGTGCGGGCCTGAGCTGCCGACTCTTCGCTCATCACGTCGATCTTGTAGCGCGTCAGGCGTGCGGAGAGGCGCACGTTCTGACCGGCCTTGCCGATCGCGAGGGGGAGCTGGTCCTGGCTGACGACCACGCGCGCACGATCGCGGAAGGTGTCGTAGCTGATGCGCAGGACGCGGGCGGGCTTGAGCGAGTTCTCGATGAACTGCGCGGGATCCTCGGCCCAGGGGATGATGTCGATCTTCTCGCCACCGAGTTCGTCGGTGACCTTGGTGATGCGGCTGCCGCGCATGCCAACGCATGAACCGACCGGATCGATGCGCGGATCCTGCGTGGCGACGGCGATCTTGGTGCGGCGACCGGGCTCACGCACGATGCCTTTGACTTCGATCAGACCGTCGGCGACTTCCGGAATCTCAGCCTTGAACAGTTCACGCACGAAGTTGGCGTGGGTGCGCGACAGGACCAAGCGCACGCGCTGGCCCTTCTTGCCGACCGTCAGCAAGTAGGCGCGGATGACGGAGCCCGGACGGTAGACTTCGCCAGGAATCTGTTCTTCTTTCGGCAGGATCGCTTCGGCGCGACCGCCGAGCGACACGATCACCATGCCGCGTTCCTCGCGCATCACCGTACCGGAAGCGATGGTGTGTTCGCGGGTGACGAAGTCCTCGTACAGCATGTCGCGCTCGCTCTCCTTGAGCGCCTGCACGAACACCTGCTTGGCCACGTTGGCGACGATGCGGCCGAGACGTTCCAGCTCGACCGGCTTCTCATCCTCGAACGCACGGATCTCACCGGTCTCGCGATCGATGGTCAGCGTGAACTCACCAACAGCGTCAAAACGCTTCTGCGCCGCCTGCACGAGCGCGCGCTCGATGTGGTCGATGATGACCTTCTTGTCGAGATTGCGCTCGCGTGCGGCCGCGTCGACCAGACGCATGAACTCGCCCTGATTCATGGGTTCCCCGGAATGCTGTAGTTACTGAAAGTGTGTTGTAAGTGCTTGATATAAGCCAACGGACGTCGATTCGATCGATAAAAAAAGCGTGAGCCCCGCGGCCCACGCTCGGTTGTGGTACCGAATGTGAGGCGGGGAAGCTAGTGAGACGGCAGGTGCGGTCAAGGTTGAGGCCCGGTCCGGCCAAGGGACTTTAAGCGTGCTTCCGGGCCTCCCGGTCGGGTGGTTGGTATTCGGCGACGGTCAATCGGGCTCTTTCGCGCCGGACGGCTATCCCCTACAAGGCCGTCTCATGCAACGCATCTTGCTGCGGTTCACCCTGGGGCTCCGGATCTACCACGTATACCGCTGGGGAACTGAACATCCCTCTCCTATGCATCATCCGATCACCGGGTCCCAGGTGCGCATCCTGGTGGGGAGCTGGTTGAACAAGGAGATCGATACCGTCATCGGTTGGCGTCACTTGGTTACGCTTTACGAGGAGCTCGCCTTCTCCGAAGTCAGTGCGCAGGCCCCGACCTGTGCGCACCTCGGCGACTGGCTGGTGGAGCAGATCCGCGGTCAGCGTTTCCGCTTGTATGAGGAATTGCCGCCGATGAAGCCGGGGCAGTCGTTTGAGGAATATGCCAGGATTGCTCATGTGCCTGTAATGGTGGCGAAGCCAGTCGAAAAATTACCCCAGGCAAGTTCAACGACGCCACAACAAGCATATGGAGTGATGGACGCACCGGGTGGACCGGGCGGACTGAGCAATGAGACCTCACCAGAATGCCCCTCGGCATCATTTCGTTCTGAGCGGATGGCAACCGTCCATCCGAGCGTGTTGACTTGGTTCAACGACACGAAAACGCCGCCAGGGTTTCGCCCGGATATCCTGGGTGAGAATGAAGGCGGAGGGTTTCTGGCGACGACAACCCGAGTCGTTCCGATCGAGAAGGGCACGGTTTTATTCCGTTATTTCGGAGGGGACGCCAACGCACTATCAACATGGTGGTTCACCGAACCGTTCGAAGGAGACCCACGAGTCTTC